>Ga0066639_10001341_pt1 | contig 21825 bp, 18 predicted proteins | sample CryGeyCG2114_010_2_FD_59504 | JGI IMG/M metagenome (GOLD analysis project Ga0066639, IMG submission 59504) | Groundwater microbial communities from aquifer - Crystal Geyser CG10_big_fil_rev_8/21/14_0.10 | ecosystem: Environmental > Aquatic > Deep subsurface > Groundwater | place: USA: Utah...
CCCCGGGAGTTTGCACCAGTGGCGGCAAGCTTTCCGGTAAAATCGTGGACCCAGACTCTAAAGCCACTGTTCTCTCAATGATATTTTCTAATTCACGAACGTTCCCTGGGTAGTCATATTTTTGCAGACTTTCCATAGCTTCATCAGAAATACCAGTCACCGGCTTTCCAAACTTATCGCTGTATTTCTTAAGAAAATGTCTAGCGAGTAAAGGAATATCATCTTTTCTCTCTCGCAAAGTAGGAGCCTCTATATTTATCACATTTAAGCGATAAAAAAGATCTTCACGAAATGTTCCTGCCTTTACCATTTCTTCTAGATTTCTATTGGTAGCAGCAATAATTCTGACCTCTACCTTACGGTCATCAGTCGCACCTACACGTCGAATCACTCGCTCCTGAATCACTCGCAGTAGCTTGACCTGAATGGAAGGAGGAAGCTCCCCCACTTCATCCATAAAAAGCGTGCCCCCATCGGCAGCCTCAAAAAGACCAATTTTATCAGCCACCGCACCTGTAAAAGAACCTTTTTTATGACCAAACATTTCAGATTCCATCAATGTCTCTGGAATAGCTCCGCAGTTAACTGTGACAAAGGCTCGATCTTTTAGTGGTCCGTTGTAGTGAATCGCTTTCGCAATCACCTCTTTACCTGTACCACTATCACCCGTAATTAGTATGTTTGTGGCAGTTTGAGAAACTCTTCTAATCAAATCAAAAATTCTATGCATGGCCTCACTATTGCCAATAATACTTTGAAAGCTATACTCTTTCTTTAATTCTTTTTTTAGATTTCTGTTCTCAACTTCTAAATGGCGACTCTCTAAGGCATGGGCAATGTTGATTCTCACTTCATCAATTTTAAAAGGCTTAGTGATATAATCATATGCACCAAGCTTCATCGCCTCCACAGCTGATTCCGTGGTGCCAAACGCAGTGATAAGCATAAAGACAATTTCTGGATAATTATCTTTTACATGCTTCAGTAATTCCATTCCAGTAAGATGAGGCATTTGCAAATCAGAAATCACCATGTCAAAACTACGTTTTTTAAGAATGTCTACTGCTTGTTGACCATCCTCTACACAAGTGATCTCATAGCCCTCTTTTTTGAGCATGATCTCTAAAAACTCTCGAATGGACTCTTCATCATCGACAACTAAAATGCGAGACTTCATAGGTGTTTACCTCTTGATGTGATAGATTTCTCCATAGCATTAGGCTCTCTTTTCCATACGTCCCGTGTCAAGCTGAGTGAATTCAAGTATAAACTCAGTGCCTTTACCCAGTTCACTCTCGACAAAGATCCTGGCCCCATACCCTTCAAGGATTTTATGAACAGTGGCCAAGCCTAGACCAGTGCCCTTTGGCTTTGTCGTAAAGAAAGGTTCAAAAAGTCTTTTTCTATGAGGCTCAGAAATACCCACACCATTATCTTTTACAATGACATAAACAGATCCATTTTTAAGATAGGATTGCAAAACAATAGAAGGTGAAGAAACCTTCTCCACCGCATGACAGGCATTGATGATCAGATTGTAAAAAACCTGACGAATTTGATCTCTATGAGCAAGGATTTTAGGAATACCACCTAGATTCAAATCAAACTGAATTTCCTTAACATGTTTTAACAGTTGATTCTTTTCTGTGACATCCACAACCTCTTTAATAATTTTATTCAAATCAACAGTTTCTTCTGCAGGCTGAGGCGGTTTTACAAAATCTAAAAAATCAGTGATTAGACGATTGAGACGGTCAATTTCTTTTAGAGCAATGTTCATCAGACGATGTTCTTCGCTTCCCTCACCGTGGGTGGTGGCTCTTAACAGCTGCAGGCTGCCACTAATACCAGCCAAGGGGTTTCTAATTTCGTGAGCTATTCCAGCAGCTAATTGCCCAACTGCAGCCATCTTTTCTGACATTTGCATGGCTCGTTCAAGTCTTTTGATTTCGGTGAGATCTTGAAAGATGACAATATAACCAAACTCCTCTGGGCCATTTGTAACAGAAGATAAATGGCAACCTAAAATGAGTCTATCATCACGATAGTTTATATATGTTATATCAAACTTATCTACAGATCCAATATCCGAAGTTTTCGTATGAGCTAATGTTGCAACATGCTCTTTGATCATAGGTATTTTTTTAAAAATATTTTCACCAGACAGATTATCCTCATGCAAAATTCTCTGGGCAGCATGGTTGGCTAAAATAATTTCCCCATAACGATCAAAGGTCATAAGACCAGAGGTTACATTCTCAATAATAAGCTGGTTAATATCTCTTAAATCTTTTACATGACGACGGGCCTCTGTGACCTCACGACCTATACTTATTAACTGTTCACTAAAGTAGCCACTCAACCAAGCTGTAAGAAAGAACCCAGCTCCGTTGATCAGTAGAGATAAAAATAAAATTTGATGGATTTCAACTGCACTCAACAAGCTAACTGCAGTGAACAGACAAAATGAAAAAGCTGCTAAACGTAGAGCTCCATAACGTCCGTGCAATAAGCCCATCAACACCAGCGTCATAAGTAATGGGATTGTATAATAAGAAGGAAACAAACCAACAACCATCATATGACCGTGAATCAAGACAACATCTGAAATTAATAGTGCCGTTAAATAGGTTTGAAATCTCTCCTGTTTTTGAGAGAAAAATAAAGATAAAATCACGGAGCCTAAAAATACAGGAATAAAAAAGTAATAAGTGGGTATGTAGAATCCTATATCTACAAAAGTCGGCTGACGAAACTGTAAGAGCAACAAGAGAAACATTAAAAAACTATAGAACCATGCCCTCAGAGAGTGGACTAGCTCCATGCGGCGGCGAACTTGAAAGAGGGTTGATAACAATTCCGTCATCCCACCCCACTCGCCAAATTGAAAATAGGTAGATACATGGCAATCACAATGCCACCGATTAAGCCACCCAAGATCATCATCATGAGTGGCTCAATGATACTTGTAATCGCACCCACAGCTACATCTACTTCTTCTTCATAAAAATCAGCAATTTTAGCGAGCATCTGATCCATAGCTCCTGTTTGCTCACCTACTCCGATCATTTGCACAACCATATCTGGAATAAATTTATTTTGAGAAAGTGGCACAACAATACTTTTTCCTTCAGAGATCAAAACACGAGAATTATAGAGAGTTTCCTCAATCACAGCATTACCAGATACCTTTGAGGATATATCCAAGGCATCTAAAATACCGACACCGCAAGTGAGTAATGTAGACAAGGTTCGACTAAAACGAGCCACAGCTCCCTTTTGCAATAGACTTCCAAAAAAAGGAGTCATGAGCAAAAGATAGTCGATGGCCTTGCGACCTTCTTTAGTGGAGTAATATTGCAAAATTCCAACTATCATAATGACAATAAAAAGGAGAAACATCCACCAGTACTCACGCACATTATAACTTAGTGCGATGACTATTTGAGTGGGCATGGGTAGCTCTTGTCCACTGGACTTGAAGAGTTCTTCAAATTTTGGAATCACAAATGTGAGAATTGCCCATAATACAACCCCTGCGACTGCTAAAATACCGACGGGGTAATACATAGCCCCAATAATTTTATTTTTAATGCGTACAGATTTTTCTATGTAGTTAGCAAGGCGGTTTAAAATTTGATCTAGAACGCCTGAGTCTTCACCAGCCCGAACAAGATTGATATAGAGTCGATCAAAGATTTTAGGGTGCTTCATCATGGCATCTGCCATTTTTTTGCCTTGTCCAATATCTGTTCGAATTTGTGCAATGGTTTTTTTCAAAGTAGGATTGGGGGTTGCACGCTCTAAGAGCTCTAAACTTTGCATCACCGCAATTCCCGAATTAATCAGTGTTGCAAATTGTCTTGTAAAGACCTGCAAATCCTTAGAGCTCACACGGGGAGCAAAAAGACTCATATCCCAACTGAGCGCTGCACCACTGGCGCCCCCCCTACTACCTCCCACAACTTTTAAAGGAATTAACTGTTGAGCTCGTATTTTTATTCTAGCTTCTACTTCATTAGAGGCATCCACCTCACCTTTAACAACCTTGCCATTCAATTGTTTGGCCTGAAAAGCAAAGATGGCCATCACACACCGGCCCTTTTTAACATCTGGTCCAGCTCTTCTGGATCTGGGCTATAGCGAAAGGCAGTGCTCATATCTATTTTTCTGTGAACTAGTAAGTTCATAATAGATTGATTCATTGTAAACATACCGGTTTTATTTTGGCCGCTTTGTATCTGGCTAGGTATCTGGTGTAATTTATCTTCGCGAATTAAATGACGAATGGCAGGGGTCACCATCATCACTTCTAAAGCCAAACAACGCCCCCCATTTAAAGCAGGTAACAGCTGCTGACACACAACAGCTTGAAGCACAAAACTAAGTTGAGAGCGCACTCTGTCTTTTACAGAGCCTTCAAAAGAAGAAATAATACGACTGATAGTTTGTGCCGCTGAATTGGTATGGAGCGTGCCAAAAACAAGGTGACCAGTTTCTGCCACAGTCATGGCTGTTTCAATGGTCTCATTGTCTCTCATTTCACCAATGAGGCAATAGTCAGGGTCTTGCCGCAAGACGTACTTTAAAGCCGCCTTAAATGCCCAGGTGTCATAGCCAACCTCTCTTTGGTTGACCAAGCAATGACCATGGGTATGAATATACTCAATGGGGTCTTCGATGGTTAAAATATGCCCCCGTTCTTCTTGATTAATTTTATCGATCATAGCCGCTAAAGTCGTTGTTTTACCGCACCCAGTAGGGCCAGTCACAAGCACTAAACCATGATGAAGTTTGGTTAAATCTGAAATCACGCTGGGTAGTCCCAAACTTTCAATACTTGGAATTTCTGCTGGAATTCGGCGAAAAGCCGCAGCCACTGAGCCTTTTTGATAAAAAAGATTAGCTCTAAATCTTGCCAAGCCCTTAATACCAAAGCTGAAATCTAGCTCTTTTGTTTCTTCAAAACGTGATTTCTGCTCCTCCGTCAAAAGGGAGTAGCACAGCTCCTTAGTGTCTGAGGACTCAAAAGATTTTGTTTTAACCTTTACTAAAGAACCATCAATTCTTAGTTGAGGAGGAGAACCCACAGAAATGTGGATATCGCTAGCCCCTTCCTCTATAGCTGCCTTTAGTAGTTGCTTTAAATGGCTCATTCGTGAACTCCGCTAAAACCTTACATGGTTTAATCTTAGGCCCAAATACCTTTACCCATCATCATCGCGAGCTGAGTTTTCTACAACCTCTTCTAAGGTTGTAAGTCCACTCTTTAGCTTAAGAATAGCACTAGATCTTAATGTTCTCATGCCTTCTTTTACTGCCAAATGTTTAATTTCTAAAGGTGTCGCACCTTTGATAATAGCCTCTTTTAGAGGATCAGTAAACTTCATCACCTCATATATGGCCACTCGCCCCTTGTAACCAATATCATTACAAGCAGCGCAACCCCGACCCTTCATTACTTCAAAGGTTCCAATTTCTTCTTGAGCAATGCCTGCCTTTAAAAGAACCTCAGGTTCCACAGCAACAGGCTCCTTGCAATCTTGACAGATTTTTCTAACCAACCTCTGAGCCACAATACAGGTCACCGTTGAGCCTACAAGAAATGGCTCAATACCCATATTGATCAATCGAAAAAGGGCACTTGGAGCATCATTAGTATGGAGAGTGCTCACAACCATATGCCCTGTCAAAGAGGCTTTGATTGCAATCTCAGCCGTCTCTCGATCTCGAATCTCCCCCACCATAATAACATCAGGATCTTGTCGCAAAAAACTTCTTAAGGCGGAAGCAAAGGTCAAATCAATTTCAGGATTCATTTGCACTTGGTTAATACCTTCTAAGTTATACTCCACAGGGTCTTCTGCCGTAGAAATATTCACATCAGGTTTATTGAGCTCCATTAATGCTGAGTAAATAGTGGTTGATTTACCAGATCCTGTGGGACCAGTGACCAGCACCATTCCATAGGGCTGCGCAATAGAATCCTGCACTCTGTTAAGTTCATCAGACTCAAATCCCAATTTTCTCATGTCTAAATGAAGATTGGCCTTATCCAATAAGCGCATCACTATTTTTTCACCAAACAATGTAGGTATTGTACTCACACGAAAATCAATCTCTTGAGCACCATTATTAATTTTAATTTTCATACGGCCGTCTTGAGGCCTACGCTTTTCAGAAATATCTAGTTGGGACATAATTTTTAGTCGGCTCACAATAGCTGGGGCCATAGAGGTGGGAGGCTGCATTCTTTCATATAAGCGACCATCAATTCTAAGTCGAATACGAAAGTTCTTTTCATAGGGTTCTACGTGGATATCTGAGGAGCGTGTTTTGATGGCCTCAGTTAACATGAGATTCACCAACTTCACAACGGGAACATCGTCCTTCCCCTTATCCAAATCCATAATCTCAATACTACCTTGAATTCCAAGGTTTCCAGGACTTCCTTGGGCACGGTTCTTAATATCTTCCCGCTCCAACTCCCCTAATAAATTTTCAAATTTAACTTTAGAACCATGGAACCTTTCTATAGCACTCATGATAGCCACTTCTGAAGCCACAACCACCTCAATACGATGACGTGTTACAAAAGCAAGATCATCACGTACGAACATATTGCTTGGATCAGCCATGGCGACCACAACAGAATTCCCTGCCTGCTGTATGGGAAATACCTTATGCTTTTCACAAACATCCCTAGGGATAAGTTTTATAACCCCTGGGTCCACTTCAAAATGAGTTAAATCAATGGCAGGAACATTGTATTGTTGAGACAAAGTGTCTATAAGCTCTGACTCTTTAACAAAGCCCAATTTAACCAATGCAGACCCAATGCTACCACCAGAGTTTTTTTGCTCCACTTTTGCTTTTTCAAGCTGATCAATATTGATCCGGCTCTCTTGTACTAAGAGCTCACCAAGCTTTTTAGCTGCAGACATAAAAATCTCCTCTTTTTATTACCTTAACTTATCGGAAGCTCTAGGAATTCTCTCAAAACTTCAGCCTGACATTTTATGCTTTTCTTCTGGACCAAAGTTGGTATCTTTGAAGGAAGTGAAAATACTTAATCATTACTTAGAATACCTGCAGCCGGCCCAAGTACAAACTCCTCCCACAGAGGGTTTGATTCTCACCATTGGCAATTTTGATGGTGTGCATTTAGGGCACCAAGCTCTCCTCTCTCGAGTTTTTGAATATGCTAAGGAAACGGGCAATAAAAGCTTGGTGGTGACCTTTGACCCACATCCACTTCAGGTCCTAAGGCCAGAAACAAAAATCTACAGGCTTTTTGATAGAGAAGATCAAATTCAACAATTCAAAAAACTAGAACTTGATTACCTGCTCATACAGCCATTTTCTCGAGACCTTTCACAACTGTCGCCTGAGCAGTTTGTGAAAGAAATTCTTTTAGAGGCGCTCAATGTGAAAGGTATTATTGTCGGCTATGACTTCAGTTTTGGTGCTCACCGTGCTGGTAATATCCAAACTCTTAACGAGCTATCCAAAAAGTATCACTTCCACTCTGAAGCGGTTAACCCATTAACTATCGATGGAGAGATCGTCTCCAGTAGTTTAATTCGAGATTCCATTGCTCAAGGGAAAATGGAGAAAGCAGCTCAAAGGCTAGGACGAAACTACTATCTAAAAGGGCTGGTAGAAAAAGGAGATGCCAGAGGAAAAAAAATTGGTTTCCCCACTGCTAACCTACATCATGTGGGCCTCTTTCTTCCGCGTAAGGGTGTCTATGTGACTAGAACACTCATAGGGAATAAATACTGGCCATCTATTACCAATGTTGGCACCAATCCTACTTTTACCAAAACAAACATCACACATGTAGAAACACACATTTTTGATTTTGATAAAAATATATATGGCGAAGAGATCCAAGTGGAACTTTGTCAATGGATTCGAGATGAAAATAAATTTAACTCAAAAGAAGAATTGCAGTTGCAAATCCAAAAAGATATTCTTTTGGCCAAGGAGTATCACAAAATTAATAAATCATGAAATGGGCTCTCATTTCCTCCTCAAAAGAACTTCCACGCTACCAAGCTCTCTCTGAGTTCCTTAATTCCCATGGTAAAACAAACGAATTGCACTTTGTAGAATGCCAGCAAAGTAATTTCAAGCCCTGCTTTGATAAGGCCATGAAAGAATTTGATCAGATCAGAGTGGAGTCCCCTTTTGGACAAAAACTTCACGAGCTGCATCTACCACGATCAGCTGTTTTTTCTACTCTGCGTTCAGGCGATGCTCTTATATTTGAAAACGGCCAATGGTGGCCCTACTCATTCCTTCACGAAGCTTTTCTTAGAGAGTTCACGCTCCATACAAAAAATCTCAATCTTGATTCTAATGTGATGATTGTCGGCGCAGGTGCCGCAGCACGCGCAATTGTTGGAGCCCTTGTACGCATAGGATTTCAAAGGTTTAATATCACAGATCGCGATGAAAGCAGTGCTCGACGATTTATCAATGACTTAAAAATTTCTTATTTTAATATTCGTATGGAATTTATCCCAGGGCCTGCCTTAATGATGCTTCCTGGTTCAAACTCCGTGATGATCAACAGTACACCACTCAGAGAAGATAATAATATTCTTAAACATTTATACTACTTTAATTTCCTTAAGACACCTGCAACAATTATTGATCTCACACTTGTCCCCCCAAACCCACCCCTTATTCAAGAAGCTGAAAAACTAGGCATGAGTGTTCTGCGTGGTACTCAAATAGCAAGTCAAAGCGATTGTCTTTGGATGCAGCGAGTGTTTCAGCTGAGCGTCTCTCCTCAAGAGTATTTACAATTCTTAGAGGAAAAATTGAGCGCTATCCCTTTTGATCCAACACCTTTTGTAAATACTCTGCAGAATTAATAACAAGTCTTGAAGTAATGCTTGTCATACACTCGTGGGTACCTAGAGGACATTTGTCATGCCCATGCCTTCCGCAGGGTCGACAGATGAGATCTCGCTCAACAACTAAAGCATTTTTTTGCCATGGTCGATATCCTATCTCTAATACCGTAGGACCAAAAATGGATACCGTCGGTAAGCCTACAATTGCAGCCATATGCATTAGACCAGAGTCATTACAAATTAGCATTTGTGCTTTTTCCATCCAATAGGGAAGGTCTTCAATCTTTGTTTTGCCACAAATATTCACAGCCAAAGGTATTTGCAAACTCAATTGACGACAGAGATCTTCTTCATTTTTATTTCCTAAAATATACACACCAAAACCCAAATCAGAATAATAACGTCCCACTTCTGCAAAGCCAGAAATTGTCCAACGCTTTGTATTCCACTGACTTCCGGGAGCCAAAAACACATTCCACTTTGTCTCTGGCAGAAGTGGTAAAAGTCCTTCAGAAACTGGAGGTAATGAGGTTTTTAAAGACCACTTCTCTGGAATATCAAGAGGTGTTTTTCTTAGCGTGTCCACCTCAGAGGTCCATTGAGATATTTGAAGATACATCTGAGGGTCTAATTTTTGCAAAAGTGAGAGCTGCCTTAGAGCATCCGGCCACTGCATGGGACGCTTGAATCTCTCACTAAAAAATGGGGTATTCCACCACGTTTTAAAACCTATAGATAGGTGGGCGCCGGTGCTTTTGGCTAAAATGGCTGAGCGAAGAAATTGATGGGGAGAAAGAACAAGATCATAGCCTTCATTTCTTAACTCCTGAGACAATGCTTTTAGAGAATATTTTTTTTTATCTATCTCATAGGTTTTACTAACAAATTTTAAGTTTTTCATCAGAGATCCAAAACCTTTACGGCATATCAAATGCACTTCAGATTTTGGATAAAGACGACGTACCCCTTTGATTAAGGGAATACTGAGGAGAAGATCTCCGAGGTAGGCGGTTTGAATGATGAGTATTTTTTGAGCCACTGCACTCCCTTATGCACGCCTTCCATAAGTTGTTGAACTTGTACTTGATCGTAGCACATAGTGGTTTTTTGACAAGACCTCTTCCAACAGGGACCACACTCCACAGGGGCAAGAACCGATACGCCTCTGTCATAAAAATCAATTTCGTGAGCGCAAGTTGGTCCAAACCAAGCCACCACCCACTTTTTAAGGGCAATTCCCATGTGCATACCTAAGCTATCACCAGAAATGATCACATCACAGGACTCTACAGAAACCATACCATCTCGCAACCCACTCTGCGTATTACTTAGAGCTACACAAAAATCTTGAGCAATTTCAGCATTTCTTTGGTCATCCTCAGGTCCACCACCCAACAGAACAACAGCAACATTAGCTTGACCTGTGAGGACTTCAATCAGCTCCCTATGCTTTTCAACACTCAAACGTTTTGCTTTGATTGTGGGGCTACAACCCGTATTGATTCCCACTAAAAGTGTTTTATCTTTTAGCCACTGAGTTCTTCTTGTTTGTGCTTCTTCCTTTTCACTATCAGTGAGGGACAAAACATACTCATCCCTTTGATACTGAAGCCCTAAAGACTCAGTGATTAACTGAGTCTCAGGTTTTTTATTTACAAAAAACTTTTGATGGTCGTTTAAACCTAACTCCCAATACCCTTTGGCCTCTGGATTTTGCGGCAAAATAGACCCAAGATGATCTGCCTTAAAACCATAAAGTAGATCATATTCTAAGGTCTGCAGTACACCGCTAGCTTTTAAAGATTTATCTATGCAATAAGCAATATCAAAATGAATAGACTTCAGATTCAAAAGACTTTCAAAGTCGTAGCTTGTCACTTGATCAATGTAGGGATTATTTTCTAAAAGTGCCAATGATGAGGGATGGGTAATCCAAGTGATATGACTAGAAGGAAAGCGTCTTTTAAGGGCGGGTAATATACTTGTAGCACGTAACACGGCACCCATTGCCTCCAGATGAACGATCAAAATTCTTAATTGAGGGATATCTCTTGAAGGGCAATGGGCATCACACTGCTCAGATTTTCCACAAGGTTTGTAGCCATTAAAATAGCGGCAATGAATTTGGTACATTATATGAGTTTACCGCTAAGCAGAAGTCCGTCATAGGCGAGGAAGGCCATTGTCTAGTCGAGATTTATCTCTCAAGTTCGCGGAGAACGCCCACAACTTTGCCAATTTTTATCTGAGCTTCCAGCTTTACAAAGAGTTTACGATCATCGTCTGTAATCCAAAAAAAGACATCCCCCATGGGCTGAAAAATACCACCGATTTCTACCGTGGGCTTAATCACTACGGTATCAAACTCACCAAGTAATGTTTTTATTTTTTCTTTTCGAAGAACATCGACCTTCACCACCATGTTTTTGCCATCATCTCCAACATGAAACTTCAACTGTTTGCCAGGGATTAACTGGAAGGTCCGTATATAGTAAAAAGCACTTAAGACATTTTGCGCATAGGGAAGAATTTCCCATTCTGTTTTCTTTTCTTTAGGCTCCTCATCTTTATTAACTAAACGTTCCCATCTTTTACCTTCATTTTTTGTGTGATCAAAGACCTCTTTGACAGCCAATAGTTTTTTTGACTCTTTGGCATCAATGGACATACTGATTGGTAAAAGAGTGTCATAATCCACATAAGACTCTCCATAATCATCTACAAGATAGAAGAGTGAAAATACAGTGCTAGACTTAAGAGAGACATAAAAGTGATAGGCTTTTTTCTCATTCACTTCTTTAAAAGGCCTAACTTCTAAACTCATATCTCCGGCAGAAACTCCAAAATAAGTCATCATCATGACAACTTTTTCCCCCACTCGAAAAGGATCAGCAGTTGGGCGGCGACCATCGAAACCAAGAGAATCCTCAATGGCAGGATAATGCTTAGCTTTAACAGGTATCTTTTCTTTTTTAGGTTTCTTAAAAGTTTTCTTTTTTTGCTTTTGTTTTTTTGCAGAGTCAGCTTTTGTCTCTGTGGCCGGTGGGGATGGCGTGGGCTCTACTTCAGGAGGAATATCCTTAATTTTAACAATTTTATCGAATTCCTCTATTTTTGCGAGGTCTTTAGATCCCTCATATTGCAAAGGCTTTGAGGCACAGCCCAGCAAGGCTCCAAAACAAAAAACATAATAGGTAAATGTAATCCACTTAAAAGACTTCATAGCACTAGGATAACCGAACTTCCCAAGTTTTCCAGCGTCGATGTAGCCAAATCCACTGTTCTGGATGGTTTTTAATGATTTTTTCTAAAACATCGTTAAATTTTTGAGTCCAAAAATGTAAATCCGCGTCCGTATCCTCTGTACTTGTCAAATAGAGGGGGGGCTGAAACACCATGGCATACTTTCCATTTTTTTGTCGGTAGGTATAGGCCGGTAGCACAGGGGCTCCACTTCTTAGTGCAAAGAGAGCTAATCCAGCAGCTGTCCCTGTTTCGATACCAAAAAATTTTGTTTTTATTCCTGCCGGTGGTCCCATAAATTGATCAATAACAAAAACGACAACGTCTTTCTTTTTTAAGGCTTTTAAAATTTGAAAAGAACTTTTCTCTTCAGGAATAAACCGAATGCCTGTTTTTCCCCGTAGTCCAAACCAAAGCTCATTGAGCCATTGGGCATTAAAGTGTCTAGAAATTAGATTGATTGGTAAACCTGACTGAGCCAGGGTTGCCAATGCCAAATCCCCGTTGCCTAAATGAAGGGTGAGCAGCATCGCCCCTTTTTCTTCGGCCATTGCTTTGGCATAATTCTCTAAACCAATAAAATCTACATTTTTAGCAATCCACTTTTTTGAAATGAAAGGGAGAACCACATACTCCAACAATGTTCGTCCTTGATGACAGTAACTAAGCCTTGCTATTTTTTTGATACGGCCCTCATCCCAATCCGGAAAGGCCATATACAGATGCTTTTTAACTAGATCGATACGAAAACGAAGTACGTAAAAAACAAATAAACCTAAGCCGTCAGCCAGAATATTTCTTAAACGTGTAGGTAAAATAAAAATAGCCAAGGCTAATATTTTAAGTAAGAAAGCTAGCAGCTTTTTCAACCAACTCATTTTCACCCTTTATCCATTCTAATTTTAAATGAGAATGGCACCATAAGCCATCTTGAGGTCCTAGATGTTTAATCTTAACCCAGTCTTTTTCAGTACACAAAATTTTTGCCCGAATCGATATCGCCTCTTCTTCCAAGTCTTTAATGTCCTCGACTCTATACATATAATGATCGTTAAAAATTTTATGTTTCACAACCTGAAAGCCGCTCTCATTACCGAGCCTTTCAAAAAAATCTGGGTTGGCAATCCCCGACACCAGAATCACTCTCGAAAGAGGCTCCTCCGAACTCAAGGAAATTTGATAGCGACAATGGGACTGGTCCATTGATGCCAAATGAGTCTCTAAAACAGTGGGTAGGTGAGGCGACTCTACTTTTGTCACAACCACGTGATGTGCTCTAGCTAAAGCCCCCCACGCCTCTCTCATGCGCCCAATAGGTAGCAATGAGTATTCACAGGCAGACTTTTGCGCATCAAAACATAGAATATTAAAATTACGAAAAAGCCCAAAGTGCTGAAAGCCATCGTCCATGATAATCAATGAAACATCTAAATGTTGTTCAATCCAACGTGCCCCTTTAGCTCGCTTGGGCGCTATCACCACAGGGACTTGGCTCAACTGAGCCAAGAGTAAGGTTTCATCACCAACCATCTCAGCTGTATCAGCAGATGCATTCACTAAATGCACATCTCGTATCTGTCCGCCATAACCTCTAGATAAAATACAAGGCTTATAGCCTTTAGAAATGAGCTGTTGGCAAAGCCATAAAGTGACGGGGGTTTTTCCTGTTCCCCCAAGAGTGATATTTCCCACACAGATCACAGGCAAGGGAGATCTATAGGTTCTAAAAATACCAATCTTATAGAGAATCTCTCTTAGAGTTATTAGAAAAAAATATATGACGGCAAATGGACTTAACAAATATCTCATGCCAAGTACTTTTCTAAAATGGAAGCAACTCTTAACGTAGCGCCACCTTCTCCTAATTTTTTCTTTAAATCTTTCAAAGATTGGATCGTTGCCTTTTTATAGCTCTCATCAGTTATCAATTGATCCAAAAGTCGTGTGAGCTCAAATACATTTGCGCGTTCCTGAAAGCGTTCTTGAATAATTTCTTTTCCCATAATCACATTAACGAGCCCAAAAAATGGAATTTTAACAAAGCGCTTAGCCAACCATCCGCTAAGAGCTTTCATTTTGTACATAATAACCATGGGTTTTTCAACCAAAGCAACCATCAAAGTAGCAGTCCCTGATGCACATAAAATCACATCACAAAGGGCAATCATATCCAAAGGATCTGCTTGTATAATTGAAAAGGAAAAAGGTGTCTCCGGAAGAATCAGTTTTTCTTTTTGAATACCAGGGGCCAAGAGAAGAGCTACATGAAGATCTTTATGTTTTTTGTATAACTCCTGAGCCACATCCAACTGAAGTTGTAAATGAAGCTGTAATTCTACTCTGCGACTACCGGGCATCAGCCCCAAAACACGCTGACCATCTCGAAGACCATACTTTGATCTCAATTGACTTTGTACCTTTGAACTTAACAAATTTTCCTCAAGCTCATCGAGAGCTGGATGCCCAACAAACTCCGAAACAACACCTTCTTTGTCATAAAATTCTTTTTCAAAAGGAAAGAGCACCAACATCTCATCTACATACTGACGAATTTTTTTAACTCTTCCTTTTTTCCATGCCCAAACCTGAGGAGAGATATAATAAACAACAGGTATTCCAAGTTTTTTTAAGTCTTTAGCAATTCTTAAGTTAAAACCAGGATAGTCCAACAGAAGAGCAAACTTGGGCTTAGAGTTACGACATTCCTCTAAAATTTTATGATAAGTCGATTTGATCAATGCCCATTTAGACCAAATTTCTGATAAACCCATCACGGCCATATCATGACTATCCGCAATGGCATGAAAGCCTAAATCCACCATTTTTTGATTCCCAATACCAAATGATTGCAAGTGTGGATGATGAACTTTCCAATGCTCTAAGAGCCTTTGAGCATAAAGGGCGCTAGACTCTTCAGCTGCAATAATTAATACAGAGTCAGAGTCTTTGGTTAACATTTTTAATAATTTGCTCCGCTAATTCTAATGCTCTTAACCCGTCACGACCAGTGACTAAAACTGCATTGTGACCCTGAACCGCACTTAAAAAACTTTCTGTTTCCAACATAAGTGCATCAGCTTTATCAGCTTGAAGACTTTCTAACTGTAAAGGATTATCAACACCATGTTCACTTCTATGGGCAATATGAACAAAGGACTGCCCTAAATCTATATGTAATACTCTTTGCTCTTCCACCGCTATAATTTGACGTAAGCTTTGACGATCAACACGACTAACTGTGATATTTGCCGTCACACCATTTTTAAAGCGCAGAAAACATGTGGCATAATCATTAAAATCAGAAATAACGCTGCTACCAGATGCAGAAAAACTTTCCATATCAGATTGAGCCATAAGATAGGCAAGATCTAAGTCATGAATCATTAAATCTAAAATCACATCGACACTTAAACTTCTAGGCTTAAAAGGAGCTAACCTTGAGAACTCTAAATGCCTGGGTTTTTTGATTTGCAGTAGGCCCTTTGTTAAAGCAGGGTTAAATCTTTCAATATGTCCCACCTGAAAGACAAGACGTGATTTTTCAGCCAAATCACAGAGTACCTTAGCCTCTGCAGATGTTTCACAAATGGGTTTCTCCACCAGTACATGGATACCAGCCTCTAAAAAAAGACGAGATAATTCAAAATGGCTTTTAGTATCGCTGGCAATGGTGACAGCATCCACCTGACCAATCAACTCCTGAGGATTAGAAAAAGCAGCAGTGCCTAGTTCCCTAGAAATTTCTTGAGCTCTCTGTGTGCTGGCATCACAAACTCCAATAAGAGTTCCCAAAATTTTTTGCTTCTGAGCATGAAAACGGCCCAAATATCCAACACCCACCACAGCTGTTCTCAAAGCGTAATTTTGACTCATTTTGCTAATCCCCTTTTAGATGACTTCACAAATTGAAGTAAATAATCTAGCTCAGGACTAGGCGCACACTCCTTAGTTATTCTATCAATAGCCTCTTGGAGAGTGGCTGAGCCCTTTAAAATAATACGAATAGCTTTATGTATACTTTCAATGGTTTCAGTCGAAAATCCAGCTCTTTGTAATCCAATTTTATTTGTTGCAGAGCTCACTGCATAATTTCCTCTAGAAATACTATAGGGGATAATATCTTTGTGAACTGAGGAATAGCCTGCCACAAAAGAATAGCTACCAATTCTAACAAATTGATTCACACCACAAACGCCACCAATAGTGACATGGTCATCAATTTGTACATGTCCTGCTATTTGAGAAGAGTTCACAATAACATTATGATCTCCAACTCGACAGTCATGGCCTAAATGCACATAAGCCATGATAAGGTTACTATCTCCAATTTTTGTCACCCCACCGGCACGTGGTGTTCCAATATTAATAGATGTAAACTCACGAATAAGATTACGATTTCCAATGATTAATTGTGTGGGTTCGTTTTTATAATGAATATCTTGAGGCGGCCCACCTAACACAGCTCCAGCACATATGTGATTTTCATCACCTATCTCTACGACACCAAATTCAGATCCAATACTCACATGAGAATCTAAGCGTGTTCCCTTACCAATCTTTACCTTTCCTCTTAAAATACAAAAAGGTCCAACAGACACATCATGGGCCAATTGTACTTCTGGTCCAATCACACTGGAGGGATGTATTAACATTTAAACCGCCAACATTTTGGCCAAAATTTGGGCTTCTGCAACGAGCTCATCGCCTACAGTGGCCTTAGTTTCAAATACACAAAGGCTCTTCCGATCTCGATAGACCCTTGCATATAGAGAGAGCTGATCACCAGGAATCACTGGGCGCCGAAACTTAACATTGTTAATACCCGCAAAATAAAATTCCCACTTTGTTTTTCCTGCAGGCAGTGGCCGATAATTAACAATGGCACTAGCCTGCGCCAGTGCCTCTATCACCAATACGCCCGGCATAATGGGGCGATCAGGAAAATGTCCCACAAAAAAAGGCTCATTGGCGGTCACATTTTTAATAGCGAAGATTTCGCTACCAGTTCTTTCATCATCTGTACCTGCATCAACCACCCTCTCTACTCGATCAACGAGTAGAAAAGGATAGCGGTGAGGGATCATCTGCATAATTTGGTTAATATCCCATGGTAAGGGATAAGGGTAACGAGAGGACATAGCTCCTCCTACATTTTATCAAAGGTCTCAACAACCTTATCAGTCATATCCAATGCATCGTCAGTCCAGGATAAACTCTGTTCATTCTTTTCCAAGAGCATAGATAGGTTATTTTCTTTGGCTACCTTTGCAATCGACTTTTTCATCTTCTCATAAATAGGGCTAAAGATTTCGCGATCACGATTTTGCAAGTCCATCTGAGCTTTTGCAGCAAATTCACGCACTTTAGCGTACTCCTGCTGAAGCTCTAAACTTTTCTTTTGCTTCATTTCATTAGATAGGGCCATGGCTTTTTTTTCAAAGTCCTGAGAAAGTTTCTGAAGTTCTTTCTCTTTGGTCTGAACTTCCTTTTTTTTCTTATCAATTTCCTTTTCCATCTCTGCTCTAGCTTTCTTTCCTGATTTGGTTTTGGAAAGTACTGCCTGAATATCTACAAAGCCAATTTTAACCTCAGCCAAAGCTAGAGATTGAAAACAGAAAAAGGAACATACAAGCAAAGCACTCATAAGAACTTTATTGACCTTCATTTTCATACATAAACTCCTTTAAAATGGTGAACCAATTGAAAACTCAAAGTTAACTGGACTTTCTCCTAAGTCTGGACGACGCCCCAAAGGAAATCCCCACTCAAACCTTAATGGACCAATGGGAGAAAACCATCGGAATCCAAAGCCCATATCATGTCGAAACTCACTCAGCACAAGGGTGTCATCGGCATCACCCACGTCATAAAAAAGAACCCCTTTAATGCCAGCCTCTTGAATCAAAGGAAACTCAAACTCTCCATTGTAGTAAGCCTTTTGAGTTCCTCCAAAAGGAGATTCAACGCCTGTCCTACTAGAGCGCTTTCTTTTACCCACTGAAAACCAACGATAACCTCTTAAGGTGTTGGCTCCACCCAAAAGAAAGAGTTCATTAAAAGGAGGCGGCCGATCATCATGTGAAGCAATAAACCCATAGGTGAGGTTGTTTCTAAAAACCACATCCCAAAAAAGCTTAGTATAGTAACGAGCAGAGTTTTGTCCCGCTGTATAGCGCTTATGACCACCAAGCCCCGCATATTCCACCCAAGCTGTATTGGCAAAACCCTTTGTGGGAGCAAAAGCATCGTCTCTGCGATCATACTCTAAAATAAACGTGACAGAACTTGTTGTTCCGTTGGCTGTATAAACTGGATAGAGATCAGAGTCTACGTCTTCAGAGACCTCAATTTTAGTAAAATCATTTTTATAACGAACATAACCCATCAAGTATTCAGCAAGAGGATGACCAAAGCGAACAGCACCACCCGTACGAGTCTCTTGATAATCATCCGTTCGGCGAATCGTCTGATAAGCATCAAAACCCACACTCCAACGAGTGTCTAAAAAGTAGGGCTCTGTAAAACTCAAGGTGTATGAAGAAGCACGGCTGCTCAAATCAACAGAAACCCCTAGTTTTTGCCCTCGACCAAAAAGGTTAGTTTGATCGACACGACCATTAAATAAAAAGTTAGAATAAGTGCTATAACCAGCACCCACTTGAATACTGCCTGTGTTGCGCTCTTTTACAACAATATCAATATTTAAAATATCCGGCTTGTCTGGAGGAGTGCTCGTGTTGAAGTTCACGTCTTCAAAGTAACCCAATCTTTTTACATTTTCCAAAGACTCACGACGACGAGTTTCATGATAGAGCTCCCCTTCGCGAATTTTTAATTCACGGCGAACCACTTTATCTCTAGTTTTAGTGTTACCAATCACATTAATATCGCCAAAGTAAACTTTATTCCCCTTATCAATTTCAAAGGTAATATCCACAAGTTTTTCTTTTTCCTTAACTTGTGTGCGAGGAATAATATTAGCGAAGGCATAACCTAGATCACCATACTTGGCTTGAAGAGCTCTCAAATCCTTTTGAAGTGTCTCATTAACAAAAACTTTAGAGTGCTGAATTTCGGTTGATTCAAAGAGTTCATCTTTTGTGAAAAGAAGGTCACCGGAAAAATCAACCTGCCCAACATCAAACTGCTGCCCCTCTTCAATACGAATAGTGATATACACACTCTTCTTGTCGGGGGTGACATAGACCTGAGGACGATCCACCTTCACCTGAACATAACCTTCGTTAAAATAGACATAACTGATCACCTGAACATCGCGATCAAAAACATCCTGCTTATAGGCGCCAGAACCAGAAATAAAACTAAAGTAGCCACCCTCTTGGGTCTGCATGCGAGTCTTTAAAAAACTGTCCTTCAGATTTCTGTTTCCTAAAAAGGTGATTTTTTTCACCTTCACTTTATCATTTTCTTTGATTTTAAAAACTAACCTTACAGACTCATTTTTCTCAACCGTCTGCAACTCTGTTTCCGCCCTAGCTAAAAAGAAGCCCTTGTCCTCATATAGCTTCAAAAGCTTTTGAGTGGCCTCTTTCACTCGGTTCATATCTAAAATTTCATAGGCTTTTAAACCAGAGGCTTCCTCTAAATCTTCTTTAGAAACTTCATCGTTTCCCTCATAGACAATTTCCACCATAGAAGGCTTTTCAACCACACGAAAAATGAGTTCCAAACCATCAGCACCACTTTTGGTCTCAACAATAACGTCGTAAAAGTAGCCCATCTTAAAAATATTTTTTACATCTTCCCCAATGAGACGGCGGTTAAGACTAGACCCCACAGTTGTGGTGATTTTTGCTCGAATAGCATCAGCCTCAATTTTTTTATTTCCAGCAATGCTAATACGAGAAATAGCTCTCGAGGCTTGCGCCTTCGGAGGAGCTTGCTTACGAGAGGATGATCTTTTTTTAGAGATTCGAGAGTTTTTTTGTTTGCGAACTTGGGTGGGCTCACGCAAAGAATCCTGAGCCCATAGCGATGGAGAACAACACAGAGCCACACACAATGCGAATCCAAAGCAATGTCTTATCAAGCTGATGAAGATCCCTTATCCTATAGGAAAATTGTCATTTCCCTAGCAAAATTCAATACTTAAAACACAGCCCTCGGAGGGTAGCGTAGCCCCCCGACCTTGTCAAAATTCACTGACAACTAACGCCACGCAATGTTTGTTATTGTTGGGAAAATACAAGGCCATCACGAATCTCCACTTGCCGTGGAAAACGGCGAGCAAATGCCTTGTCATGACTGACCACCACTAGAGTAAGTCCCATTTCTCTTTGAAAACGAAAAAAAAGCTCCTGTACATTCTGGCTGTTATGAGAATCTAAATTTCCGGTAGGTTCATCGGCAAAAAGCACGCGGGGTCCCATAACTAAGGCTCGAGCAATGGCCACTCTTTGCTGCTCCCCCCCACTCAACTCTGATGGAAAATGCTCCAAGCGAGGCCCAAGCCCCACTTCTTCTAAAATTTTTTTTGCCCTGCCTTCAGCCTCAGCAATGCTTTGCCCTGCAATACGACAAGGCATCATAACATTCTCTAAGGCCGTAAATTCCTTCAGTAAATGGTGAAATTGAAAAACAAATCCCATGCTTTGGCCACGAAACCGAGCCAAAGTGTCGTCATTCCTTTTAAAAAGATCTTCACTCTCAAAATAAAGTGATCCAGAGCTAGGGCGCTCCAAAGAACCTAAAATATGAAGAAGTGTGCTTTTTCCAGCTCCCGAAAGCCCGGTAATACACAGGCTTTCCCCCTCCATAATCTCCAAATCAATACCATTTAATACCTGCAGTTCTTTGGATTCCATTTTGTAAGATTTTGTGATCTGCCTCAAAGAAAATAAAGTCTTATTCATATCTCAATCCTTCAACAGGTTTCAAACGAGCCCCCCTACGAGCCGGGGCCCAAGTGGAAATCCAACAAATGAACATAGAGACAATCACTATGATGATCATATCTTGAACTTTAAATTCAACGCTTAAATGATCCAACTTGTAAACCTCTGCAGGAATTAAGAACAGTGCACTATGCGCTAAAGCCTTTGAAAGTAATATGCCAACTAAAATGCCCATGACAGACCCCATAAGTCCTAAGGATAAACCCAAAAGTACATAAATACTGCGAATGAACTGAGGCGTTGCTCCCAATGTTGCAAGCACACTCATATCTGAAAACCTTCTCAATACATTAACAAAGAGAGTGCTAGAAATATTAAAGCAAGCCATCACAACAACAAGTGAGACAATGATAAAGATCACTTTTTTCTCTAATTGAATGGCCTCAAACAAATTTTCATTGAGATGGTACCAGCTCTTTGTCCAATAGGGAGCCTTTAATCCGCCAGTGAGACGCCGGCTCACAGCCTCTGCATCTTCGCTTCTTTGAAGTTTGAGTTTAACTCCAGAGTAACCACTTCCTAAGTCACGCAATTTTTGAACTTCCTCTAGTGAGCCCAAAACAAAACGAGAGTCATATTCATACTTTCCAAGATTAGCAACGCCCACCACCCTCATCTCCACTGCACTTGGAGAAAAACCAATAGGAGAAGTCTCTGAAGGTCGTGGGCTCACCACCGTCAACACATCTCCCACCTTGATCTCCAACAACTTCGCCAATCCCTTCCCGATCACAATCCCCTTCGTTAAGTCCATAGTTCCAGAAACAATACGGTCTTGAAGGTTTAGAACACTTCCAACA
>Ga0066639_10001351_pt1 | contig 21783 bp, 25 predicted proteins | sample CryGeyCG2114_010_2_FD_59504 | JGI IMG/M metagenome (GOLD analysis project Ga0066639, IMG submission 59504) | Groundwater microbial communities from aquifer - Crystal Geyser CG10_big_fil_rev_8/21/14_0.10 | ecosystem: Environmental > Aquatic > Deep subsurface > Groundwater | place: USA: Utah...
ATGGCAAAATTTTCAATTTTGCGTAAAGGCAGTTCGGATTTTTTCGTAAATCCTCTGCCAATTAGAAAACCGCGCATTCTGCGCGACAATTTCCCACCCGAATTTTGCTAAAAATTCAAACTTTTTATCTACTCGCGCCCGAAGGCGCGAGACAAAAGCAAACTTTTTTCTATGGCTAAATATTTTCTTTATGTAAGAAAATCTACTGACGAAGAAGATCGTCAGGTGCTTTCGATTGAAGCGCAACTCGCGGAGTTGCGCGAATTTGCGAAAGCCGAAAAACTTGAAATCGTGGACTCGCTTTGCGAGTCTAAAACTGCCAAAGAACCCGGCCGAATGAAATTCAACGAAATGCTCGATAGAATCGAGCACGGCCAAGCTGATGGCATCATTGCTTGGCATCCCGACCGTCTGGCTAGAAATAGCATAGACGGCGGAAAGATTATTTATCTCGTTGACACTGAAAAAATAAAATCTCTCAAGTTCCCTACTTTTTGGTTTGATGATACCCCTCAAGAAAAATTTATGCTTAATATTGCTTTTGGCCAATCAAAGTATTTCATTGATAACCTGTCGGAAAACGTCAAGCGCGGAAATAGGCAAAAACTCCGCCGTGGCGAATATCCGGGCGAAGCGCCAACTGGCTATATTAACAATCTAAAAATTCATACTATTAATTTAGATCCAACTAAGCATAAAATGGTTAAAAAGCTTTTTGAGCTATATGTTAGCGGTGAATATACTTTAGAGTGTCTAACAGCCAAATTTAACGCACTAGGGCTTACCAATCAAAGGAATAAGCCATTAGAACTAAACCTTATTCACCGCATGCTTAAAAATCCTTTTTACTGCGGACTATTTAGATTTAAAGGTGAAATCTATCAGGGAACTCACGAGCCAATTATTACCAAATCGCTTTTTGAAAAAGTCCAAGAAGTAATGGCCAAACGAGGCAAAAATCATCAAAAGAAAACAAAACATAATTTTGCTTTTACTGGATTGATGAAATGCACCTGCGGAGCTTCCATTACTGCTGAATTGCAAAAGAGTTATATTTATTATCGCTATACTAAAAAGAAAGGTCCTTGTGATTCTAAAAAATACACCCGAGAAGAAAGCTTGGTTTCACAATTCAGAAATATTTTCAAAAAAGCGATTATGTCAGACAACTGGCTGGATAAAATGCTTTTGAAATTAGACGAGGAACAAAAGCAGGAAATGCAGTCGTCGTCTGAATTTGCTGATTCTTTTAAAAAAGAAATTTCTTTGATTGATAATAAACTAGACAAACTTCTTGATTTTCATATTGAGGGCACAATTGAGAAAGACAGCTATGTTAAAAAGAAAGGACAATTTATCAATCAGAAAATGGAAATTGATGAGAAAATCAAAGAAATTAAAAGCAAGGGAAATAATTGGCTCGAACCAATGAGAGATTTTATTTTATTACTAAAACAAACTAAAAAAGCCGCCTTTAGCGACAACCTTATGGAAATGAGAGCATTTCTTAAAAAAATCGGCTCGAACTTTATTTTGAAAGATAAAAAATTTGAATTTTTAGCCAAAAATGAATGGGAAATTGTCGCGCAGAATGCGCGGTTTTCTAATTGGCAGGGGTGGAGGGAATCGAACCCCCGTCTCAGGTTTTGGAGACCCACGTCCTACCACTGGACTACACCCCCAGACGAAAGTCATCCCGAACTCGGTTCGGGATGACGTAAAATTATTTTGTTTCTTTGTGCGGAGTATGCTTTTTGCAATATTTACAATATTTTTTCAATTCCAACCTATCTTTAAGAGTCTTCTTATTTTTTTTAGAAAAATAATTCACTCTTTTACATTCAGTACACTCCATTTTAATCATGTTGTCCTGTGACATAAATTTTATTTAATTGATAAATATAAATTAGTGGAGCCCACTCGCGGATTTGAACCGCGGACCTACTCCTTACCATGGAGTTGCTCTACCAACTGAGCTAAGTGGGCCTAAATAGATAAATTACTATACTACTAATAAATGGTGGGCCGGGACGGATTCGAACCGCCGAAGGCGATGCCAGCTGATTTACAGTCAGCCCCGTTTGACCACTTCGGTACCGACCCACAATTTTAATGGAGCCACCCCTCGGACTCGAACCGAGGACCGACAGTTTACAAAACTGCTGCTCTACCAACTGAGCTAGGGTGGCGGACTTAACTTATCTCATCAATTTCCTGACGTAATTCTGGCAACTTCTTATTCTCTGGGTCAGCTTCTTTTAAGGAATCAAAAATCTCCAAGGCTTTATGTTTATTCTTTAACATTATACTGATTTTTAATAATAAGTCAAGGAATCTAGGATTATTTGATTCCAAACTGACTGCCTCTTGATAATTCTTTTCAGCCAACAATTCTTTGCCCTCAATTTGATAGATATCACCCAAATCGGCGTAGAAACAAGCTAAAATATGCTTTTTATCGCCCACCTCGACATTAACACCGGATTTTTTGCTTAATAATTTAATGGCGAACTTACAGGTTTCACGGGCCTTCTTATAATCACGACTTTCTAAATACACCTTGACCAACCCGCCGTAAGCTTCAACATTTTCCGGTGATAAGCCTAGGGCTTCAATATACAAATCCTCGGCTTGCAATAATTCACCGCGATCAAATGATTGCTCGGCTTGTTCTAGCTTATCTTTAAGCTGCTGCTTGTCATCAACCGATTTTAGTGGTCTTTTATTTTCAATCGCCATTCTTTCCAACTCCGATATTTTTTTATAAAAATTGGAAAACAGCTGGCCGACCCTATCCAACAAAGGATTAAAAAAATCATTAATAAAATTAACGACCAGTAAAAATTTTCGCTTTAGCCGATCTAATATAATTCTATTTTTAACCGTCAATTCTTTTTCTTCGGCAATTGACTCGATATTGATAGTCGCCAAATTACCAATTTTTTTGGCGATAATAAAAATGATAACCGCTAAACTTAAAATTATTATAATCGCCGGAATAATGTAATAAATCATTAGAGTGTAAGACTAAAATTAATTAAATATAATTAAGTCCCCCTGATAAAAGTTAAAAGCCGGCCAGGACTTACCAAACAGGCTTTTGGTTTAATATTAGCTTACTTTAAGCATTATTAATTAGTTCAATAAAATCTTTGGCGTTCAGGCTGGCCGCGCCGACCAAAACGCCGTCAATAATCGGCAAGCTGGTAAAAGAAAAAATATTTTCGCTGTCAATACTGCCGCCATAAATAATTGAAAAAATTTTTCTGATCGATTGCGAGGGAAATAAGTCAATCAAAGTCTGATTAATCACTTCGTGAGCCAACTCGGCTTGTTCTGGCATTATCGCCTGACCGGTTCCAATTACCCAAACCGGCTCGTAAGCAATAATGATCCGCTGACGAAAATCGGCGGAAATCCCCTCCAACGCGCCAGCCACTTGTTTAATCAAAATATAATCCGTGGCCCCCTGCTGACGCTGTTCAAAAGTTTCGCCAACACAGATTACCGGCACTAAACCAGCCGATAAAGCCGCTTTTACTTTTCGATGAATTACCTCGTCAGTTTCATTAAAAAATTTCCGGCGCTCGGAATGGCCTAAAATCACAAACTCACAACCAGCCTCCTTAAGTTCTTGAGGAGAAACTTCACCGGTATATGCGCCCTTGCTTTCCCAAAAACAATCCTGCGCCCCTAATTTTATTTTTCCTTGCTTTAAAATTTTTCCGACATTTGACAAACTGGCAAACGAAGGACAAATCACAATCTCTTTATCGTCAGCTTTAAAATTCCTTAAACTATCAGCCAAATCATGACTTTCATGAAGGCCGAGTTTCATTTTCCAATTAGCAATAATGATAGACATATATAATAAATTAAAACAATGAAATAATTCCGACTGTCGCCAACGTGACAATAATTCCGGCAATGGCGGCGCCTAAAGAAATTAAGACTAATGATTTCTTTTTTGAAATCCCGAATAAAAATGCCGCTAAACTCCCAGTCCATACTCCGGTTATCGGCAACGGAATAGCGACGAAAATCACTAAAGCCAGTTCGCCCCAACGGGCATATTTACCACTAAATTTTTTTCTCGTGCGATCAAATAACCATTCGAAAAAAACTTTAGCCCGATTAAACCTGGCCATTAAAAATCCGGCTGCCGGACCAAAAAACCAAAGTAGAAAAATGGCCGGAATAATATTCCCAATTACTGACAAAAAATAAGCCGAAGGAATAGTCAAACCATAAACTCCAATGGCAATCGGAATAGCCACTCTTAATTCGGCGATTGGCAGCATAGATATCAAGACTACGGCCACTGACGGCGGAAAATTACTAAAAATAGCTGAAAAATCCATAAATAATTGGCTATGTTATTATACTATAATATAAAAACTGAATAAAGCTATTAATTCTCCGCCCACTGATAGTTACCAAATACCCAATCAATTACTCCCTTAGCTTCCTGCCAGCGATCCGATTGACTGTTCGACCCTAATAAAACCAAAGTGATACTGGCCTGACCTATTTTTTTAATCTTGATTACCAGACAATACCCTGATTCATCCAGATACCCGGTCTTGGCGGCTAAAATTTCATAATCATCACTATTTAAAAAACTGTCTAAAAGCTTATCGGTATTTTCCGCCTTAACCAACCGGCCATTATTTAAAACCGGAAAATCATAGGCCGATGAGGTAGTCGCGGCTAGAATCTCTTGATTTTCAAAACAAACCTTGGTTAATTTAACTAAATCAGTCGGCGAAGCAATATTCCGAGAATCCAGGCCGGTAGCATCAAAAAATTCCGCACCAACCATACCTAATTCTTCGGCTTTGATATTCATTTTAGCCACAAAATCATCTAAACCGGTTGATCGCGCTAAAGCCGCCGCCGCCTCATTAGACGAGGCCACTAAAGTTAAGTTAAATAAATTCTTAACCGTGACTTTTTCACCGGTCATTAAATAAATTTTTCCACCTTCCTTTTTGTCTTCTCTGAAGAGTACAATTTCTTGATCCCAGCCGGGATTGTTATCTAAAAAAACCAATACTGTCATCAGTTTGGTTATGGAAGCAATCGGCGAACTGATATGACGATTTTTAGCAAAAAGAATCTGACCGGACTTATCGTCAACCGCCAATACACTTTTGGCCGTGGTGACAATACCTAAACTGTTATTAATAATCCGATTTGGCCCGTCAATCTGTGGCGCCGGATAAGCATATGAATAACTTTCCGATTGGCTGATTAAAAAATTAAATCCACCGGGAAAGAGCAAGCTGATTAAGACCAGATTAACAATAAAATTTATCATAAGGACTATTTGATTTTAATTGGGCTGAATTTCTTGCTGATCTTTAGCTAAGGCTAGAATTTTTTCCAAACTTTCACTAGAATTTAATTTTTCATAATCAGGCAACTCTGATTGCTCATTAAGCCCTAAAAATTTAAGAAAATCAAAAGTAATATTATATAAGACCTGCATCTTCTTGGAATCTTGAGTACTTTCAATCAATCCTCGAATCAAAAGATTCCGTAAAATTATAGCGCAATTAACTCCGCGAATTTGTTCAATTTCTGCCCGACTGACCGGCCCCCGATAAGCAACGATTGTCAAGGTCTCCAACGCCGGCCGACTAAGCTCGCCGGTTGTTTCTTCTTTAATAAAATCCTTGACCAACTCGGCATTATCAGCCGAAGTTACCATTTGAATTTTATCGCCGATCTTCTGAATTTGGATTCCTTTTTCACTAACGTTATAATCATTGGTTAATTCGGCAATCGCTGATAAAACCTTATCTTTATCGGCCTTAGTTAAATCAATCAGCTTTTTTACCGATAATGGCTGATTGGAGATAAATAGAATGCTTTCAATTTTTGATTTTAGATTAGACATAGATAAAGAAATTATACTAAATTTTAATTATTCTTTCAATCATAGAAACACGGCCATCGCCAGACAACAATACTAGCGCTTATTTAAAAATTTAAACAATATCCGGACTTAGCTTACCCTAAAACCTTGACTTTTTTGCCCATCTATGAAGAGAAAAATTAAACGAGCTCCTCCCAAATGGATTTACTAATATCCAAATGGGAATGGGTAAACGCCACATTGATACCGCCGCGGCCCTAAACTTTGTCCCGACTGCCACACTTACTTCTACTATCTGGGGCGGACCGGAATCGTTAATAGAAGTTAACGGGGAAAAACAGGTTATCTTGGCTAACGGATTAATAATTGACCTTGAAAACTGCTTATCTAACAAACACTTAAGTAAAGCTGTTCGTGAAACCCTCTCCGATCTGCCAAATAATACAGTAATCTGTACTGGCCGGCCAATATTAATTAGACTCGGCCAAGAACCAGAGGACTGCCAAAACGGTGCTATTTATAAACTTAGCATCCGAGGAGCAGATGATATAAATATCGAATTGGTCACTAAAGGAATTAACCTTTTAGATAATGGAGCAGAAATCTAAAAGGTTATCAATAATCCGGTGGTTGCAATTACGCAAACACCGGATTTTTTAAATACTAAATGAAATAGACTTAAGACAATTTAGTAATAATCCCCCGCCCACCATCTACTTTAACCTGATCACCATCTTTGAATACCTGAGTAGCAATCTTTGTACCGACAATACATGGCTTTTTCAACTCCCGTGAAACAATCGCGGCATGGCAAGTTAATCCGCCAGCATCAGTAATAATCGCGGCAGCCTTCTTCATGGCCGGTATTAAATTAGGGTTAGTCTTTTCAGAAACTAAGATATTACCCAATTTAAAATCCTTTAGGTCTTGGACTAAATTAACAATCTTAACTATCCCCTCAGCATGACCACTATAAGCCACTTGACCAGCCAATTCACTGGGCTGATTTTTAATTTTTTTTAATCTAATTTCTTGTCTGATAATTTTTTTAGCGGCGGCACCAACTAGCACTTTCAACTGTTGACGGCCGAAGACGACAACTGAATACTTAGACCTTTGGTTTAATAAAGCGGGATTATATTTTTGGTCAAGTAAGGCAGCCGCCATCTCGAAAGGCAAAATATATTTCACTTGGTTGATGGATAAATTTAAACGTCGGCCGATCTCTTGAAGCAACCTATCATTCTGATAATATGATTTATATAAAACATCTTTACGATAATTTTTAATAAAAGAAAACTGCCGAGCCAACCAAAACAAATATTTCTCCGACGGAGTTAATCCAAGCTCTTTTTCAAACTGGCGCTGCTTCTTAATTAAAGCTTGGCGGGATTCAACAATTTTTTTTAATTCTTGGGTCGGATTAATTTTATTTTTCAGTAACGACTTGGCTTGATCGACAAAATAACTTATCGGCAACGCCGGGCCATTATAGTCATATTGCAACCAACAATATCGAGCTTGATGAGCGAAAAAAATCTGATTCAAATTCTTTTGATCTTTCGCTTTAATTAACAAGCGAAGAAAAGCCTTCTGCTCTTTATCGCGGTCCGAATCTTTGGGTAAACTGACTAAAATACTAAAATACTCGCCAATTTTGCTAGTCTTGCCAATTCTGGCCAACTTGGTTAATAAAACCTGCTCTAATTTTTTAGAAAAAAGATTGGTCTCGCCTTCAGCCGCATTGGCTAACCAGCCATAAAGATACATGGTTTTATATTTTTGATTATATTGCTGATAAAACCCCAACAATTGTTTATTGGTTTTTTTAGATAAATCCATTTTAAAAACCTCGCCAGTCTGAGCCAAGAGTCGGTCGGAGGTGGCATAGATTTTCTGGATAATAATTTTTACCCAATTTTTATCATTGACTATTTTTGGGATAATAATATTAGCAATAACATCACGGCTGGCCGGAGAAACCGCCACCCGATTTACGCCATCTTTAAATTCCATGATACCGGGAAAATAATTTTTGCCGGTTAATTTATGAAAATCATAATACAAAACATCCCCAAGCAGACACAAAGGGTAAATACTAATACCGTAATTAGTCACTGACCAAATTCTTTTTTTCATTTCTTTCTCAAAATATAAATCGGCGTAAATTTACAGCTAATAAAATCCTGGCCATATTTCTCGCCTTGAATGGTAAAAAATTCTTTTAACTCTTTATTGGTTAAATCTTTTGGCATAACATACAAGTCTAATCCGTGACGAAATATCGAACCAAACACTCTTTCATAAATTTTACTATTCTTTGAGCTGATCTTTCCTTCTTGATATAATTTATCCTTAAGACTGGCGTGCTTTTTAAGAGATAAAACATAATTTTTTCGGTTATAAGCAGTACTTTCTGGTAAATACTTAAGAAAAGAAGAAAAATCACTGATGCCGATCTGCCCAGTTTCTAATTTTGATACCAGATGATCAAGATTTAAAATTCTGCCGTCTGGCTGATAAATTTGAATTTTAGCGATGAAAATTCCGGCAGGTTTTAAAATTCGCCTAACTTCTGATAATACCTTTGACCATTCTTTTGTGGGAATAATATTTAATGACTGTTCGGATAAAACTAAGTCGACACTTTGATCGGGTAATTTAATATTAGTCCAGTCGCAAATTACTTTTTTGCCTTTTTCTTTATGGCGCATCAACTGACTCATTTCCCTGATCATTTTCGGATTAATGTCTAAAGCTACGACGTCCGAGCTGTGACGCAAGCCAAGATCGCGAAATTCTGGCGTTGCGCCAAGAACCGCAATTGTCCGGGGTTTAATTTTTTTAACAATTTGATTAATAATTTCCAACTCGGATTTAGATGGCCGGGCGGAATATCTGGTTTGCCGCCAAATGTTGGCAAATTTGGAATAAACAGTTTTATTTGTCATATTTTTTTCTTAAAATACCAAGTTGGGCCGTATTCGGTCCATTCTAAATTTTTAACCTGAATCCGATTATCAATAATAAAATATTTTTTAACTAATTTTTGCCAAGCTTTTTCCGGCAGAGAAATATGAATAACCCTACTGGCATGAAACTTAACATTTTCTAATTTATTAATATCTGATTTCTTAATCTTAATTTCACCACTATCAATTGCCTTAAAAAGTTTAGGCATCAGCTTACTATAAAAAAATTTTCTGGTTTTTGGATTATAAATTTCTTTCTGCCAGTTTGTATATTGTCCAAGATGGATAGTAATCCACAGCCAATTCAATCGACCCTGATTATACTTAGCCTGAACTTGCGCCAGACTGTCTTTTAATTTCTCTGGTAAATAAACATAATGACGGGTAATAAAATGTCCGCCGGACTTTAACAGGCGTGATAAAATTTTTAGCATTTTATCATATCGTTCCGGGGCAATATTATTTAATGAAGCATCGGCTAAAACCGCATCAAAACTGCCGTGGGCCAATGTTTTATCAAGTGCCAACCAATCGGCCAAACGAAATAAATTCTTTGGACTATTTTTATACTTCATTATCTCGGTCATTTTATCCAACATGTCTTGGCTGACATCAACTGCTAAAGTCTCGACATCCAGCTTAATAGCTAAATCCCGTAATTCCGGGGTAGCGCCTAACACTAATACTCGAGGCAAACGACGACCAACTAAAGCTTTTTTTAATAATTTTTCGTAATTTTTTAATTCTAACCCCACTGGTGCCGAAGAAGCCGAGCGGTTCGCCCGCGACCGCGCCGCTTGACTGCTCCAATTTTCTTTTACTCCTTTTTTGGTATGTTTTTCCATATTTGTTTTTTAGGCTGACCAACAAAAAAATTAATAAATTTATGATATCGTAAATCATTTGGTTGATTTACTTTAATAGTCTTAAAATATTTACTAAAAATTTTAGAAAAAATATTCACCGGCAAAATAGTGTGGACTAAATTCCCCCGCCAAGGCCAAAGATTTGAGAATTCATCATCATTTAAAATCCCCTGACGATATTTTTCTTCTACCCATTGATACCATCTAGCCATATCTGCTTGATTAGTTTTTTCGTCATACCAATCGCCGGTTGAACTGAAATCAAGATAACTGAATAAATCAAACCAATGCCAATTATCTTGACGGGATTGTTCAATTATTTTTTCCGGTGGAGAAATCAATTCTTTAATCCGAACACCGTCCCGCAAAATCAAAAAACCGTCGGGCTTAACAATCCGACGGGCTTGCTGGAAAAAATTATCAAATTGACCAGCCGGCAAGTTAGCAATAGCACCATCACCGACAATTAAATCAACGCCGTTATCTGATATGGGCATATTCAGCCAATCAGATGGGATAAATGTTTCTCGCGGGCTATTTTGGTTAGCCATTAATTTTGACATCTGTTCAACCATGCCCGGATTAATATCAACAGTTAAAAGTTCGACGGCGGGATAACTTAAAGCTAAATCACGCAATTCCGGAGTTGAACCCAACACTAATACTACCGGCGCTTTTTTATCATTTAAAAATGCTTTGAACAAATCAACGTAAGTCTGCCACTGCTGAGGTGAAGACTTGGGTCCTTGCATATAATCTTTACGATTTCTTATTCTTTGTTCTAAAATTTTTCCTCGCCATTCTTTTTGACTCATATACCAATATTTTAACAAAAAAAAATCACTAAATCAAGATAAAAAAAATAAAAGCATGAAGTAGGATTAACCACTTCATGCTTGGTTACATTAAGTTCATAGACTCTTACAGAGAATTTAAGGCTTCTGTAAAAGCAGCTAAGGCCAGAAGAGGATCTTTCCAATCTGATGCTAAGCGAACTAAGCCCTGACCGTCATTTCTGGCCAACAAACCTATAAAAGGTAAAATTCGCCAAAACTCACCGCCATAACTGACAGCGATTTTCCAGTTATTGGCTGCGGCCAAAGTATCGGCAAGTTTAATAACTGCCTCTTCGCCACCTTTAAGCTGGCAATAAAGAACGCCACCGGCATATCCTCCATAAATTTCATCAACAAGTGAATGTTGCTGATGAGATTTTAATCCGGGATACCAGACCTGATTAACCGACGAATGACCTTCACAAACTTCTGCCAACTTCAAGGCATTGGCACAAATATGAGTATGCCTCATTTTAAATAAGTGGAGGATAGGTCTTAAAAACCTCACGGCAATACTAGGTAACATCTGATGATTTTTAAAGAATTGAGTTGCTCTAATCTTGTCGATTACACCCTGATCAACCGACGAAATTATGCCACCCATTAAGTCCTCACCGATTTGGTGATATTTAGTCAGTGACGATACAACAACAACGTTACTATTGTCCGGCACCGGATATAAAGGTGTAAAAGTAGTGTCAACCACCAGTAATGCCATTTCATTCCAACAAATTTTAGCCATGGCCGGAATATCGGCTACACGCATCATCCGGGCGTTGCCAATCGTTTCTGTAAAAACGATGGCCGATGATGCAGCTGCCAAAGCCACCTGATTCAAATCAGATGGATCAAACCAAACCACCTTAATTAGTTCTCCCTCCTCAAGTTCCAACAACAAATTGCGAGTACCCGGATAAATATCCTGAGAACAAGCGATTTGTTGACCGTTTTGCGCAAAAGCAAATAAAACAGCCTCAATCGCGGTCATTCCCCGAGTAGTAAGGGCAACTGACGCACCCTTAAGCAGCTTGTTAAGGCTATCGGCTAATTCGATTTGTGCCGGATGACCATTAAAATAATGGGCTGTAGAAAAACCAGCCGTAAAATCATCACAAGACGGAAACGTTCTAACGCCTCCACTCCATCCATCCCATACTTTTTTTCCCATGTCTGTCTCCCGTATATATATTTTATTTTTATTGTCAAATAGCAATATATTAAGATAGCATAATTTGACAAAAAAGTCAATAAAAAAAGCCAATTTTGGCTTATTTTAAACAATATGATAATGGCTAATTAACCGCTTAAGACGCTGAATCAACCTTTTCAATGGTAATATCTTCAAAAACCCGATCTTGTCTGACAACGACTATTCTTTGCTTCATAAGTTCTAATAAAGCTAAAAAATTAACAATTACTTCGGTTCTATCTTTTGACTCTTTTAAAATATCGGAGAAATTCAGCTTAGCGGTTTTCATAATTCTTTCTCGTAGCTGCTGAATCCTTTCCTGAATATTAATTGTTCTTTTGATAATGTTTTGAGGCAGAGAAATAACTAATTCAAATTTGTTAATAATTTCTTTAAAAATTTCTCCCAACCGATTTTTAACTAATCCCGCCGGTGGCGCAAAATCAACCACCTCAACCGTTAAAAGTTTTTCCCGAGAAAAACTGAATCTTTTTTTTCCGATGATTTTTTTAACCGCATTTGAAGCATCTAAATATTCTTTATAAATTTTCAGCTGAACCGTTAACTCTTCTTCTTCCTCTTGCTCCCATTGCAAAAACGGCAATAACGCTCTTGATTTTATTAAAAGTAATCGAGAAGCGACAACTAAAAAATCAGCCAGCTCCTGCGGTTTAATTTGCTGTTCCGATGCTTGATTTAATATTTGAATATATTGCTCGGTCACTTGAGCCAATGAAACTTCCGTTATTTCTAATTTCTGATCCTCAATCAACTGCAACAATAAATCTAATGGCCCTTCAAATTGTTGAACTTTAATTTTATGCATAAAGAAATTGGGCTAATATTTCATAACTCAATTCTTAATTAAAACCATGATTAGACTATCTCTTCTTTTTATTTTTTTTAATTATTGTTTTTTTCTTAATGATTTTTTTCTTGCCTGCCAATTTTTTCTTTGTCCCCTTTTTCGGCTTAGCTTTATTTTTCTTTTTCGGTTTGACTTGAAGCTTATATCCCCCGCTCTTAGCAAAACTAGCTAATCTAGCCTGTTCCATGGCAATAAAATCTTTTACCTTCATTCTAATAGAATCGGTTAAGGTGCCGGCGGAAAAGATAATTTCTTTAGTCTTAAGTAAACTCTTATCAACTAAAACTTCAACCTTATGCAAACCGCCAAAAGCGGTAATTGCGCCCGGCTTAACTTTAAAAACTTTAACCATTACTTGCTCTTTGGGAATGCTGACTTTTTTTACCTTAAGTATTTTCTTAAGTTTATTCAAATCAATTCTCATAGTGGCGGGAACAACCACAATTACATACGCCTTATCAGCCGCGATTAATAAACTCTTAGCAATATCTTTAAGCTCACGATTAAGAGTCTGAGCGGCATCATAGGCAGTATAAACGGTCTTGTGGGCTAATTCGTCGTACTTGACCATTTTGGCCGCCAAATATTTTTTTGTTTTCGCTGGGATTGCCATATATTTAAGATTAATTATTAGTATTGATTATTTTTTAAACGGGAATTTTTGCTGAATGCCAAATAATTTTCTGGCGATTTTTCCGCCAGCGGAAGTTAGCTTAACCCGTTGGATAAACCATTTATGGGAAGTGCGCCAGCCATAACCGATTAACAAATCTTTTTTAATTAATCTTTCAACGCTTTTGGTAATAACACCAATTAAATCGTTAGGTTTTTTAATCTTGGAATTGCTATAAAATTTTTCCAAAATATTCTTAGAAATAATTTTTTTATCAGCTTGCCAGGCTTGCTTTAGGGTATATTTTTGCAACTCTGACAATTTCATCGTTTATAACAATTTAAATTTATTAATCTCTAGGCCGAAACTATAGCCCAAAGACTTGGCCGCCGTCCGACAAAACGACATTCGCTCGGTAAATATTTCAAAATATTCCAAAGGCGCGGAAAATTCCGTGTCCAATTTTAACTTCAAAACAATCAGCTTCTTATTTTCAATAACAACCAAATCGTTGCTGATAACGGCGTAATTTACCCTGTCATGGATGTCTTTTTTCAAATCTTTGCCTTTCGTTTTTCTGACCCGGGAACGATGAACGTCGGACTTATCAGCTAAAACTAAAACCGCCGCCACCTTATTTACGATTTTTAATTCATTTTTATCATGGCTGACAATCGCCTGAATAATCGTAGAAACATCGTTGGGATTATCCACTTCATTGATAAATACTTGAGAAAAAAGCAAAGCCGCCCAATAATGATGCTGACTCCGGCCCAAAAAATTTCCCATATCATGACAATACGCCGCAATGGCTGATAATTCCTGGGCTCGCGAATCTAATCCGATTTTTTTAGCAATACTTCTTGCTCGGTCGGCAACAATATTAATATGCCGTTCGCCATGATCGGTATAACCCAAGGCATCTAAATACCTTTCGGTCTGATTGATAAAATCAATTATTTTTGGATTACGCTTAACTGCATCTAATATTAATTTCATAAATTTTAATCAACTAAATCAACGTCGGATCCCAAGAGATCCTCACCCTGCTCTTTAGCACTGGCAATAACCGCATCAGCAATTTGAATATTCGCTTCTTGCAATGTCTTTTGTCCAACGACGTTTGGGGCATCCATCATTAAATCACGATTATCACCGGTTTTAGGAAACGGGATAACTTCTCTAATATTCGGCTCATTCTGTAAAATTGAAATAATCCGATCTAACCCGGCAGCGATTCCGCCATGAGGAGGTGCTCCAAACGAAAAAGCTTTAAGCATATGACCGAATCGGCTTTGAATCTCTTTTTCAGTCAGGCCTAATATTTCAAAAACTCGCTGCTGAATATCTTGTCGGTGAATTCTGATTGAACCACCCCAAATTTCATTACCATTTAAAGCCAAGTCGTAACCATAGGCTCGCCACTTTAAAGGTTCATCAGGATATTTTTCCATGTCTTCCACATTCGGCATAGTAAAAGGATGATGAATGGCCACAATCTTTTTAGCCGTTTCGGAATATTTAAACATTGGCGCATCAATTACCCAGCAAAATGCCAATTCATTAGGATTATTTTTATCTTGACGTAAATCAGGCTTATCAGATTGATACTTGTCCATTGCCTCCTTGTAAGTAAGGCGCGGGAAAGGCTTGGTGGAAATCTTTTTATCCGGATATAACTTTTCAATCATCTCAATCATCAACGCCTCAACCATAGCCCAAATTTCTTCTTGAGAAATAAAACTTGTCTCTACGTCAATTTGAGTAAATTCAGCCTGACGATCGCCTCGCTGATCTTCATCTCGAAAGCAACGGGCAATCTGAAAATATTTTTCAACTCCGGCCACCATTAAAAGCTGTTTGAATTGCTGTGGCGACTGAGGTAAAACGTAAAATTTACCCGGCCATAATCTGGCGGGAACGATAAACTCTCGAGCGCCTTCTGGTGTGCCCTTGGTTAAAACCGGCGTTTCAATTTCTAAAAATCCCAATTTATCAAAATAATCACGAGCTAGCTTTACAATCTTATGACGCATAACCAAATTATTTTTCATTCTCTCTCGACGTAAATCTAGATACCGATACTTTAATCTAATTTCTTCTCCGGCATCCTGAGGATTATCAATTTCAAACGGCGGCGTCTGAGACTGACTCAGAATCTCTAGTGCTTCCCCGGTCATTTCCACCGCCCCGGTTAAAATTTTATCATTAACCATTTTTTCCGGCCGTTTATGAACAGTTCCTTCAATGGTAATAACATATTCCGACCGCAAATCAGCGGCTAATTTGTGGGCTTGTTCAAAACTCGGCTCAAACACGACCTGCAGAATCCCTGATCGATCCCGCAAATCAATAAAAATAATTTTACCGTGATCACGGCGGCTATGCACCCAGCCGGAAACTCGGACTTTCTCCCCGGCTTTTTGAGTTACTTCTTCAATCATTATTCTTTTCATACGTAAAAAATTAACTTAATTATATAAATACCCTATTATCATACTAAAATCCGGCAATTTTGGCAATCTTAGCCCTTAATTTAATAAAAAAATCCGCAGTGAAAAAATCCACTGCGGAACATATTGTATTATATTTTACAAATGAGCAATTATCTCACCCTTGGTAGATACGTTTTCGCAATAAACGCATTTTATATTATGATCACCAATAACATCAAAAGCGGTTTTAGCCTCAGGGTCATGGTTGGTGATACAATTCGGATTTGGGCAAACAAAGATATCCGGGACTGACCGAGCCACAGGAAACTCTAATTTTTTATAGGTGTTGTTTTTAAGCACAATCACCCGCATCGAAGGAGCGATGAGTTTAATTACTGCCAATAGCCAATATGGGATAAATCTGTCAGGAAGAAACAATATTTCTTTTTTGCCCATAGATGGCGACGGGCAATTTCTGGCTTGAATAATCGGACCCTGCCCTTTTTTATATGCTCCGGCTTTTTCTAACAACAAATCAATTATTTTAATAGTACCGGAGTCGAGCCGATCAAGCACGGTACCGCGACGAATCGGATTAACACTTAATTCTTTATCGGCATATTTGTCTGTTAATTCAATTAAGTGTTTTTGGATCGATTCTTGTTTTAATACTTTGGGTCGCACCTTACACGGTTTCAATAAAACAATTTTTTCTGGTTCACCAATAAAACAACTGGCAAGTATTGCCATCCGAACAGGAATCCCCATCGCTGATTGCTGAAACATTATCACTTGAGGATAGTTAAAACAATCGGGAGAAATCATTGGCGTACCGCTATCAATTGGCTGAGCATCCATTATTAATCCTTTATACTTACTGAGATAATTTTTAGTAACTTGTAAAGAAGAAATAATTTTGATGACTTCGTTAACAGAAAAAATCCTTTCCAACCGTTCTTTTTGCAACCTAATCGTATAAGTAATTTCGCTATTTAGAGCCTCATCCAAATCGTTTGATCGCTTATAAATAATACCCTTAAGACAACTAATTGGAATTTGAAGGACGTCGGGAGCAATAAGCGTAAATCTAATGAAAAACAGTCTTCCCAGATGCAACCAATCATGGACCACCCGGCTATGAACTAAATCTCCAACGAAAGCAATGGTCAAATTATTTAAAACTCTTACAATCGCTTGCGTCAGTATTTTTTCGTAATCAATATCAGCGAAAATAGTTTCAATCACATGATATTGATCATTTCTGGTAATACCAAGCGATCTTGCAATAATAGTTACGATATCCAGTAATACCTGACTAGGATGATCACAGGTTCCTGCCCCGCCAATAATCACTGATGCATTACTATTAACCCAATTGGCTGAATTGGCCGTCTGCTGTAAACAATTGGCCAAATGTAAACCCGCACCTTCAATTCCACTCCGCAGAACGACGACGTCAGCATTTTGTTGAATAATCATTCTAAGAGTGTTTGTTAAAGATTCGTTTTTACCCAAAGAACTGTCAGATGGAGTAATCGCGGCGCCGACTCTAAAACTAACTAATTCCGCCGCCTCTTCAAAGGACGATTTGGTACGCGTGCTTAATTCGGTAAAAACCGAGGTAAGTTTTGGGGGCCGGCACATATTGTGCGGCAACGGCAAAGGAACTATTTCATTCTTACAATAATAAGGGATCATCCTTAAAGATTCAATTACTAATCTAATAACATCATCCTGATTCAAGAATCTGATACTTAAAAAATTTTTCATCAGCGTTCCTCCTATATTAACTAAATTTTACGGTTCCAATAATATCCTGAAGTTGGCGGCAGCCGATTTTAGACAAAAATTCTTTAATATCGTCAACCAATTTTGACATCACTAAAGGATTAATGAAATTACCAGTACCAACCGCTACAGCCGACACTCCCGCACGGAAAAATTTTATCGCATCTTCGGCATTAAAAATTCCGCCCATACCAATTACCGGCACTTGGACAGCCTGACAAACCTGCCAAACCTTATAAAGCGCTTGCGGTAAAATTGCCGGCCCAGACATTCCGCCGAATCCACGGCCGGGTAAAGCTCGACCAGTGACTGGATCGATATCCATGGCCAAAAAAGTATTAACCAAGGAAATAACATCGGCTCCGGCATTAACAGCCGTTTTGGCAATTAAAGCAATGTTGGTGACATTAGGAGTTAATTTGACAATCACGGGCACTCGACTTACCTGCTTTACCGACTGAACAACCGAATGGGTTAATCTGGGACTGGTACCAAATACGGTTCCGCCACGATTAGGGCAAGATATATTAACTTCAATCCCGGCAATACCCGTATCATTTAATTTAGATGCTAACCGGGTATATTCAATGTTATTCTGACCGGAAATATTAACGATCACCGGCAATCCCAGACTCAACCAATGAGGCAATTCTTCCGCTAAAAAAATGTCAATTCCTAAATTTTGTAGACCAACCGAATTAATTAACCCACCAGGGACTTCTACTAGACGAGGAGATTTATTGCCTGCCCGCGGTTCCATTGTTACACCCTTAGTTACTAACGCGCCCAACTTAGAAATATCCAAATTGGAAATTTCCAGGTTATTTAAACTGAAAGTCCCGGATGCATTCATAACCGGGCTGTTCATTTTAATTCCGGCAATCTCAGTTGATAAATTAATATCTTTCATCTTGCCCTACCTCCTCAAAGTCAATTTCTTCGGCTTTAAAACATGGTCCGTCTTTACAGATATGCTTAACACCGTTTTTCGTTTTAATCGCGCAGCCCTTACAACCGCCGATTCCGCAAGCCATTCTTTCTTCCAAAAAAACATAGCAAGAAATTTCGGCCTGTCTGGCAATTTCAGCCACTTTTTTCATCATTGGCCAAGGGCCGCAGGTAAAAACTGCCGTCTTAGTAACATCAAGCGGGGTTATTGACGAATCCACTAAAATATTAGTAAATAGACTGGCGCTGTTTCCCTGAAATTCTTCTGATCCGTCATCGGTGGCCACTCTTACAGATACATTTTCGGCTAGACCTTTAAAATCATTAATTCCGAAAACCGATCCTTTATTGCGAAAACCGGCCATTACCGACACAGACATTTCCCGTTGAACTGCCTGACGGGCCAACGGATACAAACTGGCTAAACCGCAACCGCCGCTGACAAGAATAAGATTTTCAATTTGATTATCAATCACCACTGGTCTACCCAGTGGACCAAAAATATTAATTGAATCTTGCGTCCGCAGCTTTGAATAAGCTTCTGTATTTGTATTTGGTCCAACCACCTGATAGATTAAATGGACATGACCGTCGTCATTATCATAAACACTGAACGGCCGTGACAATATCTTGTTGGACACCAATGACCCCAAGGTGACAAACTGGCCGGGCTGAACATCTTTGGCAATTTCAGTTGAAATAGTCAACTCAAAAATTCCTGTGGCAATCTTGATATTAGCCAGTACCTTCGCTTTCTGATAACTTTTATTTCCACCCATCCTAATTTTCCTCCTGATATATTTTTTTATCCAATAATTTAGCTAAATTGACACAAAAAAATAACGGCTTGGCCGTTTTTATAATAGGTTGTCAATGAACAACCTCCTTTAAAGGATTTTACCAGAATTTAATTAATTGGTCAAGGATAAGGCCTTGAGTAAATTTTCCGTCTTTAATGGCTGATCTAGATAATTTTTTAAAAAAATCTCTAGCTTCTTCCCGGTGGACATATCGTCGGCTGACGGTGCATACCCCGATAAAGTCATTAATTTAATAATAAATTTCTGCCTGACAACTAACCAATTTTTTTTAGTTATCCGGGTCATTTTCTCAATAACTTCCAAATATTTTAAAAGCAGGTCAAACATTTCATGTTCTACTTGGTTTGCTCTCGTTAACCGTTCGAAAAGCTCCAAGCCAAAACTGGCCATGGCAATTTTGCAAAAATCGCTTTTAATATTTTTAAAATTATTTAAAATTAAAGCCCCTGTTAACTGATCAAAATTCTTGCCTTTAGCCGCGACCAAATCAATAACTGCAAAATATTGCAACTGGCCGTTTAATTTACTTTTAATTTTTTTAGTTCCGCGACCGGATAAACTAAGTTTACCAAAATCTCGGGTATAAATACTAAAAAGTTGGCCCGCCTCACCCCAATCAATTTTTTTTAAAATAATTCCCGGCGTTCTGTAAGTAGACATGGACTTTTAAATATCAAATATTTTTTTGATCTAAATAAGCTTGTAAAATTAACATGGCGGCGACAGCATCATCTGGTCCTTTTTTGACTAAATCTTTTCCTAAACTATTAGCCAATTTGGTACTCAACCTTTCATCTTCTATTTCTACCGGAACACCGATATTATTTTTGAGCCAACTGACGAAATCAAGCACTTCCCTCATTTGATCATTTTGAAGGTCTTTTTGCCGAAGAAACGTCTCTCGCTTTTCAGCTTGCAAACTGATTGGCACGCCAACCACAATCAACTCCACCTGATTTTCCAGGCAGATTGATTTCAATTCTGTTAAAATTTCTGTCCGGCCGGTATTTTTTAAAATCACCAACGGCAACGCCAACCGACTATCTTGCCCGGAAATAGCTAAACCAATTTTTTTTCCGCCGTAATCTATCCCTAAAATTGACATATTTATTTAGTTAAAATTTTAACTCCTTTTTTAGTGACAGCGACGGTATGCTCAAAATGAGCACATAAAGATCCGTCGGCCATAACCGCCGTCCAACCATCGTCTAAAGTTTTGACTAAAAAATTACCAATACTAACCATCGGCTCAATTGCCAACACCATCCCCTCTTTTAACTCAACATCGTAGATAGTCTTGTCAACATAATTTGGAATTCTTGGCTCTTCATGAACTTGATATCCAACCCCATGCCCGACCAACTGCCTTATGATTGAAAAATTATGGCTTTCAACGTGCTCTTGGACCGCCCGAGAGATATCAGAAATACGATTCCCTGGCCTGACCTGGCGAATACCTAGTTCCAAAGATTTTTCAGTCACTTTAAGTAAAATCTTGGTTAACTCGGGTATCTTGCCGATCGGCACGGTCACGGCCATATCTGTAAAAAGACCTTGGCCCAAAACCGGATATTTCATCCCAATATCAATACTTAAAATATCGCCTAATTTTAATTCATAAACCGACGGCAATGTATGAACCAATTGCTCATTGACCGAGGAACAAATCGTATTAGGATAAGCCGGATCGGTTGAAAAATTTTTATAATCTTTAAAAGAAGGGATTCCACCCTTCTCAATAATTAATTTTTCCGCTAACTGATCTAACTCAATTGTTTTAACGCCCGGCTTGGCACTTTTTACTACCTGCCTTAAAATATCCGCCAAAATTTTTCCGCCTTGATGTAAAATTTTAATTTCTTGCGGAGTTTTTATGGTAATCATATATTAAATATTTTCAATAATTTGTTCAATTTTACTATAAACCTCTTGAATCAAGCCAACACCATCAACTCGCCGCAATATGCCTTGTTTTTCATATTCAACTAGCAAGGGCTCGGTTTGCTGATGATAGATATCTAGTCTTTTCTGAATAGTCTGGGGTTGGTCATCGTCTCGCTTAAAAAGATCATCGCCACATTTGTCACAAACCCCGGCTTGCTGAGGTGGATTAAAATCTACGTGATAGCTTAAGCCACATTTACAAGCTAGTCGGCCAGCCAACCGCTTGATCGCTTCGTCATCCGATATATCAATGGCAATCGCCAAATCAATTTTTACTACTGAATCTAAAAAAATCAACTGACTTTTATTCCTGGGATAACCATCTAAAATAAAACCAACGCCACAATCAAATTGCTTAATTCTGTCCTCGACTATTTTATTAGTTAATTCATCAGGAACAAGATGCCCAGACTTCATATACTCGTTAGCCTTATTGCCTAATTCAGTCTCATTTTTTAAATGGTATCTAAAAATATCGCCAGTAGAAATATATGGAATCCCATGCTTTCTGGCGATTAATTCCGCTTGTGTCCCCTTGCCCGAACCCTGAGGCCCGAAGATAATAATATTCATATCTAATTTTTAATCAATTTTAACAGATTTTCTTGGTCAATTTCAGATA
>Ga0066639_10001358_pt1 | contig 21756 bp, 25 predicted proteins | sample CryGeyCG2114_010_2_FD_59504 | JGI IMG/M metagenome (GOLD analysis project Ga0066639, IMG submission 59504) | Groundwater microbial communities from aquifer - Crystal Geyser CG10_big_fil_rev_8/21/14_0.10 | ecosystem: Environmental > Aquatic > Deep subsurface > Groundwater | place: USA: Utah...
CAAATTCGTCCTTGGAATATTTTTTATTCAAAATACAATACTCGACATTTTTTACACCAGCACAACCAAAAACATTATGGACCCCAAAGCAATTATCGGAATAATATACATTGCTGGAATCAACACAATTGTGAGAAAAGAACAGTCGATTACCGTGACCGGTTGTCAAGACATCATAACCAAGTTCCAAATCAACAAAAAATGAAGCATCGTAAGAATCTTTAACATTCCGACCGGTGAAAATAAATTTGGATTTTTCACCCCCCTTTACATCAAAGGAATGAAAAACATTATTAGCGTTATAAATATGATTCCCTGAAACTTCGTTATTATGAGATCCAAAAAAATATCGCTGAGGAACTATCTTCCGAAGCTCCGCCTGTTTCTGAAGGATAAACGAGATAGTTTCTGGATTGCTTAGGGGGTGATCAGTAAAAAATTGTTCATACCCTTCTTTGCCAATAGATTCATTAAATAAGTAATAAGATTTTTGTTTAAGACCAACACAACCAACACAATTTTGACAACCCCGACAATCATATAATCCAATACTATCATTGCAGTTTTCACATTCTTGCGAAAAAAACAATCTGTAGGAGTTAAGGCAATCAATACACTCATAGCAAAGTTCAGATTTATGAAGATAGGCATTGTCGTAACAATCTTTTGATTCCCAGACTATATGGCCGTAGGCACAATTCTCATCGTCAACACACCCGAAAACAAGATAACAATTCTTACTGCCATAAACCTGATTTGAGTAGGCGCAGTTTTCGCTCCTGGTATTCATAACGGCAAATCGAGGAACCGCATCAAGTAGGGATTTGAACTGATTAGAAAAGGATTGAGAAAAATCAAAGTCCCGACCATAATTCAAAGGATCCCAATCATCCGCCCACCATTCCTCATGACCCCAAACAGGAAAAGGAGCCTTTTGAGAATATACCGAAATTATCGGCTTACCAGATTTATCGGAATTACGTTTATAAAGAGTCTTAAAATTACGGAAAAGGGAACGCCGTCGCTGACGACACCGGGGGCATAATTTTGGGGTCGGAACCTCAATCTTTTTATAAAAACTAAGGTCATCATCTGTTATTTCAAAATTTTTTTTACAATTATTACACTCCTTCGTCATAATTTATTGTTTAAAATACTCAATAGTCTCGGCGACTTCTTCTTTAATCCCGTCAATACAATTAAACTTTTTAACTTCTTCTTCGTTAACCCAAGCACAATCAGAAAAAGAATCCTTTTCTAGTCGAATATCGCCACCCCTGTATTTAACGGCGAATTTTACTAGAATTACCGGAATTCCATCAGGCCGAATAAAAGCCACACTGTTTATGTATTTTAGTTCCCTACTAATAGAAATTCCCGCCTCTTCTTTTGTCTCTTTAATTAATAAGTCCTCAACGACATCTTCAAAATCTAAAACATCACCATTAACTCTGCTCGGCTCTTCGAGATTCAACATCCCCCACTCCATTTTTCCACCAGGAACACAATACTTTCCGGGGTGGACTTTTTCCTTATCACTCCGCTTAAGAATCAGGCATCGCCCATCACTACTGCGATAGATAACGGCGTTAGCTACAAAATAAAATAATTTATCCTTTTTCGCTTTATCAATATTTATATTCGCGGATGACATAATAAACGCCTCTTCTAGCCATGAACAATGCTTAGGGAATAAGAACTTTATCTCCCTCCCTAAGACCGGACACAATTTCCACCCTCCCTCCGGAACCAATAATTCCAGTTTCAACTTCGGTTTCAATAAATTGATTTCCTAGAATAATCTGAACAAATTTTTTCCCGTCTTTCTTAGCAATTAACTGGCCGGGAACAGCAATCACATTTTCAAGTTGAGCAGTAAGAATATCAATGTTAGCAGTCATTCCAGACCTTATTCGATTATCTTCTTCCATAAATTCAAGCGTTGTCTTGTAAGTTGGTATTCCTCCGATAATTGTTTCAGCCGGATCAATAGAAGCAATACTGGCCTGGAATAAAATATCTTCACCATAGGCATCGAGAGTAACATTAGCCACGTCACCAATTTTTATTTTAGCCAAGTCAGCTTCAGGAACATTAGATTCAATCTCATAATTAGCATCCGAGATGATAGAAACTATCTCACTGCCCGCAGAAACAATCTCCCCAGTCTTAGCCTCTTGCTTAGCCACGACCCCGCTTATTGGGGCTCGGATTACAGTTTTGCCTATCTGGGCGTTAATATTTTGAACGCTAGCTTTTGCTTTATTAAGGGACGCCTCCTGGGCAATTAGCTGTTCCGGAACGGTACCAGCCTTTTTGAGAAAAAGAGTGTCCTTCTCAAGAGTCAGGGCCGACTCGGCATTTTTGATTTTCTCTTCGGCGGCCGTAACATTCTCGATCGCCACGTTAACATTACTCCGACCAGTAGCTAAACCAGACTTCCAGCCGTCAATGGTAGCCTGAGAAAGATTAGAGCTGGGCCCAATCCCGCTAATTAAAACCGAAGCTTCGCTTAAAAACGATTTTATTTGTTGCAAATTATTTTTCGTAGTATTGATGAAATTTAAATAGTCATCATTAGCAGAAAAACTATTAAGCGAATCTTTCCATGACAGAAGAATAGATTCTATGGTTCTTCTACCTCCAGAAACCTCGTTCCTTAAAACCGGATCGCCTCCGGAAAAATTAAACTCCGGGGCACTGGCTGATGGGTTAACAAATAACTGATCAGCCTTTCCCCTAATGGCATCGTCCGATTTAGTGTAGGCGTCGCCTAACTTATCGATCATATTCTTTCTTGTCTCCCCTAGAGCTACTTCGGCATTTTCAACTTTTGTTTCCTGGATCGTTATCTCTTCAGGGCGAGTTCCTTTTTGAAGTTCTTGAAGTTTTGCATTTTCCAAGGCAACTACTGCCTCAGCCTCGGCTAACTGAGCAAAGAGTTCAGAATTTTCTAAACTCACAATAACATCTCCGGCCTCAACCTGGTCGCTAACGTCATAATAAACTCTGGCAATTTTTCCGGTTTTTTCAAAGGCCAAACTGGCGTCCTCGGCGGGTTTTACCCGACCAGTAACACTAACTCCCTGACTCAAAGAGGTTCTTTCGGCAACGACAAACTTACGACCGGATGAATTTCCGTCAACAACAACGATAACAATGACGATTATTACAATCGCCAAAATCGCTAAAAACCACCATTTTCTAAAAATTTTCATTTGTCTAATTGTACCTCAAAACGAATCGAAGCTCTAGGATTTTTCTTTGGTTATTTTTCTGAATCCGTCCCAGGCCGCAATCAAACAAAACAACCCTACGCCCGTTAAAATAATTACCGCCCCGGAAGGAAAATCTAAATAATACGATAATATCAAACCGCCAATAACGACAATTTCACCGATTAAAATACTCAACAACACAAGTTTTCGGAAAGACTTACTCAAAAGCTTCGCGCTAGCGGCTGGAATAATCAATAAGGCGCTGACAAGAATAATCCCTAATAGTTTAACGCCCAGAACAATACTAATAGAAAGAACAACATAAAAAACAAGCTCAAGTCCGGAAGTTGGAATTCCTGTTAACCAAGCCTCATCTTTGTCTAAAACAAGGAGTGCTAGTCGGCGGTAAACAATAGAGAGGAAAACAATTATTCCAACTCCCAAGCCGATTATTAAAACAAGATCGCTGGCGTGAATTGTTAAAATATTGCCAAAAAGAAAACTTATTAATTCTGGTTGATAGCCCTGCTTTAAATTTAAAAGAATGATTCCCAGGGCCATGCCGCCGGTGAAAAGAATTCCGATTATTGAGTCGGACGAAACCGAGGTCTTTCGTTCAAGAAAATAAACTCCGGCTCCAAATAAAGCTCCGACTATAATTGCCATACCAAAAGGACTCACTCCGGTTAAGATACCCAAGGCAATACCAGAAAGAGAGGCATGAGCCACTCCGTCACCGAAAAATGAAGCTTTTTTAAGAGTTGAATAAACTCCCAAAAAAGCCAATGGTGCCGCCAGCATAATTCCGGCAATGAAAGCTTTTTGCATAAACGGCAACGATAAAATTTCAATCATAATTAATTATTTTTTAGCGTGGCGATATAGGGCAACATCTTTACCATAAAGTTTCTCTAAAACATCACTGGTCAAGACTTTCGACGGCAACCCGGCGCAACAAAGGGTTTTATTGAGACACAAAACTTGAGTAGCAAACTGATAAACTATATCCATTTCGTGAGATACCATAACGACTGTTGTTCCGTGATCGCCGGAAATATGTCGAATAATATCATAAAAATTCATCTCCCCGCTTACATCAATACCGCTGGCCGGCTCATCGAGATAAAGAATCAAGGGATCCCGAATAAGTTCCCGAACAATCAAAACGCGCTGCAGTTGCCCACCAGAAAGATTTCCCAATTGATCGTTTTCTTTCTCATCCATCTGAAAGTGACTGAGATATTTTTTAAGTTTTAATTCGTCACACCCCGGACACGAAAACCTCAAAAATTCCCTGACCGTAATCGGAAAAGATCGATCAAAAGTAAATCGCTGGGGAACATATCCTACTTTTGGTCGCGACTCCCTGGGCTTCTTTCCTAAAACCACTATCCTCCCTCCTGGTTGAAAAGGGAGTAATCCAATAAGAGTTCTTAACAAAGTTGTTTTTCCGGAACCATTAGGTCCAATTATTGCCGTAACCGCTCCCCTGTCCACTGAGAAGGTTATGTTCTCTAATATCTTATTCCCCTCAATTGAGACGGAAATATCTTTTGCTTCGATAACTTTGCTTGTCATTTATCACCTGAGTTCGCATTTAGGGCATCAAAGACAGAATGAACGTTATAAGACATAAGCTCCAAAAAACTTTCTCGCCCGGTAACTCCTCCAAGTGGATCTAAATTTGCTACCCCCAAACTCAAATCTTCCACCAACGACTGAATACCAACAGAAGACAGCTGGGGCTCGCTGAAAATAATTTTTACCTCATTATCCATCACCGCTTTTCTCAATTGAGCTAGATATTGAGGAGATGGCTCCTCACCAGCGGACGGCTCAAAAGTTCCAATGATATTGAGGTTGAAATTATCGGCAAAATAATACCAGGCGTCATGAAGGGTAACGATGTTTCTGTTCGCCAAAGAACTCAATACGTCTTTTGATTCTTGCTCCTGGGAATCAAGTTTGGCCTTATACTCTAGGGCGTTATTTTGATATTTTTCCTCGTTTGAAGGATCAAAACCGGAAAGCGCTCGCTCGACATTATCAACTATTATTTTGGCATTATTAAAATTAAGCCAATAATGGGGATCGTCCAGTCCTTCCTCTTCATTTGTTGATTTTCTTAGAGTAATTCCGGAATCCACAACCTCCGTAGCAACAAAACTTTCTGCAGAACCTAATGTTTTTGCAATATCAGCGGCCCAATCATCCACTCCGTGACCAATGGAAAAAACTACCATAACTCCGCCAAGTTCTTTAATTTTCTTTGGAGTAAATTCAAAATAATGAGGAGAAGCTCCCGGCGGAAGAATACACTTAACATCAATATTATCACCACCAATATTTTTGACGATGTCGCAAAGAGGAAAAATAGTTGCCGCCACTTTTAGCGATCTAGAATCCATATTGTTACTATCGTTACTGTTATTGGAGAAAAATCCGCCAAAAATAATAATTCCCGCCAGAATGATTATTACTACTATTGCAATTAATATTTTGTTCATATACGTTAATTTATTTTACAACCATTGTTTTATTTCATTATTTACCAAACAGAGGCAAACTTTTGATTACCTTTACAAATCCAGGTAACAATTTTAACTTTTTTATATCTTGTGGGGCAACCCATCTATAGTCACCGGACTCCCAATCCAACCTCCTCAACTAAAACTGGGTGGACAATCCAGGTCTTTTTATATTTTGGTTCCCCTTGATCAAAAATTTGGCCTAGTTGAATTCTTTTTATTTTACTTTTTGGAATTCCCAGCTCTTCCCTAATTTCGGCCGCCACTTTCTCCTCTAAGCTACAGTGATCATCTAAGAATCCCGATATGCCATTCCAATAACCGGGATAGAAATTCAAATCATTACTTCGACGAACAAGTAGAATTCTTCCTTTGTGCCGCAAAACACAATTCACCACTGGCGCCCAACGCGCATTAGTATAATCAACTTGTCCTGGTTCTGGTTTGAATTTCATTCTTTTAGCGCTTTTTTAATTTGACTTAAGTGATGCTCAAAATGAGGATCGTCTCCTTCATCAAATACCCAGCCCATATCGGACATTTGCCTAATTTTATCTTCACCAAATTTTTTGATTCCATCTTCTAGTATTCCCTGCCACTTTTCCAATTCAGATATAAGGACCCTGGGAGAATAATCCTTAAATTCCTGGTAAATTTTTTCATTGAATTCATCGTAATTATCAGTCGCCATAAACCAGGGCTTGCTTCTGGTTTCAAAAACTTTTACCAATTCTTTTGCGCATTCTCTTTCCCATCCAATCAGATGGGAAAGTACGTCTTTCACCTTCCATTTTTTAGTAACCGGAATCCGCCAATCAGATTCCTTAAGATTTTTGAAAAAATCAGGGGTGTTTTTATTATTTTCCATGACGCTTCATATAATTATTGCCGCAACCGCATGAAAGTTTTTAAATCACGAGTGGTTTTCTTGGTTAAATCGTAATCGAGTGCTTTTTCAAGCGATATCCAGTCAAATCCTTCACCTTCAGTAAGCTGCATTTCTGACTTCTGTGATTTGCTTTCGACAAAGAACACGTACCGATATGTCTGTAATTCTTCGTTAAAATAATCGCATAAGGATTTAACTTCCGATTCTGGAATTTCTGTGGTCAATTCCTCTTGCAGTTCTCTAATCAGGGTTTGCTTGGGCGTTTCGTTTCCCTCGTTCAATCCTCCGAAAAACGCCCACTGATTAGGATTTATTTTAGCTTTTGAATCTCGTTTGTGAAGCAAAACCGAATTTGTTTCTGGATTATACAGAAATCCTCCCGCCCAGAATTTTTTATCCTCATTGCCCATGACACTTCTTATATTTCTTTCCCGAGCCGCAAGGACAGGGATCGTTACGGCCAACTTTCCCTTTTTTATTATCCCCTCCTTGATTTTGGACTGTCACCACCCTTTGATGGGCGGCAACTTGGTCTTCTGATTTAAAGACGTTAAGGAATATCCAGGCATTGAAATTGTGCCAAAAATCTCGAAAAGCCCGGCGGCTTTCTTCTCGATATTCTGACAGAGGATCTTTCTGGCCATAGGCGCGGAGACGAACCGACTCTTGAATTGCCTCTAAATTTTCTAAGTGATACATCCAGAGAGTATCAAGGATTCCCAAGGCCCGATTCATAGTTTGGCGATCCTTCCCAACCTCATTACTTCTCGCCTTAATTAATTTAGCCAGATTTTCCTTGCTAGGATCGTCAGGAAACGGCCGATCTTCACTTGTGATGCCGGATTTTTTGAAAATCAGTTTAAGATTTTCTGTTTTATCTTTTGGTTTCGGATCTCCGGCCTGCTCATCCCCGAAAAATTCCGATGGTTGACTGATAACAATATCCAGATATTCTAGAGCCGTCTCATTGAGAAAATCAGCTAATTTATCCTCCCTATAGTCGTCGAGGATTCCCTTGCGTTTATTATAAACATTAGTTCGGTGGCGATTGAGAACATCGTCATAATCCAAAAGATGTTTTCGAATATCAAAGTTGAAACCCTCAACTTTTGCCTGAGCACTAGCCACCGCTTTTGAAACCAAGCCAACCTCAATTGGAGTATCCTCCGGTAGTTTGAATTTTTCCATAAGTTCCTTTATTCGGTCGCCCCCAAAGACCCTGACAAGATCATCATCAAGAGACAAGAAGAATTGAGAAGATCCCGGATCTCCCTGTCGGCCAGTCCGACCCCTTAATTGATCGTCAATCCTCCTGGCCTCGTGACGCTCGGTGCCAATAACATGGAGTCCCCCTAACTCCTTAACTTTTTTAGCTTCGCCCGACACTGGAGGATTACCACCAAGAATAATGTCGACTCCCCGACCAGCCATATTGGTTGCCACAGTGACGGCTCCGACCCGACCCGCCTGGGCAATAATTGATCCTTCTTGTTCATTATTCTTAGCATTTAATACCTCGTGGGGAATATTAGCCCTACTCAACAAAGCCGAGATGAGTTCATTTTTTTCAATTGAAGTCGTCCCTAAAAGAACTGGCCGACCATCCTTATTTTTTTCTTTTACCTCACTTACAACTGCCTCCCACTTTGCTTCCTGACTCTTATAGATGACATCCGGCAAATCTTTTCTGACAAGCGGGCGATTGGTGGGAATACTAGCTACATTAAGATTATAAACTTTAAAAAATTCCTCGGCCGAAGTTTGGGCAGTCCCCGTCATTCCGGAAATTTTGTCATAAAGTCGAAAATAATTCTGAATCGATATTTTGGCATAAGTCCGAGATTCTTCTCGGATAGACACTCTTTCTTTTGCCTCAATTGCCTGATGAAGCCCCCCGGAATATCTCCGGCCATGCAATAGCCTTCCGGTAAATTCGTCAACAATAAAAACCTCATCCCCCTTAACCACATAATTTTTATCTCGTTTAAAAATAGCTCTGGCCCGCAAGCTTTCTTCAAGATAATGAACTAGTCTTAGATTTTGGGGGGCGTAAATATTATCTATACTAATCATTTTTTCCACTTTCTCTATCCCCTCATTTGTAATGCTTACCGATCGATGTTTTTCATCAACTTCATAATCCTCATCTGGTTTTAGCTTTTGAACTATTTGAGCAAAAGTTCGATAAAACTGACTTGATTGCTGATCGGGAGCGGCGATGATAAGGGGTGTTCTCGCTTCATCAATCAAAATGCTGTCGACCTCGTCGATGATAGCGAAGTAATGATCTCTCTGAACCTGTCCTTCTTCGTTGTAGGCCAGATTGTCCCTAAGATAATCAAAACCAAACTCATGATTAGGCCCGTAGACAATATCGGCCCCATAAGCCTCTTTCCTGGAAACCGGACGAAGGAAATCAGCCTTTACTAAAAAACTGCCAACTTCATCCCTTTCCTCGTCGGTCACCTCCTTTTCTTCAGTCGGAATCTTCCAATCAGGATCATAAATAAAAGCCCCGTTTGGCACCAAACAAGAAATCTTAAGACCGAGAAAATAATAAATTTGCCCCATCCAAACGGCGTCTCGACGAGCAAGATAATCGTTAACTGTGACAACATGAACCCCTTTGCCAGAGAGAGCGTTCAAATAAACGGGGGCAACCGCTGACAGAGTTTTCCCCTCTCCAGTAACCATCTCGGCAATCCCTCCTTGGTGGATAACAATCCCGCCCATAAGCTGAACATCAAATGGCCGCTGGTTAAGCGTTCTTTTAGCAGCTTCCCTAACCAAGGCAAAAGCTCGTGATAGAACTGATTCTAAATCACCGCTTTCTTTGACTGACTTTTTTAATAACTCGCTTTCTTCTTTGAGTTTTTCTAAAGAAAAATCAGCGAATTCTTTTTCTAGATCATTAATTCTTTCTATCTCTGCCACGAGTTTTTTAAGTTGTCGGTCGTGAAAAAAATTTTTAGTGAATTTCATAACAAATAATTATGCCAGCTAGTGGGCGTAATCAGAGAGCTAGGTAGAAAGCAAAAATGACTAAGGGGTAATTTTCTCTTTGTGCTGTTCTAATTTCAATTTAAGAACTTTTTTTGTTAAATCAATGGCTTTTCTTATGTCATCGCTCCTCTCGACAACCCTGATGCTTTTCCCCGGCAAAATCAGATTAACCTCCGCCATGTATACTTGCCCCTTGTAATGATGTTTGGTTGTTCTAGCTACCTCAATTTTCATCTCAACTCCGCCTTCGTTATCGTATTTTCTAATCATTTTCGATAAACTATCAACTAATTTCTTATTAATATAAACTTTCAAACTGGGAGTTAATTCAAAACTCGTTGATTTTATATCTATATTCATTATGTGATTTTTTTTAATTTCTTCGCCTTAACAACCGAATTATACATATTTTTTAGAAATATAAAACCCCCATCCAAACGGAATATCAATGGATGGGGGTTTTATAAAAATCAATCTATCTCCTTCTTCTTGCAGTCCTTTTCTTGGTAGCAGTTTTTCTTTTACTGGTTCTCCTCTTCGGAGCCGTCTTCTTGGCAACTCTTCTCTTCGTAGTTTTTCTCTTCTTCGGGGTTGCCTTTTTTGTAGTAGCCCTCCTTCGGGTAGTCCTTCTTTTTGGAGTCGCTTTCTTAGTAGTCTTTCTCCTCACCACTCTTCTTCGAGTTGTCTTCTTGGCGGTGGTTTTCTTAGTAGCAACTTTTCGCCTAGTTGTTTTTCTCCTCTTGGTTGTCGTTTTCGTGGCGGCTACTTTTCTTTTTCTTTTTGTGGCCATGAATGAAATTAATTTCTTTCGACCTTTTAGTTATAAAAACAAAAATTGAAAACAAAAATCAAACTACGTTTTAATTTTATCACGTGAACAGAAAAAAAGTACCGAAACTGTGGAAAAGATTAGCTAAGATGAAAAAACAAAAAAGTTGAAACGAGAAAAAATAATTTATTACTTAAGAATCAAAACTTCTTCTTCAAGAGTCACGCCAAATTTTTTTCTAACCTCTTCCTTAGCTAAGCTTATTAATTCTTTTACATCTGACGACTTGGCTTTTGAAATATTAACTATAAAATTGGGATGTTTTTGAGAAATCATCGCTCCACCAAAACTAACTCCCTTAAGGCCAGCTTCAGAAATGAGGTAAGCCGCGGGGATAACCGGGAATGGATCTGTTTTTATTACTTCCCTAGCTTCTTTAATTAATTCTGACGAAGCTTTTTTCGCATCAACATTCTTAAACATGCTCCCGATATTGGGGTATTCCATTGGGTGTCGATCTTTTCGGTATTGGATTTTCTCTTCTATAGATTTCTTTATTTGCTCGGGACTTCCCCTATCTAGTTTCAATGCTATCTGCAAGACAATCTCGCGATTATTCTTCTTAAAAATACTATTACGATAATCAAATTCGCACCCGCTATTGTCTCTGGTATTTTTTTTGAAGCTTTTCTCATCAATAGATTCAACATATTCAACAGCGTCTTTCATTTCGCCCCCAAAAGCACCGGCGTTCCCCCGAACGGCTCCGCCAACCGTCCCTGGCAATCCTCCGGCCCATTCCAATCCGCTCAATCCTAAATCGGCAACCGCATAAACTAAGTCAGCCATAAGAATTCCAGCCCCAACCAGAACAACATTGTCGTTAAATTCTAGGGTATCAATTAAGGGTTTCAACACTAAGCCCCTTATACCATCATCTGGAATAAGAATGTTTGTCCCGCCCCCCAAAATAAAAATTGGAGAGTTATTGTCTTTACTCCAACGAAGAGACTCTTCCGCTTCATACCAATCCTTAGCCTCAAAAAAATATTCGGCCGGACCACCGATTTTATAACTGCTGAAATCAGCTAAAATTACGTTTTTTCGGGGAGTTATCTCCATAAAATCAACTCTCCTAGTCCGCCTAAGTGGCTGCGAGAGGTAACCTCCAAACTGTCCAGTTGAATGAGTGCTCTACTCGCAGCCGCCTAGGCGGACTAAGACTAATTTAATAGTAATGCTAATTCAATTAAAAAACCAAACCCCCGATCCGCCAGTTGGCAGATGGGGGTTTGATCGGACAGACTTGATAGGGCAGTTCTCGGAAAACCCCAAGAACTACTCACACTCATTCTCCCCGATGATAACAAACAATAACTAGAAAGTCAATAATAATTAAGACTTAAACATCTACTCCAGAATTTCGTAAGTCAAATTAACCATAACCGTAATCTCTTCCGTTCCGGATTCAATTGAGGGAGGAACAGCTAACGACTCACCGCCAAGCCCATAAGCATCATAAGCTGACTTATAAACCGGATATGGCTGATTTTGGTACTCACTAATATTAACTAATCGACCAAGACGGACATTATTTTGATCGGCAATTGTTCTTGCTTTTTCCTGAGCCCGGGCAAAAGCTTGCCCCCGAGCATCACTTAACGCTTGTTCCTGATTTTCAACCGTAAAATTTATACTGCTTATTTGATTAACGCCCAGCTCCGGCAAGCTTCCCAAAATTCCGGCTAATTTATCAAAGTCTCTGACTTTAACAAAAACTGATTGAGTTAGCTCGTAACCAATAATGTAAGATTGATTCCTGTTTCTGTCATATTCATACTTCGGATTAAGGTTGTACCGAGTAGTTTTAATGTCCTTGGCGTTAATTCCTTTCGATTTAATAAAATCAATCGCCCCATTCATTATCCTATTATTATTGTCTGATATAACAGTGGCATCAGCCCCTTCGGTCACGACTGAAAAAGAAAACTCAGCCAAGTCTGGAGTAATCGTAGTTTTACCCTCGGCGGAAACAGCAAAAGTCGAAGCTGGGTATCTTGAATCACTTATATTTTTCATCATCGGCATCAAGAAAAACACCAAAGCGATAAAGGAAGCGGCCAGAACAAGATTAAGAATCGCCCATAAAAATTCTTTCTGCCCTATGGTCAACACATTTTCTATTCTAGTCCTAGTTTTATTATTATTTGGCATATTGTGATGTTATTTTAACCATTTTTTTAAATTCTTCGCCCTTTAGGCTGGCTCCCCCGACCAGAGCGCCAGAAATTTCATTATATTGTACAAAATCGGCTATATTTTTTGAAGTAACCGAGCCGCCATAAATAACCTTAACTTTATTTCTCTCTAACTTTTTTACTACCGACAAGAACAAAATATACCTGGCCATTACTTGAGCATCCAGGGGGCTATCGGTGACGCTGTCAGTCCTACCCCGACTTATAGCCCAAATTGGCTCGTAAGCGATGATCAAAGAACCACGAACCCCCCTTAGATCCCTAGATAGTTGATCACCGACAAACCGTTTTGCGAACGACAGGCCTTTCTTTCTTATCGACAATGGCTCTCCGACACATAGAATAACTTTAAGGCCGGCCTTAGCGGCCGCTAAAACTTTTTTGTTTACCATCTCATCGTTTTCAGCCAGATACTTCCTCCTCTCCGAGTGGCCAACGATGACATAGCTAATCCCCATCTTTTTTAGCATAATCGGCGAAACCTCACCGGTATAAGCGCCTGATTCTTCCCAAAAAACATCCTGAGCGCCAAGTTTTGCTTTAATTTTTCTTCCCAAAAACAAAAGTTGAAAAGGGGGGCAAATAACAACCTCGATTTCCCTACTTTTAGTATTTCCCTCGAGGGAAAATAACTTACCGGCCTCGCCGGAATCCTGGGGATTCATTTTCCAATTAGCTACCAAAATCTTTTTCATCGGTATTAAAATTTTATCACGAAACTTAATTAAAAGATAAAATTCTCCTTAAAATCTTGAAATGTCGAAGGAAACTTGGTATTATATTCACCTGCAAACCAATGCAGATTCCACCCGTAACAACTTGGCGAACTACTACAAGAGAGGAATGAGTATGGCAGGCAAAAGCAAGAGCGATGGTAGCAATCGGAGGGTTCTATTCTCGGCTCCAGGAATCTTTGACCGCGATGGGGAAAAAAGAAAGCTACCTCGAAGCGGTGCGAATAGTTGGGGGGATAGATATTTCCAGCCTGGGAGATTCCATTTCAGATCGGGCAGGTCCGAAGCCAGTAGACGAAAACCGGGTCACGGTCATTAGTAGTTAGACTGCTTTTAATCGAGAATTACTCGGGTGGAAAAAACAACAAGACCCCAACTCAAGAAGAGTTGGGGTTTTATTTATCAACTATCTGCTTGACATTTTATATCAGTATGCTATAATTCGGCCAGAATCTTGAACTGGTACGCCTTACGCCTAGACATAGTGTCCGGGTACGAGGTACGCCAAAATACGGAGGTTTTGTTATGTCGGAGAAGAGTATTTACAGCCAGATCAGTCACGGGCAGGGGTCAGAAATTCTTAAGGCCATTTGCGATGCTGTTGGCGAGGCGGGAGGTAATGCAAATTGCATTCTGCGTCTCATTAAGGAGGGCGGTAAACTAATTTTGGGAGAAACCGCTTCGGTTATTGCTGGACATTGGAATGTTCGAGAGATAAAAGCAGGCAATAAAACTTTTCTAATGGTCAGTAAAGAAGGCGGCACGATGTGCGAAGAAGCCGAGAAGAAGATTATCAGCTTAGGATTCTTGCCCGTTGCCGCCCACCACTGCTACCACTGTCTAATGATTCACTTTCCGGATGATCTTAGGGGGGCAGATGTTGTTTTTCTAGCCAAGGAAATCGATGAAGAAGGCAAAGTTCGCGTGAAATGCCACGTTGACATTGGCACTTCAAGAGAGTATGGGTGCCGTGGCTTTTGGGATGCGGGCTGGCAAATAGGCACCTGGTTCCTTGGTGTGAAATCTGCTTAATCACTGCACCCCTCCAATAACACGAGCGCCGCAAGTTCAATCTTGCGGCGCTATTTTTTTTATTCGCAGCGCGTACGGGATTCGAACCCGTGTTACCAGGATGAGAACCTGGCGTCCTAGACCAGACTAGACGAACGCGCCAAAGTCAAAAATATCAAACAAACTATATTACCCTTTCCTGTCCATTTCAAGCTCCCTTAGAGATTTAATTTCTTCAACTATTTTTTCCAAACCCATAACCCGAGATGCTTTTATTAGAATAAGATCTCCTTTTTGAATCAATTCCTGGACTGGAATTCTGGCGTCATCAACCACGTCAAAACTTAAAATATCTTTTCTCTTAAAACCATTCTCGACGGCGCCCTCAGCGATAAACTTTGCCCTGGGGCCGATAGTGACAAGCTTATCGGCGGTGTTACTAGCAATCCTTCCTACCTCCCCGTGCGCATCCATGGCATATTTTCCAATCTCTGTCATATCACCCAAGACCGCGATTTTTCTCTTTCCGGGAAGATCGTTCAGGGTGTCTAACGCCGCATACATAGAAAGTGGGCTAGCGTTATAGGTGTCGTCAATTATCCAGGTGTCCTTTATTCCCTCAATCAAATTCATCCTTCCTTTCGGAGGATGATAATCCCTAAGAGATTCGGCTATTTTCACTAAATTAAGACCGAATATTAACCCAATACAGGCTGCCGAGGCCAGAGAGTACGCGTGAGATCTTCCAAAAACTCCATCTACCTTAATGGGTACGAAATTTCCCCCATATTCCAGCTTGAAGGAAATTCCGATAGGCTTATTTTTATCGACTCTTGTTTCAAAACCGGTAATCCGAACCTCGGCCGCCTTACTAAAACCAAAAGTTATCACGTGAGCTCTCGTTTTTTCTTTTAAACTAGCCACCACCTCATCGTCTTGATTCAATACAGCAAAGCCGGCGGCTGGAAGATGTTCGACCAATCTAGATTTCTCCCGAGTAACTTCTTCCGGTCCGGAAAAGAATTCAACGTGAACGGGAATGTCGCCAATGGCGGTAATAACACTAATATTCGGTCGGGCAATGGAAAGAAGGTATTTTATGTCCCCGGGTCGATCAGCGGCATATTCTAAAACAAGCAATTCCGGATAATCCCCCATCAGCCACTTGGGGAAAATAATTTTTAAAAAGGAAGTTATTACAACTTTGAGCCAAAACGAAAATCCCCCAACTTTAGACCAACTACCAAGAATAGTAAGAGGTAGCCCTATTTCGTTATTAAAATTCCCCGAAGCGGACCTCAGTCTGCGAGCCTCCTCTAAAACACTTAGAATGGCAATTTTGGAAGAGGTTTTGCCAACACTACCAGTTATCCCAATAATCCCCGGACGATATTTATTAATTGTCCACTGGGCTAACTTTCTTAAGATTTTTTTCAAATTTTTTACAAATTGAGACTTCATGCAAGAAAATTATTATAAGGCTCAAATTATATTCTATCCGGCGGAATGTTGTAGTAATTAAGAATAAATTGAGCTAATTCCCTGAAGGCCGGGACAACTGTCAATCCGGCCAAAGGAGCTCCGGCCGGTTCATTAAGTTTAATTAAAATAACGAATTTTGGATCGGCAGTTGGGCCAAAACCAATATAAGTATTGATAACCTTATCGGTATATCCGCCATTATTAAAATCGGGGATTTGAGCTGTTCCGGTCTTGCCGGCGATAGAATAACCGTTAACTCGACCGACCTGGGCTTTATCAACTGCCGAGACCATCATTTGGGTAACTTTTTTAGCAGTATCCGAACTTATAACCGATCGAATTTCCTTTGGCCCTAGTTCGGAATTAACATAAGGCCTCATCATTAGGCCACCATTAGCAATTGTTGAAAAAGCGTTAATCATCTCAATTGGGGTAACCGCCACTCCCTGGCCGAACGAAGCAGTAGCGAAAGCAATCTCCGGAGCATTGGATTGAAGGCGCTCTAAATCTCCTTCAACCTCGCCAGGCAAGTCTATCCCACTCCTCTCGTTAAAACCAAAATTTTCAAGATAACTTTTAAAAATACTGTTTCCTGTCTGTTGTTCCGCAAAGACAGCCCCGGTATTTATGGATCCCTCTAAGACATTTGTCATTGTTGCCACGCCGTGGGCCTTTAAATCCCAATTCCTGATTGTTCTGCCACTTATTACAAGCGATCCATAATCGGTATAAGTTGTTTCAGGCGATATCTTGCCAGAGTCAATTCCGGCCGCCATTGTTATTACCTTGAAAACCGACCCAGGCTCATATATTCCCTGAACCAAGGGATTCAAAAATCTCCCAAAATTAAATCTGCCGTAATTATTAGGATCGAAACTGGGATAATTTTCCATCGCTAATATTCTCCCCGTCGATGGCTCTTGAACAATAACACTCCCCCCGGAAGCGTTATACTCATCAACCAGAGAAGAAATTATCCTTTGGGCTTCTTTTTGGATATTGGGTTCAATGGTTAGGATTACATTTTCTCCGACTATCAATTCGCCATCCTTAGTATTTTCCTTACTCGACTGTCCTGATAATTTATCTTCATAGAAACTTTCAATCCCATATTTGCCGCTGATTCCCCCCGATTCATTAGACTGGCCGACAAATCCCAGAACACTAGCCCCCAGATCGCCGAAAGGATAAAAACGATCAGGCTGGAAATCTACGTAAACACCTTTTATTCCCAACTCATTGATGGCTTTTACCATTTCAGAATCAGCTTTTCTTACTAAAAGCTCATACTGATCCTCCTTTTGGCTTAATCTTTCCCCTAGATTATCGGGTAATCCCTCAATAGCCAGATTGAGACGATTAGTCACTTCTGCCGCATCGTCAATTTCTTTTGGAACTGCAAAGATAACTGGAAACTCCTTATTGAGGACAACCGGAAAATTTTCTCCATCTTTATAGGTAAAATAAATTAATCCCCTTTTTATTTTGTAATCATCAGACAGTCGATTTTGAGTTTCCGCTTTAACTGAATATATTTGGCCGTCGGCTATCTGGAGTTTGTACAAATTAAACAGCAAAAAGGAATAAGCCAGCCCAAAAATTAATCCGACAACCAATAATCTCGATTTCATCTTTGGCTAATCTTAAAATAATCCGGACTTTTATCTTTAATTAGATTTCTCTCCCTCATAAAACTTTCCAGATTACTGCCATCAAGAAAACTAAAGATTTGCTCCCCCATATCGGCACTCTCTGTCTGGATTTTTTGAATGCCTGTCTTCATGCCATCAATTTCATGTTCCATAGTAACGACATTATTGTAGATAATAATTAACCAAACAATTCCCGCCACAAAAGGAATCGCAAAAACAGCAATAATTTTCCAATAATTTCCTTTCTTTTTATCAAGGTGAGAAAAAACCATAAAATATTAACTCTTAACTAGTATTGCTCTAAGTCGAGCAGAACGACTCCTTGGATTTTGACGAACCTCATCATCTGAGGGGCGAATGGGTTTTTTTGTTAAAATTTGATATCGATTCTCTTTCTCTCCTTTTCTAAAACAATCTTTAACTAATTTATCCTCAAGAGAATGAAAACTTATAATAACTACCCGTCCGCCAGATTTTATAACCAGATCAATCCCCTCTAATATTTTTTTTAAATTTTCAAGTTCTTGGTTGGCAAACATCCTTAATGCTTGGAATGTTCGGGTTGCCGGATTAATTCGGCCTAATTCATAACGCCTTGGCACTGATTTTCTTATAATTTCTGCCAACTCCAGACTGCTTAAAATGGGACCTATTTTTTCTCTCTCTTTTATTGCCTTGGCAATCTTTCGAGAATATCTTTCTCCGCTCAGTTGAAAAATTACATCTGCTAATTCATTCTCCTTTAACTCTCTAATAATCTGGGCAACCGGCTTATCTGATTTTCGATAAGTCATCATTAGTGGTTCATCTTTCTCAAAACTAAAACCTCGTCCAGAGCCTTCTAGTTGGTAACTAGAAAACCCTAAATCAAGGATCAATCCGTCGGCTCTAGGTAATTCATTTTCTTTTAAGATTTCGGGGAGATCAGCATAATTCCCTTCGGCCATAATAATATTCTTCTCTCCGGTATTTTTTTTTCTAGCTTTCTCTATCAATTCAGAATCGAGATCAATCCCCAAAAGTCGGCCGGTTGGATAAATTTTTTTGAAAATCTCCTCAGCGTGTCCTCCACCATTAATCGTTCCGTCAATGATGAACGCCCCTGGCTTTGGGTCTAAATAATCTATTACTTCTTTTAAAAGAACGGGTTGATGCATGATCTAAATGCTGTATACAACAATTTAGAACATTAAATTCCTAACTCTCCCAGTTGCTCGGCAATTTCGTCAGAAGAATTTTCGGTTTTCTGCTTATACTTCTCCCAATTTTCTGAATCCCAAACCTCAATTCGATTATAAAGTCCAGTAACAATGGTTTGTTTTTTTAGACCGGCATATTTTCTTAAATAATCGGGAACTAAAATCCGTCCCTGACTATCAAGCTCAACGTCCATTGCCCCAGCTAACATTAATCGAGAAAACGCCCGGGAATTTGCCTGAGCCAAAGGAAGAGATATCAATTTCTCGGCTAATATCTCCCATTCTTTAGTGGCAAATATAAATAAACAATTATCAAGTCCGCGAGTGATAATGGCCCCGGCCGAAAGTTTGTCGCGGAACTTAGCCGGTATCGCCATCCGACCTTTGATATCTAAATTGTGTTTAAATTCCCCTAAAAGCATTTTCTCCCCAGAAAGTAGGGTTTATCCCCATAATTATCCACAATCCCCCACTTGAATTTAAGGATACCCCACAAAGACAAAGAAAGTCAAAAAATTAGAGCCAAAAAGAAAAATCCCACAAAATAAAGGGATTTCCACTAATAGACTTCTAGATATTCACAGGTTGTTCACTTCGTTGGAGATAAAACTCTAATGGGGTGGGCAGAGACGAACAATGTTTAGGCAACTCTGCTAAATCTCAAATTCATGAATTGAGGCATTATGCCCCTCTAAGATTTCCTTTTTGGGATACATATCGTGAACAGCTATTATAACTCCCCCATGAGCAACTACCAAGAGTGTTTTATTTGAATATTCTTTTTTTAGATAATTTAAAAAAGATCTTATCCTCTCCCTGAAATTTACAAATGATTCTCCTCCGATTTCCTCCAATGGATAAGAAATAAGATTTGTTATATCTATTTTTTTAAGAGGTGTCTCGCTCCATAGCTTGCCAGAAAAAGATCCGAAATCCCTTTCCATAATGTCCTTCCGGAATATTATGTTTTTCCCAGTGTGTTGAGAAATAATCTCAGCCGATTGTTTGGCTCGCCTAAGGGGTGAGGAAAAAAGCAAGTCAAAATCCGGTAAATCGGGTAATATATCTCTTACTTGTTTAACTCCATTCTCATTAAGACCCTCATCAATTACCTGACCTTGTATTTTGCCCTCGCTATTCGCATTAGTTTCTCCGTGTCTAACGAAATAAATAATCACAATCAAGATTATACCCCATCATGGCTAAGCACAACAAAATAGTGCTGGTGGACGGCACGGGATTCGAACCTGTGACCTCTGCAATGTGAATGCAGCGCTCTAACCAACTGAGCTAGCCGTCCAGACCACGAATATCATAAAAAATAACGCAAACTCTGTAAATGTAGAACTTGCGTTATTTTATAAATAAACAATATCCTTGATTATTGAAGTTCAACTGTCGCACCTGCTTCTTCGAGTTTTTTCTTCATCGCTTCCGCTTCTTCTTTTTTAACATTTTCCTTAACAACTTTGGGGGCGCCATCAACTAAATCTTTTGCCTCTTTAAGGCCAAGCTCAGTAACTTCCCTGATTGCCTTGATGACATTAATTTTTTGGCCACCGGCCGCTTTGAGCATTACATTAAATTCGTCTTTCTCTTCGGCTGGAGCCGCGCCTCCCCCGGCAGCAACAGGAGCGGCAGCCGCAATACCGAATTTTTCTTCAAGCGCCTTAACCAACTCGGCAAGCTCGACGGTGTTCAATGATTCTATTTTTGAAATTATATCAGTTAATTTCTGATCCATTTTATAAACGATTTGATTATTTTTTCCGCTTTTATGCGACCTTTTTACTTTGTTCCTTCAGGATGTATAACAACGATTGAACCGGGGACTTAAGTAAACCAAAGAATTGAGCCAAGATAATTTCCCGAGGCGGCAGATTGCCCAAGAAAACTATTCGTTCGGAGTCGACGAAACTCTTATCGATCAGGTCATACGCCCCAAGTATTTTCTCACCAACTTTTATGTCATCAAGATTAGAAAAGAACTTAACTACCGGCGTACTCGCCTCGTCTAATCCCTCGGGTGCAAAAATGGCACCTAAAGAAACTTTAATCTTGCCACTATCAAAATCAATTCCTTTTTTCTTTAAAATCAGGTTAAGCAGTCTCTTTTTAATAACAAAAAATTCGGCGCCGATTTGCCGAAGCGCTGTTCTTAATTGCCTTAAGTCCTCGGCCTTAACTTTTGAAAAATCGGCCAAAATAACAGCCTTGTTCTTGGCAAAAAGTTCGTCACCCCTTTTTAATTCTTCCTTTTTTTGTTCTTTAGTTTTCATGGTTACATTATTCTTTGCGATTAAAAATAAAAAACCTGCTCGAAACCGCAGGATAAAAAGGCTTTTCTATAAGCTATCCTCGACAGGATTTAGATACCTGCGGTCTTAGGAACGCTCCCCAATCCTAGCAAGCTGAAAACTATTGTCAAGCCCCTGGTTACACGCTATATTCTAGGCAGTAAAATTAGCAACTACATAAGAGAGGAGAACTGGCTTTGTTGTGGATTAACTCAATTTTGGGGCAATTTCCTGGGAAACATTTTTTTGTGCCAAATAAATTCTTCCGTCCAAAGCCAACCATGTTTACTCATTTCAATAATTAATTCCATAACATATGTATGCCTTTCACTTGCGACAACCTTTTCCTTGATATTAAGAACAAAAGTTCCACTCGGTTTGATAACTCTAAAAAGTTCTTTTGAAATTGGTGCAAACCACTCAACATATTTATCTGGTTTTATTCCTCCATAAGTATTTGTTCTTTGATCGGCATAGGGGGGTGATGTGAAAATTAAATCTATTGAATTATCAGGCATTGTTTTTAATGCCTCTAAGTAATCAGCATTTATAAAAATAGCCTCAATGGGATTGAGTTTTGAAAAAAGATTATTTGATGTGATTACCGCGACTGAAAGGAGCAAAATTTGGGTGAAGCCCGAGCCGAGCCCCGAACCGTATATCCCTTGTTATACGAGGGTGAGCGGAACGGAGTGGAGCGAAAGCGCAGCGTCCCC
>Ga0066639_10001359_pt1 | contig 21752 bp, 22 predicted proteins | sample CryGeyCG2114_010_2_FD_59504 | JGI IMG/M metagenome (GOLD analysis project Ga0066639, IMG submission 59504) | Groundwater microbial communities from aquifer - Crystal Geyser CG10_big_fil_rev_8/21/14_0.10 | ecosystem: Environmental > Aquatic > Deep subsurface > Groundwater | place: USA: Utah...
AAAGCCCAACCATCCCTTCGAGTTCGAGTGACCAATGGGCAAGTTCTAAAGGCAAAGGAGCTAGGCTCAGCCGTTCGTCTCACGGGCATTAAGACAGGCCAAGCCAGCGTTGTTGTAGGCAAACAAATTCACCGAGTTTTTGTTTTGGATGTCAGAGAAAGTTGGACCTATCAAAGGCTAAAAGAAATTTTAAAAAATATCATGGGTCTAAAGGTTTTTGTGAGTGCCAAAAAAGTAGATTTAGGGGGTGAACTTTTACGCCTGAAAGATTGGATCACCTTGGCTGAAAGTTTTGAGGGACAAGAGGTTCATTATAACTTCCGGGCCAAGATTGATGATGAAATGCAAAGTTCTTTGACTGAACACTTTGAAAAGCTCGTGGAACAAGATGGTTTAAGCCTCCCTACCTTTCATTTTTTACCACCTGTGCAAGCTCGGCTGAGCTCGGAGCAAGTCAAATTTCAATCGGCCTATGAACGTCTTTTAAAACCCTATGGCATTCAAGTGGTGCTAGATCCCAATGCTGTCAGCCTGAGCCCTATGGTGGAAGTAGAAATTCTTGTGGCCGAAGTGAAACGACGATTTTTTCAAAAAATTGGTTTACAGTGGCCAAACTCTTACAGCACCACTCTCTTTGGCAGTGGTGGTCTTTCAAATTCCAATATTGAGTTTGTTCTTCATGCCATGGAAGAAAATGGAGAAGGCAAAATATTGGCCACACCACGTCTACTCTGTCGTAGTGGAAAAGAGGCCGAGTTTTTAGCAGGAGGAGAGTTCCCCATTCGCATTCGCACCAATAAGGTGAGTGATGTGATTTGGAAGAAGCATGGAGTGCTTTTAAAAATAAAACCCAAAGCTGATATCTCTGGTCGCATGAGCATTGATGTAGAAACAGAAGTTTCTATGATGAATTTCTCTGATAAAGTGGAAGACCTCCCCAGCCTCTCTACTAATCGAATCCACAGTCACTTTGATTTGGACAAAACAAAAACCATCGCACTCTCTGGGCTTATTAAAAAGGAGATTGGTCAAATGAAGTCTGGACTCCCTTTACTTTCACGAATTCCTATATTGGGAGCACTTTTTTCAAGCAAAGATTATCTTTCCAATGAAAGTGAGTTGGTCTTTTTTGTCACTCCCCGTCTTGTCACGCACGCAAGTCATGAAGCACCAAAACTCCCAAAGGGCTTTGAAGATGATGAATGATGAAGTTTTAAATGCTTTATTTCTCAAAGAGAGTGTCAGCGAGATACTCTTACTCTCCCCTACAGAAATTTGGTTTGAAGAGCATGGGCAACTTAAAAAATTTCAGTGCCCACTTAAAGATGAAATGACCTATGAATGCGTTATCCGCAATCTGTATCAACAGCTGAATAAAGAACCTTCCTTAGATATTCCTTTTGCCTCTGGTGAATTAAATGGCTGGAGAGTGCAAATGGTGGCACCACCGGTTTCGCAGTTTCCACAAGTCTCCTTTCGACGACAGATCACCTCCTACTCCAGATTTGAGAACTTACAAGCAGCAAAGTGGTGTTGTGATACAGATGCAGACAGTTTGAGACAGCTTGTGAGAGAAAGAAAAAATATTTTTGTTGTTGGGCCAACCTCTTCAGGAAAAACCACAGTGCTCAACGCTCTTTTGGCCGAAACAAAGCCCTATGAAAGATCTCTTCTTATTGAAGATGTCCCAGAGTTAAAACCACCTAATCCGGTGTCTTCTTCACTTCTCTCCCGCTGGGATGCTCAAGGGGTTTTAAAAGAGATCAGTCTCTCTGATCTTCTGAGGCACTCCCTAAGACTCAGGCCAGATCGCCTGGTTCTTGGAGAGGTGCGAGGGCCAGAAGCAAAGGACTTACTCATGGCTTTGGCCACGGGCCATAATGGTAGCATGGGGACCCTTCATGCCGAAGATGTTCAAGGTGCTCTTATGCGATTAGAAATGTTGATACAGTTGGGCGCCCCTCAATGGAGTTTACAGACTATTCGACAGCTTATGAAGCTATGTCTTCAGGCGATTGTTGTATTAAAAAGAGACCACAATGGTTTTAGGAGGTTAGAAGGTATCTATGAAATAGCGAGTCTTGAGGATTTTGGATTCACAATTCAAAAAATAAACTAGGCAACTTTTTTTTCTTCGTCCAAAGCAAATTCAGGAGCATATTTTGATAAATTCAAAGTTTTATCATTTTCTAGATCACGAATTTTTTTAAATATCTGTAAGAAAGCCGCCTCGATTTCTTCAGCTTTAGCCGTTCCACCATTGGCAGACTCTAAAATATTTTTTTTCTTAATGTGGGGGAAAACAGACAAAAGCCCTTCTCTTTTTTCAACTGGAACACCTTGAAATGCAAAAATAAGAACTTTTTCGGGCATCCTCGTTATAATTTCACTAATGCATTCAGCTGGTAAAGCCAAGAAACGCTCTTTATTGAGTAGCTTGGCTCTGATGATTTCAGCCCACTGGGCATTTTCAGCCTCTACATGATGTAAAAGAGTCTCTTGCTTTTTACCCTGACAGCTTTCTAGCAGTAAAAATAACTGCTGAAAACCACCAGGTTTTTTATAGCGTGCAAGCATTGACATAATCTTAAATCCTTAAATCAACTCTCTGTTGTTGTGCTGGCCGTTCTGTAGACATTTCTTCGGCCAATACATCACTTTCCTGAAGAGGAACGATGGTATCTTCTTCATCACTTTCTATGACGTCAGCGCTAGTGGCTGAAGCGGGGCTTCCAAAAAAACCGCGAGTTGTTTCTTCAGCAATTTCCGTTTCTCGTTTTGAATCAAGAACCGGAGATTCCGCTGCTGCGCCTAAAATACCGCTGGAGTTATATGTTGGGGCTGAGAACACATCAATATCACCAGTGATGCGCCTAAACTCATCTTTGGGATTTGATGTTGGAGCTATGGGTTGACCAAAACTGGGCATCCCACTTCTGACTGGGCGCTCATTGGCCACATCCACGTTTGTGATTCTAGGACTACTGGGTAATATGTTGCTGATTTTAGCCATCATGGTGACACCTCCTGTGCTACCGTTGCGGAACCGTTGTTGTCGCATCCTACGACATAGAACTCATCGGCCCACTGTCTCAAAACTAAACAGGATTTTAGTCTGTATTTTTGTCGCTGTCTTTATCTGAATTTTTATCCGAATTTTTATCTGAACTTTTATTCACACGAAGACCCAACTCTAAAAGCTGCTCTCTAGACACAGATCCAGGAGCAGAGGACATTAAACAAGAAGCCTTGGCTGTTTTTGGAAAAGCAATCACCTCTCGAATGTTGTCTGTACCACAAAGGAGCATAACCACACGGTCCACACCCCAGGCCACGCCACCATGTGGCGGAGTGCCATACCTAAGAGCTTCCAAAAAGAAACCAAATTTATTTTCTGTTTCTTCTGGAGTAAGACCTAAGGCCTTGAACATCGCCTGCTGTACATCGTTACGATGAATACGGATACTACCACCCATAATTTCGTGACCATTACAGGCAAGGTCATAGGCTTTGGCTAACAGCTTTCCATAATTCTCTGTTCGAGAGTGAATCAAGTCGTCAAAGGCATCATCTTTTGGAGAGGTGAACGGATGGTGGCGAGCTGCCCATCGCTTGTTATCTGGATCATACTCAAAAAGAGGAAAATCCATCACCCACACAAACTTGTAACTGGACTCATCAATCAACTTCAGATCACGACCTAAATGTAAGCGTAGGGATCCTAGGGTTGTACAAGCTTTTTCAAACTCGTCAGCCACCACAAGAACCATGTCGCCCTTCTCCCCACCGGCAGATTGAAAGATTTTTGTAAGACGGGCCTCGTCCATCATTTTTGTAAGTGGAGACGTAAAAGCTCCACTGGTAACATCAGATTTGATCCACATAAGCCCCTTGGCACCGGCCTCTTTTGCTTTATCTGTGAGTTTATCAATTTGTGCTCGTGAAAAAGAACCTCCCTTTTTCACACAAAGAGCTCTCACCGTCCCCTGGCGGGCTAAAATATCTTCAAAGATACGCACGCCGGAACCACGCACTGACTCTTCAATGCTCACAAGTTCCATGGCCAAACGGAGATCGGGTTTGTCAGAGCCGTATCGCTCCATGGCTTGCTGATATGTCAGGCGAGGAATCTCACCCACATCAATACCATTAACTTCTTTCCACACTTGACGAATAAGAGTCTCATTTACTTTTAAAACATCCTCTACATCTACAAAGCTCATCTCAATATCAACTTGAGTGAACTCAGGCTGACGATCGGCTCTTAAATCTTCATCACGAAAACAACGAGCAATTTGAAAGTAGCGATCCATACCTGAAATCATCAAAAGCTGTTTCAAGGTTTGCGGTGATTGAGGAAGAGCATAGAACTCCCCAGGGTGCACACGGGATGGCACCAAGTAATCTCTAGCCCCCTCAGGAGTGCTTTTGTATAAAATAGGAGTTTCAATCTCTAAAAACTTCATAGAACTCAAGGTGTCTCGAACAACTTTGCAAACCTGATGTCGAATCATGAGATTTTTTTGCAACCGAGGGTGACGCAAATCTAAGTATCGATATTTTAAGCGTGTGACCTCTCCCACATTTTCATCGGAATTTTGAAATGGAGGTGTTTGAGCCTCTGATAAAATCTCACAACGAAGAGCTTCCACTTCAATTTCACCAGTGGCGAGTTTTGTGTTCTTCATCCCCTCAGGTCGAGCGCGTACAAGACCTTCGATAGCCACAACGTATTCGGAACGAAAATCCTTAGATACCTTGGTCATCTCCGCATTAGGATTTAAAACAATTTGGCAAAGGCCTGTACGATCACGCAAGTCCACAAACACAAGGCCACCATGATCACGTCGGGTGTCAACCCAACCCATTAAGACCACCTTTTCTCCGGCATGAGTGGCTCGTAAATCTCCCAAGTAATGAGAGCGTTTGGCTTGGCTTATAAAATGACCTTTTGTTGGCTCCATAAATTTATCCATCGATAGGGCGTCATCCTTAATTAGATGAGGCCAGCGTTTTTATTAATTGTTCTAAAGAAATCTCTTGTTGTTGACCCGTCTCCATGTTCTTCACAGTGGCAGCTTTTCTGTTGAGCTCATCATCACCTAGAATAACACACCAACGGGCTCCCATTTTATCGGCCTGCTTCATCTGAGCTTTGAATGAACGATCTGACAGCTCCATTTCGGCCCTAAAACCGGAATCCCTAAACTCCTTTAAAACCTCCAAAGCTTTTAAACGAGTTGTCGGATTTGGACAAAGAATAAAAGCAAAAGTTTTTGGTTTGTAATTCTCTATGCGGTCTTCCAGCATAATCATAATACGATCAAGCCCCATGGCGCAGCCGATGCCCGGCACAGCGTCTCCACTTAGATCTTCGAAAAGACGATCGTAGCGACCGCCTCCACAAAGTGTTCCTTGAGAGCCTACTTTGGACGTAATAAACTCAAAACTAGTGCGGGTGTAATAGTCCAAGCCCCGAACAATCTTAGGGTCTATTTGATAGGGAATTTTTAAAGCCTCTAGACCCTGACGCACTTGCTGAAAATGCTGATCACAATCCTCACACAGGTGATCCATCATAACAGGAAGAGTGGCAGCCACCTTTCGACAACTTTCCACTTTACAGTCTAAAACTCGTAGGGGATTTTTTTCCATTCGGCGCTGACAATCAGAGCATAATTGAGGCGCGAGGGGTCTCAAAGTTTTTAACAGTAGCTCTTTGTAGGCAGGACGACACTTTTCATCCCCCAAAGAAGAGATATGTAATTCTATATTTTCTGATAAACCTAGCTTTTGAAAAAATTGATGTTGGGTGGACATCACTTCAACATCGGCCCAGGGAGCCGCAACTCCAACGATCTCTAAGCCGAACTGATAAAACTGTCGCAACCGACCTTTTTGAGGTCTTTCATGACGAAACATGGGCCCTAAATAATACATTTTCAAAGTAGAAACAGAGCGATGCCATTGATGTTGAGCCACTGACCGCACAATAGATGCTGTACCCTCTGGCCGCAGAGAAAGAGAGTCTCCATTGCGATCTTCAAAGGTGTACATTTCTTTTTCAACAATGTCGGTGGTCTCACCCACACCTCTTTTGAATAAAGCAGTAGGTTCTAAAATGGGAGTTCTAACCTCATGAAAGCCAGAAAGTGAACTCACTTGACGAGCCAAAGATTCCACATGTTGCCAAATATGGATCTCTGGTTCACCTATATCGTGCATGCCTCTTAATGATTGGATTTGCATGAGCTTAACTTGACACGTCTTGAGCCTCTGAGTCAAAGTGAACCCATGCCTAAAGTGATTCTAGAAAAAAGCACGTCCTTAGATCCTCAAACGACCTTCACAAAAGTCCAGAGTATGCTAAGCGATGATAAAGACCTTAGAAAGTTAGACTCTAACTACAAGTGTCAATTTGATGCCCAAAACCTTAGTGGTAGCGCCAAAGGTAGTCAGTTTGAAGCCAATATGAGCATTAAGAAAACAGAGCAAGGAAGCCATTTGACCCTTGTGGTCCAACTTCCACTACTTTTGACTCCCTTTAAGGGACTCGTTGAAAAAACCTTGTCTAGTAAGTTAGAACAGATTTTTAGTTAATTATGGCTAAAGCAAAAAGGGGCAAAAAAACGACCCCTCGATCAAAAACAAAAATAGCCTCGCCCATTGTACCCGAAGTGGTGCCAACAAAGAGCTCTAAGTCCCTCACCATTGCTGACCCCATGGCGATCTACATGGCTGAGGTTAAAAAATACCCTCTATTAACGCCCCAAGAAGAGTCTCAATGGGCCAAAAAATACTTTGAAACCAAAGATCAGCAGGCAGCGGAAATGCTGGTGACCAGTAACTTGCGCTTTGTTGTTAAAGTGGCCGCTGAGTACGCCAAGTTTGGGGCCCGTATGATTGACCTAGTTCAAGAGGGAAATGTGGGACTCATGCATGCCGTAAGAGAATTTAATCCCTACAAAGGGGTACGCCTCATTACTTATGCCGTTTGGTGGATTCGAGGCTATATTCAGGAATACCTTATGCGACAGTATTCACTTGTACGCATAGGCACTACTCAAAACCAAAGAAAACTCTTTTACCAACTTCAACAAGAAAGAAGAAAACTTGAAGCTTTAGGAAAGGATGCAGGACTTAAACTTTTGAGTAGTCGCCTTGGCATTGATGAAGCCGAAATTCAAAAAATGGATCAAAGAATGACCATGAGAGATGTGAGTTTAGATCAGCCCCTTGATGCGGAATCAAAAAACACGCTGATGGACATTCAAAACTCAGGTCAAGAACTAGGAGTAGATGAGATCCTCGCCCATGAAGAAGAAGTGAGTATTTTAAGGGAGAAGGTTGAAAAAATTAAAGGCCGCCTTAACGACAAAGAAATCTTTATTCTCGATGAACGCATTCTCTCTGAGACCCCGCTGACTTTACAAGAGGTTGGGGATAGATATGGCATTACCCGCGAGCGAGCCCGACAGATTGAGGCCCGCGTATTAGATAAAATTAAAAAAACTTATGAAGAAGACCAAAACTCTAACGAGTGACTTCGATATCCTGGTCAAAGTGTTGAGCCAGCTTTGCTCTCAAGCGAGTTACCGCCTGTGCGTGAAGCTGAGACACACGACTCTCTGTCACACGAAGAACTTTCCCAATCTCTTTGAGATTTAAATCCTCGTAATAGTATAAAGAAAGAACTAATCGCTGTTTTTCTGGAAGCTCCTCAATAGCTTTCGTCACCACTTCTTTTACTGATTTTAAATTCAGTTGATTAAAAGGGTTGGATAGCTTGCAAGAGTCCAAAATATTTAGAATGGACTTCTTGTCCACGTTACTAAAAGTAGCGGCATCATCGATAGAAAGTAAACTCACAGGACGGGTCTGATTGATAAGTTCATGGAACTCTTCCATAGAAACACTTAAACACTCGGCCACCTCTTCATCCGTTGGTGAACGACCAAGGTCGGACTCCAACCTCACAATGGTTTTATCCAAAAGCTTTGCCTTATCTCGCACAGAACGAGGCACCCAATCCTGGGCACGGAGTTCATCAAGAATGGCTCCACGCACACGAAATTCAGCATATGTTTTAAACTTGTTATCTCTAGTCGGGTCGTATTTTTCGATGGCATCCATAAGACCAATAACGCCACTTGAAATAAGATCGTCGAGTTCTATATTTGAAGGTAAACGAATAGCAATTTTTTGAGCTATATATCTGATCAGAGGAGCATACTCCATGATCAAACGATCCTTCTCCGCTCGGTTGAGCTTATTAGGAGACTCTTTGTATTTTTTAACTAAATTTGATCCCTTTGCCATTCCCCACCCCACTCATATAACCATCATACCAAATTGATATTGTTCAAAAAAGTCCTAAACTTTTCATGCCACTGCAAACAGCTGTTCCCAAAAAAACTGTAAGCCCCCTTTATTTGCCTCTAGATTGTTGGAAGCTGCTATTTTCTTAGACAGTTGTCTAAAATTGAGACTGGAGGGAGATTGAGGTGCACTTTCAACAACCAGCTGCTGTACTTTAGTTGATCTTGCCAAAAGTGGGTCTGTCACAATACAGCCCTTATAATCTAGACTCACACAGAGGAATTTTGAGGTCACATCGCTGAGACGTTTGTATAGTAGAAGGCCTTCGGTCTCGTCTTTTACATTGTTGCAAATAATATTAAATCGAGTTTCTTTATGGAACTTATTAAGCACTTTTATTAAGGCATAGGAGTCTGCCAAGCTCGAGGGATCTGGAGTGACCACAACATGTATTTCACTCACAGCTGCGTTCAAATATAATACATTGTCATCAATACCTGGAGCCGTATCAACTATCATGTAGTCAAATTGAGTGCCCAAACTTGCCACTTGATCCAATAAGGTTCTTTTCTGAAACTGATTGAGGTTTTGAAGTTCATAAATACCGCTTCCTGCTGGTAAAACGAAAAGTCCTGGGCGTACCTCTTTTAATACATCCCCAATTTCGCAGTCCCCCTCTAGTAAATCATGAATGGATTTTCTAGAACGAAAGCCAAACATAATATCCACATTTCCCATTCCCAAATCACCATCCAGAATAAGAACTTTCTTACCCCCCGATGCTAAATTCAAACCCATGTTGGTAACTATGCTAGTTTTACCCACTCCGCCCTTACCGGATGTAATGCTCAATGTTCTAGTATGAACGGTCATGCTCTTCTCCTCTTCCTTGCTGAGTTAAATTGCGAATTTTAAAAATAAGATCTAAGACTCTTTCTTTTGTTGCAAATTCAAAATCATCGGGCAGGTTTGGACCTGTTCCAAATGAATTTAATGGTAACGAAAAACTTTGTTGTAAGTTGAGTACCAACCCATGAGTCACAGACTCATCTAAACGGGTAAACATAAGATCGCCGATGGGGGTCACCGAATAGCGCCTCAGTGACTCTAAGGCATCAGAGTCTTTGGCACTGGCAGAAACCACGAAATGCACAACACGATCAGGGAGCGCGGGAGGTAGTAAGCTCTGCAAAGTTGTTGCCTCAATATCTGACTTCATTGTGAAACCTGGGTAGTCCGCAAGTATATAGTCTGCGGATGCGTGCTGACGTAAAACTCGTGCCCAATCAGCGCTACTTTGTACTACTTCAAGAGGTGCATTTAAAATTTGAGAGTAAATTTTCATTTGCTCAATAGAGCCTACTTTTTGATGCCCACAACAAACAATCACGACTCTTTTTTTGTATTTAGACACCAGTAAACCAGCTAACTTAACAAGCATTGTGGTTTTACCCTGACCAGGACCGCCAACAAAGGCATGAATTCGGCCACTCAGAGGGTTTTCAAGTACGGAAATACTTTTTAAAATATGATGAGCTGTCCAAGCCTCCACAATATTTTTATTTTTTAACTGTTCCTGTGGAAGTTCCTGTAAAGCACGCTTCATGATTTGACCAGCTAAGGAAGACAACACACCTGCACTCAATAGGCGTTCAAACATAAAACTCAGTTCAAAGGGCAAAGCGTAATCGGCCCCCGGATGAGCATGAAGGACCGTTCGCTGCGATGATTGCATTTGTTGGATAAACTCTTTTAAGGAGCTCAATTCTTCTCTGAGCATCTTCATTTCTTTATGAGAACTTGTCTCTGCCTGGCTAGCGACGGAGCGATTAGCTGCAGCGGCTGCTTTTTTGCGCGCAGCCTTTACATCAAAAGCACTAGCTGCATCTTGAACAGCTCTCTTAATTCTGTTGGCAGCAGGGTTATTTTCTTCGTGCGCCTGATCATCATTAAAATGACTTAAGAGGTCTTGTACTCTATTACTTGCGTATGATTTAGACTTCAAAATAGCCTCTTGAACGGCCTCTTCATCTTGAATGTCGGCATAGGGAACTGATGTGATGGTATGAGAAGGCTTTTGATTTTCTAAAAAACGCCCAACGCTTTTTTCGATAAACTGTTTTTGTACCCTTGCAGAGGAGTTTTGAAGTTTTTCTTTTAAATTTGCTGGCAATCTTGATTCTGCAAATTTCTTCTTTTGTAAAGTTGTCTCTGAAATAGCCGCAGTGACTTCAACGCTCGTATTGCCGAGCAAGCCAAAACTTCTATTGTTATCTCTGGCTGCAAGGATAATAGCTTCAGGCCCCAATTGGTTTTTCACCATTTCCAAGGCTTCTTTCATTGTTTTAGCTTCAAATTTTTTAACCTGCATATCTATTCTCCACTATTCCAAGGGAAGTCACATTGGCATCAGAGGTGAGTTCAGAGTGCGATAGCACAATCAATTGAGGTATGAATCGCTCCGTTAGCTTTCTCACATGTCGACGAATGGTTGGACTTGTTAATAAAATAGGCTGCCCTGCAAATTCAGGATGACGTTCAATGGCTCGAGCGATTTCTGAAATCATGACTTGCGCACTTCGTGGGTCCATCACCAGTTGCACTCCCTGATCTGTCTGTATCAACGAGTTCGAAATTAGCTCTTCCAATTGAGCAGAAAGAGATAACGTTGGAATAGCCCCTTCTTCGTTAGTGTATTTGCCGGTGATACTGCGTGCTAGAGCTTTGCGTACACCTTCAGTTAACATTTCTGTATCTTTTGTTCTTACAGCTTCATCAGCTAAAGTTTCAAAAATAGTTAATAAATCGCGAATTGAAATCTGTTCGCGCAGCAAATTCTGTAAAACACGAACAACAGCGCCGAGGGGTAGTTTCTCTGGCATAAGATCTTCCACCACTTTGGGGTATAGCTTTTTAAAGTTCTCTATTAGCTGATTTGCCTCTTGGCGACCTAAGAGCTCATGAGCATGTGCACGCACAATCTCTGTAATATGTGTAGCCATTACAGTGGAAAGATCCACAACAGTGTAGCCACTCATCTCTGAAGCCTCTCGTTGACTTTGCTTAATCCACAGAGCATCCAAACCAAAAGCTGGTTCTTTTGTACGAACTCCATCCACTGGATCAAGGACATTGCCTGGGTCCATTGCCAATAAATGATCAGGCATGAGTTTACCGCCAGCAACTTTATTTCCTTTAATGATGAGCTGGTATTCCCCTGGCTCTAATTGCAAGTTATCTCTAATATGAATGCTAGGAACTACAATTCCTAAATCTAAAGCAAATTGCTTACGAATACTCACAATACGCTCTAGGAGATCTCCACTCTGCTCGGATTCTACAACACTGATAAGGCCATAACCCACTTCCAACTCTAAGACGTCCAAAGGAAGTAGAGTTTCAATTTTCTCTTTTTCAGGCCTAGAAGCTATTTCGTCAGCCTTTCGTTTATCTTGAAGTTCTTTTTCCTCTTGAAATTTATAAAGCACCCACGCCAGCCCCGCACATATAAGAGCCATTAAAAAGAAGGGAGTTCCAGGCAGTCCAGGAATGGCAGACAACATAAGAAGTGCCGCAGCAACAACCAACAAAGCTCGAGGGTGAAGCAACAATTGGGTCATAAAATCATTACCCATATCCTTGCCACTGGAGCTACGTGTGACAATTGTACCTGCTGCTGTAGAAATGATCAGTGCTGGGATTTGAGATACAAGACCATCACCAATGGTCAACTTTGTATATACTTCTGCTGCTGTTCCAACATCGAGGCCTTTTTGTAAAACCCCAATGAGTAGTCCGCCAAGAACATTAACAACTGTTATAATAATACCAGCGATGGCATCACCACGCACAAACTTACTAGCACCATCCATGGATCCATAAAAATCTGCTTCTGCTTCAATTTCTTTTCGTCGAGCTCGAGCTTGTTCATCATTGATAAGTCCAGCATTAAGGTCTGCATCGATAGACATTTGTTTTCCTGGCATAGCATCCAATGTAAAACGTGCAGCCACCTCAGCAACTCGACCAGAACCTTTTGTGATAACAACAAAGTTAATCACAACTAAAATTACAAATACCACAAAACCTACGAGATAATTATCACCTACAACCACGCTAGCAAAAGACTCAATCACATGTCCTGCTGCAGATGATCCGCTATGACCTTCAGTTAAAATGAGGCGTGTTGAAGCTACATTCAGAGCAAGACGAAAAAGCGTCGTGATCAACAGTAAGGTTGGAAAGACACTGAAGTCTAAGGCCTTTTGGGAGTACATCGCCACGAGCAAAGTAAGCAGACTGATTGTGAGTGAAAAGGTTAGCCCCATATCTAGCAGAAAAGCAGGAAGAGGAATCATCATTACAGCTAAAACTGAAATGAGTGCTGCTGCCATCACTAAATCGGTATTTTTTGTGACCTTTTCGAAACGTTTAATAAATTGAAAAATTGAGTTCATGATTTACCCAACTTTCTTTTAAGACGGTAAACGTAGGCCAAGACTTCCGCGACAGCGTTGAAAAGCTCTCGAGGAATAAACTGGCCTACCTTTAAGGTTTTATAAATTGTTCGTGCTAAAGGCTTATTCTCTACCAAGGGAACTCCGTGTTCCTTCGCTATATTTCTAATTTTTTCAGCTAAAATATCAGCACCCATGGCCACAATCTTTGGTGCCGCCATCTCCTCAGAAGAATAACTTAATGCCACAGCAATGTGTGTTGGGTTTGTGATCACCACATCTGCTTTTGGCACGTCCTCCATCATTCTCTTATTGGCCATTTCTCTTTGAATACGGCGAATTCGGGCCTTAATGAGCGGATCACCCTCTCGAGATTTATGTTCTTCTTTGACCTCTTGTTTGGTCATCATCATTTTCTTTTCTAAATCCCACCACTGGTATCCATAATCAAACACTGTCAAAACGGCCATAAAGAAGCCAATTCCAAATAGAAGCTTTGAAACAGTAGACCCCATCTGCAACATGATCTGATCCGTGCCATACTGGATCATCATTGGAGCGTTCATCACATCAGATTTAATAATCATAACGGCGATAAACATCACAAGACACACCTTCAGAAAGGCCTTTAAACCCTCTACTACTGCAGTGAGGCTAAAAAGTCGTCGAAGACCATTGACAGGATTTATTTTATTAAAATCAAACTGAAGAGCATCCTCATTATATATAAAACCAACCTGTGCAATGGAGGAGAGAAGGCCCAAAACCATAGAGACTAAAAATATAGGGCCCACCAGGTAGATAGCTTTTGTTATCACAAAAGTACCAGCTTCCAAAAATGCTCCCTGACGAGCTGATTTAACAACAAAGTCAGTTATAGAAGTGCTCATCAGTTCTACGACCTGCTCCAAGAAAAAACGACCTAAAAACCAAAGTAAAAGTGCAGTGCCAAAGAGAACAAGTACAGATGCCAACTCGCGGCTTTGAGCCACTTGACCACGCTTGCGGAAATCTTCTCTCCGCTGGGTCGAGGCTTCTTCTGTTCTTTCTTCTGAACTATCCTGTTCAGCCATTATTTAACTCCATCTTTAAAGCGCTCTTAAAACTAAAAATAATCTTTCCAAAGTTTGGTTCAATACTCCTGGCAAGCTATCAAGCATCATTGGCATTGAGAAAATCATAACAAATAGACCAAAAAGTATATTGACGCTTAAGCTTGTGATCAGAACATTCATTTGTGGTACGGCTCGTCCCACAATTCCCATGGCAATGTTCATAGCAAATATAGATGCAATCACCGGAGCTGAGAACTTCAGACCAATCAGCATGATATCCTGAGCAAACTCACCAAAGTGAGCCAAAGGATTAAGCGATAGTCCAACAGTAGCCAATGGAATGATCTCGTAACTTTTTACCAAAGATTGAATAAAGTAGTGATGGCCATTGATTGTTAAAAAGAACAAGGTCACTAGAATAATATAAAACTGTTCTAGTATAGTACTACGCGTATCAGAGGCAGGATTAAGAATCTGAGCACTAGAAAGTCCCAGAGCATCTGACATTAAATGGCCACAAACTTCTAGAGAATAAAAAAAACCCCGAGCCAAATAACCAATTAATACGCCTATGAAGGCCTCTTTGATTATTAATAAAATATAAAGATCTGAAACAATGTCTTTTGATAGGCTTTGCCAGCCAATAATAGGGAATAAAATAAAGGCCACCAGTAGTGATAACAAAATTTTTGTATGGTGCGGAACATGGTTTAAACCAAACACTGGCCATACGGCAAAAAAGACAGAGATTCTTACTAAAAGTAAGATAAAGGCAAGAATCTCTAATTCATTAAACCGATATATTTCAAACATTAATTCCTCACATAAACACTTAAATTTTCAAAGAGCTCTATAGAAAACTTGCTTAGTACATCCAGCATCCAGGGGCCCGTAAGAACAAGTATCACAGCAATCACTACAATTTTTGGAATGAATGTCAGTGTGGCCTCGTTGATCTGGGTGATAGCTTGAAACACACTCACTAGCAAACCAACAATGAGTGCCGCTCCCAACATGGGGCCAGCTAACATGGCCGCTGTTTTCAAAGTTTCTTGCCCTAAGGCCAATACGAGTTCTTCACCCAAAATACACTTCCTTATCCAAAGCTTTTTACAATAGAGCCCACAAGAAGGCCCCAACCATCAATCAATACAAACAACATAATTTTAAATGGCAAGGACACGATCACTGGTGGTAACATCATCATACCCATTGCCATCAGTACGCTAGCGACCACCATATCAATGACCAAAAATGGTAAATAAATAATAAACCCTATTTGAAATGCAGTTTTTAATTCTGAAAGAACAAATGCAGGTATTAGGGCAATACTAGAAACATCAGCACGGGTCTTAGGTGTTTCTTGCTTTGATAACTTAATAAACAAAGAAAGATCTGCATCTCTAGTTTGGCTAAACATAAATCGTCTAAGAGGGGCCATGGAATTTTCAAAGGCAGCATCTTGTGTGATTTTGTTACCTAAATAAGGTTGCAGGGCATTCTCGTTGATTTCTTTTAAAAAGGGCGACATTACAAAAAGTGTTAAAAATAACGCTAGCCCAACAATCACTTGATTTGGAGGCATCTGCTGGGTTCCCATTGCCTGGCGAATAAAAGAAAGAACAATGAGAATACGAGTGAAGCTGGTCATTAAAATTAAAATTGCTGGTGCTAAACTTAACACTGTTAGCATTAATAATATTTTAATGACATTGACTACTTCTTGAGGATTCTGCGTCGATTTAAATCCCAATTGAAGGTTTGGCAAAGTAACACCTTGAGCTTCCGCGACTCCCGCAAATAGCAAAATAAAAGGTATAGCCAAACCTAAATATTTTTTCATGAAAGATCTTTCATATTTTTTAATTTTTTCGAAACCATGTCTGTTAAGCCACGAATTGAAAACTGATCTGAACCAGCGCTTAAGTCTTCATCTACAAAACCTAATTGCTGTGTATCTTCTAGATGTTCCTCAAACGTGTCATCCATTTGAGGAACTTCTTCATCCAAGAGAGATAAAGATTTAATAAGATTAATATTGTGATCAGTAACACCAATCAACATGAACTCTCCGGCGACACTCACGATAGATAAAGTTTTACGTGGACCCAAGTGATGTTCACTAACAACTCGAATAGCTGTGTGTTTACTTTCTAAACCCTTTTTAGCCCAATATTTTTTTAGAAATAAGAACATGCCAAGAAAGGCACCCAGAACAATGATTAACCCCATCACTGCTTTTTGAGTTTGGCCTTCAAGCTTAGGCTCGCTCTTCTTTTTTTCTGAAACAAAAACAGGGATATCTTCTTCTTTTAATGAGGCCTCCGCCCTTGCAATCTTGGAGGTTTCTTTTTCTGTCTTGGCCTCAAGACTTTGAGGCCCTGAGGGAGTCTCTGTTTTTGGGATTTCCTGTTGGAGCACATTAAGGCTCGCCTCAGAGGCAACAGCCTCAGAAGCTTCTGTTTGAGCCAGAGCAGGACTCAGATTCATAAATGCACTTAAAATAAGAAGGGGGAAAAGCTGTTTCAACATTCTTTTATCCTCACTTCAACTGCTGTACGCGTTCGGTTGGTGAAATAATATCTGTTAGTCGAACACCAAACTTTTCGTTCACAACCACTGCCTCACCTCTAGCTACTAGTTTATCGTTCACCAGTACCTCCAGAGGCTCACCCGCAAGCTTGCTCAATTCCACAACGCTTCCTTGACTGAGATTCAGTAAGTCTGAGACAACCATTCGAGCTCGACCCAACTCCACTGTCACTCTCAAAGGGATATCTAAGATGAGATCAAGATTACGGCCATCTTTTTCACTTGTTTTGGTTGCAACTGGAGCACTAGCATCTCCGGGCTCGCCAGGAGCTCCGGGTGCCTGCTGTCCATCTCCTGGAGGAGCCATCTCAGCCGGAGCAGCGTCTCCCTCTTGAGTGGCGGCTGCCGTTGGATCTGCTTCTACTTTTTCGGCTTCATTTGTCATGAGAACCCTCCTTAGTCTTCAACGGCGCGAGTGATTTGCATCGCGACGTTGCCATGATTAATGCCGTAGTAACCTTTAAATTTTTTTACTTCTTCGACTTCAATATCAAATTCCCCAGTGGCATCCTGATCTAGGGGGATCACATCTCCAATTTTTAACTTCATAAGCTCATTGAGAGAAATCTCTGTCTGCCCTAAGTTTACAAGCATATTTATGGATGTATCCATTAACTGTTTTTTTAATGTTGATGCCCAAACTTTTTTATCTGTTTGATCTGCTTCCACCTGAAAGCCTGTAGAAAGTTTTTGTTTGATCGGCTCAATAGTGGCGTAAGGAACAACAAAGGTGATTGTTCCGTTTGTATTTTCTAATTCAACGTCAAAAGTAGTGGCAATCACAACATCTGTTGGAGGAACAATACCCACAAACTGAGGATTGATCTCTGTTCTCACAAAACCGGCATCAATTTTTGCTACTTGAGACCAAGCATTTTCGAGATCAGTGATGGCCAACTCTACAACTCGACGGATGATGGAGAGTTCGATGGGAGTAAAGTCTTTTCCCTCTACCTTTGTATAAGGAACATCCGTCCCTCCAAAAAAACTATCTACTAGTGAATAAGCTAATTTACTTTCAATTACAAAAAGAGCCGAACCACGAAGAGCGTTAAATCTGAGCACACTCATACAAGTTGGCATTGGTAAGGTATTAATAAATTCGCCAAATTTTAAGAAATCTGTGCTGGCATGATTTAAAGTCGCAATTCTTCTTAGGGAAGAAGAGAGCGAAACGCGAAAAGCCCGCATAAAACGCTCATAAATGACATCCAACTGAGGTAAACGACCCCGAATAATACGATCTTGAGTGGTTAAATCATAAACCACCACATTTTTTTCTGGCTGAGCTGAATCGCCGCCCCCCTCAGCTCCGGAGCCCACTTCGCCGTCAGAAACAGCGGCTAAAAGGGCATCAACTTCATTTTGCGATAAAACCTGGCTCATTCTTCACCTACCTAGTTCAGAATAAATTCCGTAAAGTAAACATGCTTAATACGTCCCTTTGTTAAAAAGGAGTTCACCGTATCTCTAATCTCTTCACGTAATGCATCTTTGCCCTCCTTAGAGGACACCTGTTCATAATTTTTGCTAGAAAGAAGTGTAATGATAATGTCGCGAATTTGAGGTTTTCGCTTTTCCAACTCTTCCTGGACCTTTGTCCCGTCGAGTTCCAACTCCATATTTATTTTGGCAAGCTTTCCACCTCGACTACCTGCCAAATTCACAAGAAAAGTTTCCATGGGCACAAGAACCCCAATAAAGGCCTCCTCATGCTCTTCATCTTTTCTTTGCGCCTGATGCTCACCTTCGATGACATCTTCTATTGTAGGCTGTGCTGTTTCTTTTTTCTTATTTACATAGAGCATCGCTCCCACGCCAGCGACCACCAACATATTAACGATGGATAGTATGATAAATAAAATTGGCTTCTGGGCTTTTGACTCGGCTGATTTTTCCTTATTATCAGCTGCCGCCGCGTTCTGTTCTGCCAAGATCCCCTCCTTGAGTCGATGTCAAAGTTATGTACTTTCTTTCGCATTCCATGCGCACACAAACAGAAAGAGCAACCGAGGTGCCAACCAGACCTTTCGCCCTTAAATGAAATAAAAAGGGGTTTGATGATTGATGGAGACTGGGACAGCTCTGATATTGATTTTTTTTGGCTTAAACCATGACTGTGGGGGACATTTTTCTGACTGGCCCTAAGACTATCAGAAAAATTGACCGATAGAGGTGATTGTAGTTAGCCTATTAGAGATACAAAATACGGGGGCAATTCATGCGTACATATAAAATGTTAAAACTAATTCTCAATCAAAATGGTGGAGCAAAAGCAGATACACTTGTAAAGCTAGTGTTAATTTTCTTTATCTCACTACTTTCTTTTTCTGTTGGAACTTTTGTTGGAAAACAGTTCAGCGACAGCGAGCATAAAATGGCAGCTCTAGAGGGTGGTGAAAACCATGTGGAACGTCATACAGCCTCTGTTCCACCGGATGCTACAGAAGTGAATCCATCTGAAGCATTAACGGAAGAAGATATTTCTTCTTTAGAAGAGGAGTTCACTGAGCATAAGATTGTGAATGATCATCATCAAGAAGGTCATACAACTGCAGCTCATGACAGCGAAGAGGCTCATCACGCGGCCCCTACCAAAGAAGACCATCATGCCGTAGCTAAAAATGATGAGCATGCTAAAGACACTCACCATAGTGCTAAAGATAATATAGAGCACGTTGCCGCAAATGTAGCTCACGGTGAGGCGCCAACTGAGCACACTCCTACTGAACATAAAGCGAGAAAGCCTTCATCAACAATTTTGCCTTCGCAAGTGGCCAGTGACACTGTAGGCAAATACACGGTGCAAGTGTCATCTCATAACAATGAAGCCGACGCTGCAGAACATGCTCGCGCATTAAAAGAAAAGGGCTTTAGTGCCTTTTATGTGAGTGCCAATATTAAAGGTAAAACGTGGTATCGAGTGAACATTGGTCTTTACTCTTCAGCTAAAGAAGCTAATCAGCAAAAAGAGAACATTGTTTCTAACTCTTCTGTCAAAAGCGCCCTCGTACAAAAAATTCGAAATTAAAAATCGGCCCCAAGAGATAATAGAGCATCCCAATTTGTTGTTGTGGATGCTCTTGGTTTATAAAAGAACCTCAGCTCTCCCCCAAACCTAAGCGCCTTCCAAATAGGCCACCACACACCTGTACTTAATCCAAAATAGCCAATCCATTCAGAGGTACCTTGCTCTACCTGTCCCCAAAACCGAGTTTGTATAGAGTCGCGCTGCAGGCCAATTCCTGCTCCCACATAGGGCCACCAGGCGCCACGCAAGGGTTTAAAACGCCCCCAAGCACCCAACTCCATATGTTCCACTTGCACAGAAAAATCTCCTGTTGTTGTCTGATAATCGTACTTTGTATACTCCAACAAAGAAGACCATCGTTCATCAAAATGATAACCCCCACCTATTGAAAAGGGGGAATGTCGGTCGACCTCGTAGCCAGAAGTAGACGTTTCAAATCGATAGCCTTGAGACAGGTAAGTAAAAACCTCAGCCTGTGAAACTTGAGAGAAACAAAAAATAAAAAAGAGGACACATACATTTACTCTTCGCATGCACTCACCTGCTGTGCAGAGCAAACCTGCCCATAGCTTTCCGTCAGCTCATCGGTGTTGATCAGTCGAGCCATCAGACAACACTCCTTGGGGGTTACATCTGCAGGCTGCGCATAGACAATATTCAAGATAATGGCTGGGTTTAAACGACGATGTTGCTGGTTCTCATTCCAGACTTTACTGATACGTGGAAGCCCTGTTAGCAAACGCTGAGCTACTTTTTCTTTACCAATAAGTTCACTAAGAGCTCGCAAGTAACGAGCATAAATGTTTCCCAACTGGTAAGCTCTCACCCTAGAAAATACAGCTGGATTAACTTGAAAAAGACGCCAGAACCATTCAGTACTAGGAATACGTTGAATTTCTTGCGTGATGACCCTACGTTTTTTTTCGCTAGGAAGAGACTTTCCAATAAAATTAGCATCGCCAGTGTATAACCACCCCCAATAGTCAGCTAAACCTTCATTCAAAGCCTTCATGAGTATGGCGTTATTATAATAGCGAACAGCATCGGGATTATCATCTTCCGCAGGAGGATTCTCACTGTCCTTTGTGGAAAGATCAGGAAGCGCTTCTTCCTCTGACCAATTATCTGTAATACTAGACAGACTAGAATTGTAAATAGCAGTATCTAATTTTTGTAAAACCAAGTGCTGAAAAATGGCATGAAATTGTTCATGAGCTAGAATTCCTCCATTCATAGAAATGGGAAGTGTTTCTAGAGTTGTAGGTACAATGGAAATGATATCCAAATCCCCAATGTATGTTGCATTATCTTGAAGCTCAGCTCCACTCACAGGGTCTATCACTTTTGTATTTAATGTCACCAATCGAGGGCGTGAAAGCAAATGGCTTAAGCCCATACGATCCTCCAGCTGCCCCAGGCGTTCCATGTGAGCATAGATCGTCACCATTTGTGCCGTCAGAGTATCTAGTGGGATATAGGTGCCATTGCCACCTTGAGCATATTTTGCTACTGGTTTTTGAGCTCCATCGCCACTTCCCACTTTTATTTTGGCATAATCACCCTCCATAAGAATGGGATCTTTGAGAGTATTAATTTCCACATCCTGCAATGAGTATTGTGCATTTTGATCAAACCAAGGAATTTTATATTTTTTAGGCCCTTCATTGTTCTGAGGCAAAAAAGCATGGCATGCACTCATCAACACAAGCAGAAATGGCATTAAAATTTGCGACACAAGGGATTGCGGCTTCACAAGGCCTGCCTCCAAAGTTATATGTTGTGGCAGGCATTTAAAGAGCAATTTTAAGGCCAAAAAAGGAATACGGCAAAAACAACTAACTAACTGAAATCATTGAATTTAAATTAACCATCAACAAGCAGGAATGTAGAGAAAGTGAACATTACAGACAAATTTGCGTCCCAACTCAATGAGCCTCAGCTGCAAGCTGTTAATAGCCTTAGGGGCCAGCTGCTGATTTTAGCAGGGGCTGGTTCAGGAAAGACAAGAGTTCTTACTTATCGCATTGCCAATCTCATTGCCTCAAAAACAGCAGCTCCACATGAAATTCTAGCAATGACCTTTACTAATAAGGCCGCCAAATCCATGCAAGAAAGGGCTTATAAGCTACTTTGGGAAATGGGAATTCCGCTCAATGAGTATCCATTGATAGGCACATTTCACTCTACATGCGCGAGGATATTACGAGATCATCGTAGCTTGTTAGGGTTTGAGCAACCCTTTGTTATTTACGATAGCAGTGAACAGCTCAGCGTGATTAAAAAAGCTTCTGTGACGCT
>Ga0066639_10001361_pt1 | contig 21736 bp, 14 predicted proteins | sample CryGeyCG2114_010_2_FD_59504 | JGI IMG/M metagenome (GOLD analysis project Ga0066639, IMG submission 59504) | Groundwater microbial communities from aquifer - Crystal Geyser CG10_big_fil_rev_8/21/14_0.10 | ecosystem: Environmental > Aquatic > Deep subsurface > Groundwater | place: USA: Utah...
GGACGCTCTTGACATCGAAACCCTTGACAAGATGTAGCGGCTGCGGAGGCGGCAATGGATCTAAAAACGTGGACGAACATGGTCTGCGAATTGACGGAACTGTGCAGATCCGCCGACTGTTGCGTTGGCTGCAGTCCGGTGAATCACGCAATCCTTCAAAGCTGGCTCGGCGATGACCTGTTTGCCAAGGTGGTCAGGAATCCGATCATCGCGGGGGCGCTGCGACATCCGAGCGATGCGGATGCGCACTGCTCGCTCAGGCAGTTCCTTGATGAGCTGCTGAAAGAGCATATTGTTGTTGAATTGCGTTAGTGATTTTCCCCTTCCGGATTTTGATTCGGAAGGGGTTTTTTATCCAGATTAACTATACACAGGCATTTTGTTGACACACTTGCGCATATCCGCTACAGTGTGTATAACAATAAGCAATCAAACATGGATTACAGCGTTAGCAAGAAGTCAGTCCGTCGTTTTAACACCCTGTGAGGTTGCTTTTAGCGTTTGTATTCACTTGACGACAGCGGCCTCACAGGAGAGCCGCTTTGTTCTTTTTACAAACAAATCATCCACCGCAGTTGAATGGAGGAGGTATCCGAATGAGCCGCATTATTGAAGCAGGGCACTATTACCAAGCAAAAGGGCCGACTCACTGGTCTGCGCTTGGTTGGGGCATACTCCGCCGCATTCGATCGGACGGCGACCGGAGCATGCTTTTCATTGATGACGTGCATTCACTTACCGATATGCATGTCGAGGAACAGCGTGCACAGATTATTCCAACGTTCAAGCCAGATCCGGCCGCTGATTACAAGGTTCTTGAATCACAGATGAATGGGGAAGCCACAGTCATTCTTGAGCGGCTTAAGTCCAAGAGTCATCCGTACGACCGCAGGGCGCGAAAGCGCAGAAACGACGCGTGGTACTGCTCCGGATTTAGGATTTTGCATCCGAATGGCCAGCCAACCTGCCTTCTGCTTGATGCGGCATTGGCATTGAAGAAGTACAAACTTGGGTTCAGGGCTGGCGTCAATGTGCTGCCCAGATTCTACGAGTGGCAGCAACAGGCGCTCGTTCGCATCCTCGCAAAATCGCTCCCGGATTTTCAGCTTTCCGTGATACTGTTTGACGAAAACGGCGAATGCACCGAAATGCAGCCGGCAAAACAGAGGAATTAACGTGGATGATCCTATTTTTCGGAGGCAAGAACACAACACAGCTTCTTGCCTCCACTTTTTTTTCATTTTATCGTTATAACATTCGCGATCGCACACAATCAATAAGCAATTATGAGCATACCCAACACAAAAAAAACAATCGGCATCCTGGGCGGCATGGGCCCGGGTGCGTCGGCGTATTTTTATCAGCTTTTGGTGGAACAGGCGCAGGAGCAGTATCACGCGGAGCAGGATATTGATTACCCGCCTATGGTGCTCTACAACTTGCCGCTTGAAGGATGGAGCGAGCGCGGCGTGGAAGATCCGGAGAAAGTAAAAGCGCAATTAGTGGCTGGCGTGAAAAAGCTTGAAGCAGCGGGCGCTGATTTCATTGTGATTCCGTGCAATACAGTGCACATCTATCAAGAGGAAATGCGCGCGGCCATATCCATTCCTCTTGTCAGCATTGTTGAAGAGACTGTCAAAGCGGTTGAACAGAAAGGTATCCACAATGTTGGCATCGTTTCATCGGAGACAACAAAAAAATTAGGATTGTACCATAACGCGCTCAAGACAAACGGCAACCGCGTGATTGAGGCGAATGTCGAACAGCAGGGCGCGTTGAATGAGATTATTCTGAGCGTCATGTCCGGTGACTATGGAAAAAGCGAGGTCAAACTGCTGGATGACATCATATACGATTTTGTCGGACAAGGAGCGGAAGCCATTGTCATCGGCTGTACTGAATTGCCTCTTGTGGCGCATAGCATAAATAAGCATGATGTCATTTTGTTTGATTCCACGCTGATTCTCGCGGAATCAACGCTCGCGCACGCATACGCATAGTACGAAAATTAAGGACTGCGTATTGCCAATACAGCGGAATTGGTGTATTGTGATATGTTATTGTTCTTTGACACCTTTATAATAGCGTGTTTGTTTTTTTGTGTATTTCACAACCGCCCCGCAAAGGAGGGTTTATGTCTACAGTAGACCGCGAGCTTCTTGAGCTCGCACGATTGTTGGTGGAACAGAACACAGTCAGTGTTGCCGGCAGAGATGCGGAAATTCAAACGCAGTCAACAATCGGCATCGCGGACATTTGTTGTGACCGTCTCGAATCCGGAGGTTTCAAGATCAGGCGGTATCCATATTCCACCAACGGAGTGGATAAGGTGAACATCGTCGCTATCAAAGGCGGCGACGATCCGCATCTCGCACTGTCGGGCCATATGGACGTGGTGCCGGTCGGCAAATGGGATCCATCGCCGGATCCGTTTCAACTGACCTGTCAGAGTGGTAAGTATTACGCCCGCGGGATAGCAGACATGAAACTGTTCGACGCATGCGCCATTCTGGCGGCGTCGCGAATTCCGGCGTCTGCTCTCAAACGCGCGGTTGCGGTGTATCTCACAAGCGACGAAGAAGTCGGGTGTCTGGGCGTCAAGCAACTTCTGAAGCGCGGTCGTGGCGACTCGGACTCAGAATCTGAGTTCAGCGTAGTGAGCCCTGCTCATGAAGAGGTTCCAATACCGAAGTTTGTCGTTATTGGCGAGCCAACGGAGCTGGTGCCGATGTATATGCACAAGGGCTATCTATTTCTGAGGATCACCATCCGTACGCAAAAGGAGAAGCCGGGGCATAGTTCAGATCCGCGTTCCGGCGCAAGCGTTATCAAGACCGGACTGCCTGAGGTTTTGACGGCATTGAACCGTTTGGAAGTGGAGTTGCAGCAGATTCGCGATGAGCGGTTCGCAGTGCCGTATCCAACCGTGAATCCGGGAGTTGTCGGCATGGGAAACGGCGCAGCAAAGAATATTCTTGCCACATCGTGTTGGATAGATTTTGAGGCGCGATCTCTCCCGAGTACGCCGTCTGAAGATTTATTTCGGACGGTTTCTGAGACAGTCAAACGAGCAGTGCACGGCATCCGTGGTGTTGAGGCGAATGTTCGGTACATGCGTTCTCCCACGCCGCCGATGGAAACACCGTTCAATTCAGTTGTGGTAGAGACTGCGCAAAAACTTTCTGGAAACAAGCCCCAAACCGTCGCCTATAATACCGAAGGCGGCACATTCAACCGATACGGATCCGAATGCGTCATTTTCGGACCTGGAAGCATCAAACAGGCGCACACGCGCGATGAGCATGTGGACGAGCGGTGGCTAGGAACGGACGTGGTAGATCTCTACAAGCGTTTCATTCACGCGATGTGTTGCTGAGAGGATATAATATGAGACGAGTCATTCGAGAATCGCTCGCGTATGCGGCACATTACCGAGGAAAGCGATTTGTGGTTAAATTGGGGGAAAAGATTTCTCCCGAAGCTGGAGATCTTGGGTTGATCCAGGATATTATACTCATGCGCTTGATTGGAGTTCAGATAGTGGTTGTGCTCCGTTGGAATTCAACCGATCTCGGAGCCTGGCTTTGTATGCCAGACGTTGATCTCCATGACGTGCGCGACCATTCCGGCATCATTGATTCATTGAACCGCGGCATGATGCCAGTGGCGTATTGGCGCGAGGAGAGCAAAAATTCCATCAACGAAGCCGCGTCAGTATTGGCATCATCCGTTGGCGCCTGCAAACTGGTGTATGTCACGCATCTTGACGGCGTTCATGCTGATAGGCATCGTTTGATCCACCAGATGACGCTGGATGAAGCACGTGCCTTGCTTGATCACAAAGATCGCACAAAGCGGCATATTGTACAGGGTCCCATGCGGGACAAAGTGCAATACGGCATTGCCGCATGTGAAGCGGGGGTACAGCGGGTACACATCATCAGCGGTCGAAGCTCCGATGCTTTGATCGCGGAGATATTCTCTTCCGAAGGAGTGGGCACGCTCATCTTCAGAGAAGCATATCACCACATTCGTCCCGCGAGACCGTCAGATTGTCATCCAATCCGTGATGTGCTTGGTGACGCAAACATCGTTCCCATACCAAGCCACATGGAATTGGTCGCCATGCTTGATCGACTCCATGTTTTGGTTGCGGATGGCGACCATGTGCAGGGCTGCATGTGCGTTACCGAATACCAAGGAGCCGGCGCTATTGAACTTTCACGGTTTGCCGTTGTTCAGTGGGCTGACTCGCCAGAAACACGGATCAACATGATGGAGTATGTGCGCACCGTCGCCCACGAACGTGGAATCATGAAGGTGTTCCTTCGGCCGGGTCAGAATGAGTCAATGCTTTTACTTCATCAATGGTTTATTGCCTTCGGATTCAAGGAAGGGATTCTTGGAAAACTGGCCATCAACACCGATATCAAATATCCTTCACAGGAGCGCGTATGGTCAATCAATATTTTCGATGAATAGGGATGAATATAGCACAATATTACAAAGGGTCTGCGGTTGTCACACTGTAGACCCTCTTTTTTTTGCGCCTTTTGTACACTGGCGGTATACTGAATACACTTATATGGCAACACTATACACACGTTTTCTGGAGGTTTCGGAGAAGTACGCTGAAGCGGATGCTCTTGGCGTCTTTGGCGGGGAGGGGTATCAAACCCTGACATACGCAAAACTGCGGGATGATATAAAAAAATTGGCATCCGGCATGCGGGCGCGCGGCATAGAAAAAGGGGACCGTGTCGCGTTCATGCTCCCCAATGGCCCTGATTGGGTTACATTGGACATGGCATGTGCCGCGCTTGGTGTTGTGAATGCGTCTGTGCATACAACCTATCCTTTTTCCTATCTCAAACATATCTGTGATAACTCCGGAGCACGCTGGCTGGTTTTGGGAAGTGATGCATACGCAAAGTTCAAGCAGGATATTTCAGCTTTGGCGGTTGAGCGCATCTTCGTGATCGGTGAGGTGATTGAGCAGGGGATCGTCGAGCGTTTTGACCGCCTTCGATCAATTGAGGCGCGTTTTGAACCCTCGGATATTGAAGACGCGTCTCCGCATGCCATCATATACACATCAGGCACGACCGGCATGCCCAAAGGAGTGACATTGACGCATCGGAACCTGCTCTCAAACGTCGATGGGGCAACGCGTGCGATTGTTCTGAACGCGAATGACCGTTTTTTCTCGTTCCTTCCGGCTTCTCATGCCATGGAACGAACCGCCGGCTGCTATGCGCCGCTTCTGTCCGGTTGTTCTGTGTTTTATGCGCACTCGAAAAATACGGTGATTGAGGATATCAAGATTGCCCAGCCGACGGTTGTTGTGTCTGTGCCGCGCGTGTTTGAGAAGGTGTATGAGAGTGTCATGAAGCGCGTGCATGCGGGGTCATTGGTAGAAAAAAAATTATTCTATGCGGCGCTTCATCTCGGAAGCAAAAAAAGATCCGGGAAGCTCCTGCCGCATCTTCGATTGTGCTATGACGCGCTCGACGCATTGGCGTTCAAAAAAGTCAGAGCAGCGCTTGGCGGACATCTGCGTTTTACTATTTGCGGCGGGTCGTCTCTATCGTCGGATATCATGCAGTTCTTTGACGACGTGGGCATATTAATACTCGAAGGATACGGCTTGACCGAAGCGTCGCCAATCGTCTCAGCAAACAGTGTAGCTGCCCGAAGATACAAGACCGTGGGCAAGCCGCTTCCCGGCGTTTCTGTGCACATTGCTCCTGATAATGAGATACTTGTCAAAGGAGAGAGTGTTATGAAGGGCTATTGGCGCGATCCGGACGCGACCGCAGAAGTCATTGACCCTGAGAATTGGCTGCACACCGGAGACCTTGGCGCGCTCGATGCGGATGGGTTCTTATCCATCACCGGCCGAAAAAAGGAGATGATTGTGCTCTCAACCGGCAAGAATGTTGCGCCGGTTCCCATCGAGCAGGAGCTTGAAGTCAATCCATTCATCGCGCAGGCCATGGTCTACGGCGATGACCAAAAACATATTTCAGCCATCATCGTGCCTGATCTGCGCGCCTTGGATGCGTGGTGTAAAGAGCATGCTATCTCGTTTGAATTGCCGGGCGTGTTTGAATATTCTGAGGTTCAGGAACTGTTTGAGCATGAGATACGATCGCAGCTCAATCATTTTCCGGAGATTGAGCAGGTGCGCGTATTCAGGCTCGTTTCAGAGGAATTTACTCAAGAGAATGATCTTTTGACGCCGACCTTGAAATTGAAACGGAAGAATATACTCAAACGTTTTGGATGATATTGCCTTGACGATTTTTATTAATAGAAGTTATACTGTCCAGTTAGCATTTCGTTAATCAAAGCATTGTATGCGATATTTTAACAAGACGATTGTTATAGCAGTAGGATTATTGTTTACACTGTCTCCGGTTGTTGTGGGCGCGCAGTCTAACGATATGTCAGGTTTTACGCTACGTGCCGGCCCCGAGACGATTCCTGAGGTTGGGAGTATTGCTTTTCCCACACCTGAAAATAATTCAAGCCCAACCAGTTTTACCTTAATTAATGGGGACCATAGCGGTGATATCGGTACAAACAACGGTGCAAGCACTGGCACCCTTAAGCAACCTGGCAGCGCCACGACTACCACGGATAATAGTGTAATACATATAAACGTTGGCGAACCAGCGGCTGAGACAGTACAGACTGAGCTTGGTCAAATACAGTCTGGTACCGTTGTGGCGCCGGGAGTTATTATGATTACTCCGACGCCGGCAGACTCGTCCCAGAACAGTTCTCCATCCCCAACCACCACGACTAACGATGCAAATAGCAATAATGGCGGAGCAGTGACAGGCAATAGTAGTAATAATGACGGAAATTCCAATACGCCGTCAGCCCAGTCTCAGGCTATTGCATCTCCGGCCAGCATCAAACAACCTGCAAGTGAAGCAACAGACGCGCAAGAATATTCTTTTTCTGCCCCCGCCCAAAACACAGTTATACGTCCGGTTAGCGTGGAACCAACAAAGACAACGTCAATTGAGGTCATGAACGAGCGGGCTGCGCTCCTTGTGCAATCTGCCCCTGAAGCTCTGCTGTCTGAAATTGGAGAAACGCGGAATATGACACAAGAGGCTGCCACGGAGGCAAAGTATGTAAAAACGCTTGTAGAAAAAATCACGACAACCAGCGAGGCCGCGCGGCAGGGTATCAATGTATTTATCACCTATGGTGTTGATGATAACACCAAAAAACTCGGCGCGGGTGAGCGAGCCGCGGTCATGCACTCATACCAGAGCGCGTTCGGAAAGCTTCCCGAGACAGACGATGAATTCACTGACGCCATAAAGATAGCCAACGGACGCTGGCCGAGCAAAACGAATGAACAAGCCGAAGCGCGCGCCAAGAGTAATTTCAGCACCATATACAAGCGGTCCGCGGATATGAATAACCCAAGAGACAACGCCGCGGTGACGATTATGGCCTATGGCCTACGCCAGCGAGCTGAGAACAGGAACTTGACCAGCGAGCAGCAGGGGATCAAAACGTTCAAATCCGTTTACAAAACCACTCCATCGTCAACCGATGAATGGAATATCATGCAGGCGATAACCTATTCAGGAGCTACACGTTAGTTGACTGGCGCGATATTATTCTATGTGTCTAACTTTTGAGGGCATACGCCGCTAAACGCATGCCCTTTGCTAGTATAATATACTCAAGAGGCCGAGTTTTTTGAAAATAGTGCGACCGTTGACAAAAAAGCTAATACAAGGTAATTTAATTTGTTACAGAAGCTTTAAAAAAATCATGTTTCTCAGGTTACTAAAGCCCAGTTTTACCGCTTTGCTGTTAGTTATCCTTTTACAGCTTGTTTTCTCGCCGCTTCTTTACTCCCTTAGCATTAGGCGGGAAGTCGGCCAAAGCTCGACCCAAACCACTGAAGAAAAGGGTTCGTCATCTCCACAGAACGAGCCCTTTTTTGTTAGTCAAAAAAGCGCACAACCGAGCCAGTATCAAAGCTTGGTCCGCAAGATAAACGCGTTTCGGGAGTCAGCGCCGCGGATTGCAGAGTCGGCAGCCGTAGCAGAACTAAAGCAATCAATAGAAAAAGAACTTGATGTCGCGAAAGAGAACGGTGCGCCATTGCTGCGCCGTCTGGAATATCAGAATTGGCTGCAAGATCAAGTTAAAACAGTTGCTCCAAGCTCAAGCATCAAAGAAAAGATCACCAGCGTTGTCAACACAACCACCATAGGGATCGGTTCATTGTTTTTTGATCAGCCCAAAAAAGCAATCGTACCAGCAAACGACAATGTGTTGATCCCGATGAAGCCATCGGCTTTTAAGTTCAATGATGCCGATGTAACAGTGGAAACTTTGGAGGACGCGGCAGTGAGCGCGCGCGCGGATGAACCGTTCGCACTATTCAAGTTGATCGAATCTGTAAGGCAAAAAATCACTAGCATATGGAGAGCAAGTCCCGCATTGGCAGAGAACGAGACTGATTTGCCGAGCGTGGCGGATGTCCAAGCTGACGACGAGGAAGTGCTCATCGATAGCAGTATCAGTGAACTGGCTGGAGAACTCGCGTATGATCCCGTGTTGATCGCTAACTATATCCGATCGCATGTGACGTATGAGCCGTACTCTGGCGCGCAAAAGGGAAGCGTGGGTTGTTTGCGCCAGTTGATTTGTAATGACATTGACGCAAGTTCTCTCACGATCGCGCTTTTGCGAGCTTCGGGCATTCCGGCACGCTACGAACACAGTTTTGCGCGCATTCCGGTTAATCAACTCAAGGCGCTTCTGGGAGTTGATCAGGTCAAAACGGTCTATGTAGCTTTAAAAGTGGCGGGCCTGTCGCCAAAATTGACCAGTACCGCTATCCCGAACGGCACCAGTATTGACGATGCTGACCTTGAAGCGGAGACCGAACTTGCTTTGGAGTGGACATGGGTCGAGGCGTATATTGAATATGACGAGCGCGGCGGCAATATTTCGTATGGCGCGGATAAGGATACCATTGCCGCGTTTTCTGACGACGCAAGCTTGCGCGCGTATCTTGCCGTTTTTCCAAAAAAACAGTGGACCAACATTGAACCCCTGATCAATCGCGCTATCACACGCGTTCGCAATCCGGTCGCCGCGGACAGCGCCGGGATAAACGCCAAGCAATTTTGGTTGGACTATTATCAATATCAGGGCCAGAGCGCGCCAATAGACAAATTCCACGATGATGTTTTAACAGCCTCTGGATTGGATGGCAGGAATTCGGCTTATGTCTCGTCTTATTCCTTGAGCGTGAATGACAATGATTATGAAATACTGCCACCGACTCTTCCGTATGTGCTTGTCTCATCCGCGGAAAATAATTCAGGAAGCACGATTGCAACAGCGGCATATTCGGTTTTGCCGAACGCTTGGCGGCAGACGGTTTTTATAACTTTGAGATCTCAGGATGGCACCCAGACTTTTTTGGATAAAACATTTTATGCTTCCGAGATAAACAACCAAGCGTTATATTTGCGGTATAACGGCGCGACACAGACCGACGCTGATGTGATTGCTTCATACGGCGGTTTGGCAAGCACTCCGGCGCCGCTGGTTTCAATCGTTCCGTATCTGGATCAGGACAGCGCTATAACAAGCGGCACTACGCCCCTCGAGATTGGCGATACCCTGGTTCTTGAAACACAGCTCGGTCTGAACGGCACGGTTATCCACGAGAGCCAAAAGTTTTCCATTGCCGGCAATGACGAGGGCATGTTCATTGCTTTTTCGTCGGTGGCAGCCGACCCTAATCTGGATAATTTGAATGAGTCGGGTTTGCTTGCCCAAGGCACCGAGGCTTTGGCTCGCCAGTATCTGCGTCATCTGATCGTGGCTCAAGCCGATTTTTCGAACAGCCTGGATTATGCGGCCGGTTTTCGCTTTATGCGCGCTATTGTGACACAGAACAGGTCATTGAATGTTTTTGACGGTCTGCCAACAACCTTTGATTTTTCGGGCCTGAGCATGGACGCCGCTACCGACGTGAATGATTATTCGCGCCGCGGCAATTATAAAAACCATCAAGATGATTTTCGTCTGGTGTTTGGTTTGGAAGCCTCGCGCTATGAGGGCCGACTATTCACGGATGTGGCGGGTTTGGACGGCATCTCCACGGTTTCCGGATTGCAGTACGCCTATAACCATCCGGAAACCTACACGGTTCATGTCGTAACGAGCGCTAATCAGAGCGAGGTGGATGGTTTGAACATCAGCGCGAGCATCAAACAGCAGATCACAGATGCCCTTGCCGCGGGCGCGGCAGCAGTGGTGCCTGACCAAAACATCGCGGATGGAAACTTCAGGGGTATTATTTACGCCCTGCTTAGTGCTGATGGCACGGGGCAGTATGCCATTGGCGAGCAGGTGGCGAACGGTGGATATACGACCGATCCGGTGCAACAGAGGTATTATACCGACGAAGACAACAGATCATGGCTTGGCTCTTTGATAGACCTTACTGATACCCAAGAATTGTTTTATCAAGAAGAGCAGTATTCCGATAGTATCATGTGTCGGATCTCTCAGTCAGTAAAAGATTCTGTAATGAACCGTAGTGATTGGCTGGACATGTACGGATATCCGTGCAACCAAGGATCTCTTTTGTTTGGCACAACGCATCATAATTTTATCCAGACTTCCAATGCTTCGCATTTTAACAGTCCGGACAAGTATGATTATTGGGTTAGATCGGCGCAGGTGAGGGTTGTTCTTGAGAATGATAAAAATAAGGATAATGATTTTTTGTTGTCAAATATCAGGCTCGACGGCATCTTTAAATTTGACCTAATTAGCGGCACCTATTTTTATTCGGGTCATTATGGTTCTTTTCCGTCAAATCGTCTAGCGGTTTATTACGAGCCGAACGCGACGATACAGGATAGTTTCCGTGGACGAGGGCGTGTGATATATAACGATGTCATGATAAAACTTCTATCATTTCATTATGACACAGATCAATATCTGTGTTCCTCTGGTAATTTAACCTGTAATGATCCTAATTACGTCGGCGCTGTTCTTGGTTATCCGGTTGGGAACCGAAAAGCGGCAGCGCCTCATGTTGTTGATTGGGGGATGGATACACGCGGTGAATATCAGAATTTTATCGGAGGACAGATCTACAGAAAAACATCAGGATTGAATAAAACATACTACGTACCAGAGGAGATCGCTTCATTCTACAATGCGTCGGAAAATTGCTTGGCCGAATGCGGTACCGGCGGCATATTCGGCTTTCCGGACGGCGATCCTATCAAGAAGAACGATGGCATAACCATAAAGCAGAATTTTGAGATCGGAGAAGGTATAATTTGGAATATGAATACGGGTGTGGTCGGCACTGAATATGCTGCTGATTATTATTGTGACGAAATAGACACTAATAATGATTTTATCATCGGCAAGGCAGCATTGCAGGGTTTGTGGGAAGGAGGAGATGAATTTGTAAAAGGAGCCATTGTATTTGGTGCTACTACGTTTGCAATTGGTTCAACAATCGATTTTGTGGCTGGTACACACGGTGGGGCGACTATTGCGGCGTGGAGTTTGATCGGAGCGGGTGTCACGTATGGTATTGCTCAGATCTATAGCGCGGGTATTGATAATGTTCTAACAGGAGTGAATAGTCGGGTGCAATACGAAATAAAACATTCGAGCTGTACCGCTCGTGTAGCATATCTTGCTGCTCGCTATGTTCCGGAATTTGTTGGTATTATGGTTGGTTCAGGGAGAGTAGTTTCTCAGACGGCAAAGGAACTAAAAGGTATTACATTGGCAAATAACATTTTTACGGCGTCAGCAAGCGATTTTGTGCCTAGATTGAAGTCTGCTTTTGCCAATAATCTTCGTGTTCTGTTGCCTGTATTTAAGCGGGGAGAGAATGATGTTGGGTCAATTGTCGATGGCGCGCAGGAGAGGTTTAACCAGGAGACGATATACCTAAGCAAACAGCTACAAAGATCGTTAACCGCCGAAGAATTGAGCGCGGTCGCGAGCAAGAATTTTTCGACCGGATTAAAAGAGGCTGTTGATGTATTAGGCTGGAGGAAACTTCCCAACAGAATACCTTCGATAGAGGATGCTAATCCGTTTAGCGGAGGAATAGCCCGCTCTGATGGCAAGTTTATAATGAAAGGTGGCAAAATAGTGGACGGACGCGGCTATAGTCTAAATGGAGAGGTAAAGGGTGTCATCAGCAACGGTGTGTTGTATTATGGTAAGGTAGGTAGCAACCCAAGTGAGTCTTATTATCACTCGCAATTCACCAGAGGAAGTTCGGTTGACTCAGCTTTTACGCTTAGATTCAATAACAAAGGAGAATTGATAGAATATAACAATATAAGCGGTCATTACCAGCCAAACTCTGATAGATTGTTGTTGTTGGATTATGTATTACAAGAATCAAGAGTCGACCTAAGCAAGGCACAGCGTGTAATTTTTAGTTTTTAAACAATTTGACAACATGATAAATTTTACAAAAAAACAACAAGAATCGTTTGACAGGTATCAATACGCCATGCGTTACCGTGAACAGACGGAAAATACCATAGACGATATGCGTAACAATGGTTCTTCTGCTGAGGAAATCAACAATATTATTGCAGAGCAAAAGGAATGTATCAAGCCAAGTGACATGTTTGATTATGTACGTGGTATGCGTTGTTTGCCGGGGCATCCAGATTTAAATTTGAGCGACAAATCGTTAAGGCAATTTATCGATGCGCATAGGATGGATATTTCCATTGGCGATTTGTATAGAAAAGTTCTGCGAACCGATAATCCAATTTTTGACGAAAAAGAGGTTGAGGGTTCATATTGGTTGAATTATATCAACATGACAAATGTTGAAACCGCACTCTTTATTTTATTTGTTTTAGAAGAACAAAAAACAGTTGAGAAGAAAATTTTGTCAGAACACGAAATTAATAGAATTGATAAAAATTCTCTTTATAGGATTGTGCGAGAATATTTGTCCATGTATGAAAAATATGATTTCGACCTGCCAAACTACGATTTTCTTTACGAACTTATTAAAGATCTTTTTGCGTCATTTCCAAACACACCATATAAGGACGATAAAGACATGCTTTTGGCTTTATTTAAACATATCTATACGATGCCTTTATCAGTCTTTCCGGTTGATATTTTTGATGACAAGGTGATCAAAAAAATTAAGAGCACTGACAAGAATATCTGGGAAAGCGAATTGCATCTTAGTTCGATAGAGGTTGTTAGGTTTGTTAATGCGCAGTACAAACGCGAATCAGAGTCTGATCTTCGACAGTGGAATCATGATAGGAAAGCAATTGAGCCACTAAATAAGATATTTACTGTTTTGGGCCTTAAGGGAACAAAGGATAGGCAAATTGATGGTTTTTTAAAAAAGTATTCCATTTCTCCAATTGCTTGGGTTCGTGCAGCTGATGCTGGTTTGATAAAGCTTCCTCGCGATGATGAAAAAAGCAAATATTATATTGATTCATTCATTCAAGATCATTTGAGCGAGTTTTCGTACGATGAACTTCTGGACAGGGTTATTAATTGCCGTGTTTCTGAACGGGCGACAATTTTAGAGATGAGAGTTATGAAAAAGATCAAAAATGAACAGCAGGTTGAGGACGATATTCTGAAAAGGTATCAAGAGGGAGACATATCTGACGAATCGCTGCATTGGTTAACGTATAATTGGCCGAAACTGAAGGGCTTGGTCGAGCGTCTCAAATAGAAGTATAAACTAACATGCATTTTTTTCGATCCACAATAATTATCCTGACTCTCGCGTTCATATTTCAGCCGCTTGCGCCGGCCGTGGTTTTGGCCGCTCCTAGGCCAATGGAGGACACGCAATCTGCTCCGCCGGGCGCTGTCGAATCCGGCTCATTGCCGCCGTTTCCGGAAGATAGGACGTTGGTGATTGACTGGACTAGTGTGGATTGGGATCAAGTCGTGTCTTTGCCCGCCGATATGCGGGAGTTCAACGAGAAATTGGAGGAACTGCAGGAGGCGGGCAGGTTCAGCGAGATAGGCCAGCTTAAGCCTCGGAAGCGCCTGATGAGCGATCCGGAAGTGCTCGCGCATTATGGCGCGCCGCAGGAGGTGCGAGATCTGATTAGAGGATATGTCTTGAACAGCAAACGCGAAACCACGCTCGAGCACAAGGCCGCGTTGCTCTCAATGCTTAAACTGCGGCTTCGATCAGCGCAATTGAGCGCCGGACAGATACCGACGTCGAGTCCGCGTGCACGGGATAATGAAAACAATGTTATTGACGTCTCTCTCGCGCCCAGGATTAACATGCGCAATGGGAGATCAATCAAACCGGCCACGGCGGTCAATTCAAAGTCTGTTCTCAAAAGCGCTGACCCTGTTGATCCTCGGGATGATGTCTTTCTCAAGCCCGTGAAGGCGCGGGAAAAACCTGGCAAGGTCTCGTTCCTGCCATGGCTGCGTTCGTTATTGATTGATGAAGCATTGGCATATTATGATCCGCCAACGCCTATTATAGAATATTATGATGGCATAGAAAAAGAACCGGTGTCTTATCTATTGTATCAACTAGCGCAAACTCAGAATGACGACGGCAGCTGGGGCAGTTACAATCATTATGTGAATACCGCGGAGATCACTCTGCAGTTGAGCAATATGGGCCGGATCGATAATGACCAGTACGCGCTCGCAATAGCATACCTGACCAATGCGATACCGCTTAATACCCGCGAGATCGCCATCAAGGCCCGACTGCTCGCTGATTTGAATTTAGATAATCCTACCTTGGCGGATCTGCAGTCTATCGCACCCAACAGTGACGGCGCTTATGGCTTGCGTCCGGGCGATGCCAGTGACGTGGAAACCACGCTTGACGTGATAACCGCCTATGTCCATGCCACGCGGTCCTTGCCGCAAAATGCGGTGAGCCATGTTTTAAGCACGATCGAAGCAGACGGCCAGATGCGCTATTCGTCCGGCGGCCCGGTTAGTTGGCATCTGATGAATCAGGCCGTCCGGCAACTGTATAGCATACGCGAATCTGTGATAGGCGGAACCAGTGTCGAGAACAGATTGCAGTTGGTTGTTTCAGCTTTGGCTAATCAATTTTCTGTTGACGCTGATATATCATCGATTGACAGTGTTGATATTTTTCAAACACTGCGCACGTTCGATCTTTATGCCAATCACCAGCCTGAACAAGGCCGCCTATGGACAGAAGCGGTGGCGCGGACTAATGCTTCGTACAGTCTGAATACAAATTTAACGGAAGTCGTCGCCGCGCTTGGCGCGTTGGCGCAGCCAGATCTCGCAGTGTCTGTGACGGCCGGCGCTGACTGGACCAACGGCGCGCCGATCCTTTTTACAGTCACCATAACGAACCGCGGTTACGCGCCGTCCCAATCAGGCTCGCTGTATTGGGCGGCTGATGATTTTATGCTGACGACCGGCCGCGCGGTCGGTCCGCTTCCGCCGAATGGGACTAGCGTCTTCACGGTCACGTTTGATAGTATTCTGACGCGCGAGCTAATCGGTGATACCAGAGTGCTGTTTTACGCGGAAAGCGATAATGAGTCTTTCTACGACAACAACTGGGCGGAACAGAACAAAACCGTGGCGCCGAACGCGCAGAATCTGCCGGCGCTGCCGCTGTATCATATTGAACATCAATATTCCATCAACGGACTTCCAGCTCTTAATATCCGCTGGTCGCGCAAAGACGACCCCAACCGTGTTAAATACGTTATTGTTTTCCGGCGATCGGGCAGTTCGGCGTGGGGTTTTTATGGAATAGATAACGAACAGAACGGGGCGTTTCTTGCGCCGTTTGGCGAAGGTGATTCATGGGACGTGACTGCAGGGGTGTTGCATAGCGATCTGCAGACGGTCACGTGGCTTGATGACTACAGCACCATTGCCATGAGCGCCAATGACGCGCTGAACACCAGCACGGTGAATGCGCGCGCGACCATTGATAATGCGCCAGCATCCGATTTTTCAACGTACGGCTACACCGTCTCCGGAAAAACAGACGCGGATGGAAACATCACGTATGAGAACGTGCAGAACGGCAGCACGGCCTCAGGCGTTGACGTAACGCAATACGAACGTCTGGTTACCAAATTCGCTGTTCCAAAAAACAGTACTGTCAATGATGTTCGTCTTTTCAGCCATCTGCGCGCTGATACGAGCGTACCGACAATCAGTGGTTTTGAGATCCGCTATCATTCTAATTTTATCGTTAAAAATCAACAAACAGCCGAGTTGCTGGCGTGGGTGGGGGATAACATCCTTGTCAAAGAAGTTGATTTTTATTATTTCGATCCCAATCGAAATGTCTGGATCTATCTCGGCGCTGAATTAGCCGCCAACACGCAGGCCTTGCTCAAATGGAACATTCCGGAAGATCTTCTGGGAACCGGATACAAAGTACGGGCCGTTGCGCGCGACTTTCGCGGTAATGAATCCGCTCCCGCGGAGTGGGGGACGTTTGAGATCATTAATGGCGCGCCGCCCACCGGAAGCGTGGCAATTGAAGGATTAGTCAATAACCAATGGCTTTTAGGCGAGGCGAAGAACGTCACCTGGACATCCTCCGGCGCTAATGCCATCGCGTACGTTGACACTGGCTGGCTCTACTATCGTTCCGATGCCGCGGAATATATCGGCGGCAGCGTCAACGCGGCCGAGGGTTCGATCTCGTATACTATTCCTCTGGTGCTTAACTACACTTCAGACAGCGCGTACATACTTTTGAACGTGTGCGACGGCGCCAATAATTGTACCCAAATCACGAGCGACACATTCCAGATTGTGGATCCATCGCCGCCGCCGCCCTTGCCGTGGCAAACACCAACGACTGTGCCGAGTGTAAGCAGCGAGTCGGGCGTTGATCGGTACATTCAGCGAGTCTTTGAGAAAGATGACGGGTCGCTCGCGGTTCTGTATCTCGAATATTCAGGAACCTCACAAGCTGACCCAGGCCAATACCGGCGCGTTGTATACCGCACGTATGTAGATGGCGCTTGGGGCGATCCCGTTATTGTTGCCGAACACCTGTATCGATCCGGCTTTACGGCGGATATTGCGTACCGGAATGTGACAGGCGCGCTTGATTCGACGGGCGCTCTGCATGTCGCCTATGACCAACGGATCACGACTTACACCGCTGACCCTGAATCATGGCGCTCTGATCTGAATGCCCAGCAGGTCAACTACACGTACATATCATCAGCCGGCGTTGTCTCTGGACAAAGGGTTGTGTCAACAGGCGTGCTTTCGTCATACGCGCCGCGGGTTGTGATTACCGATGGCAATAAGCCGATGGTTGTCTTTGACGGCGGCTATGATTATTTGACTGATACAGGGTCGACCACGTTGTACCGATCAGAGGATCTGGGCGGCAACGGCTGGTCATCTCCGGCGGTTATTGACGTCGGCGCAGCGTTCTCGGTCATTGCCGAGAATAGTGATATAGTGTTGTCTTATCGTTCCTCAAACCAGTTAAAGATGATCAAACGTTCATCAAACGGCGCGTGGAGCGATCCGATCACGATCGTGGACGACGGCCTGAGCCGCAGCGACATCTCTCTTTTTGCGAAAGGCGACAATGCGTATGATGTCTTTTATAAACGGTACAATTCAAGCGCGGGAAAATATTCCATCGATCGCATGAAAATAACCGTGAACACCAACAACACGGCGGCTATTGCAGCAGCGCGGGAAACCGTGGTTGGATCGAGTGACGGCAAGGATATACGCGTCTACAGAGCCATGCCAAACGGCACCGGGTATCATATTGCGTATCTGCAATACAGCAATAGCCAGCATAAAGCGGAGTATCTCTATTTTGATGATTCCGGCGCGCATTTTTCAGCTTTGGCGTCGCCGTTATTGCTCGGTCTTGATAACGCTTTGTTTGATGCGTATAGCCGGAATGATCAGGTGAGCATTTATTTTGTCGGCGTGCTGGGAGGAAAAGACACGTTATTCTACAATCAAGCTGATCAATCGGATAATGTTGCCAGTCTTGCCGCATCGGGACAGGGCTCAGGCGCCGTTGTTCTGCCGAGCGATTCGCTTGTTACTTCCAACAACAATCTCGGCCAATACACCACGCAGACCATAACATTCGTGCCAAAGAGCTATGTGTTGGGCCCCGGCGACCTTGTAGTGGCGTGGTCCGATGGATTCTCATTGAGTTTCATGGCTCCGATAATTGATGTTAGTATTTCCGGCGGCGGCGTGACATGGGACACGGCTGTGAATACTGATCTTAACATGGCGGATCGCGTCCTCACATCGCGCTGGACCAGTGGCACGTTGACGCCGGGCAGCGCCGTCTCGATCAGGATCGCATTCGTCAAAAATCCGGCAACAGAAGGGCACTATGGAATTTCCGTGGCCACCGGTCCGCACAACTTCGCAGTACCCGCTGATAGCCGGTCATATGGAGCATATATAAACAACGGCGCGGTTTCAGTCACCGCGTTCGTGCCATACCCGTTAACCAATCCGGAAATAGGAACCATCCTTCCAACACCAACCATTCTCATTTCTTCCGGCGGCTCTCAGGTCATAACGTTCAAAATGAGGGACGTTAACTTTGATGCAGTCAGCTATTCTCTCACGCCGTCGACCGGAACCATTTCCGTTGCTCCTGATCCCGCATCGCCTGTTGTTGGATCTCCGGCATGGACGACAATCAGTTTTACATACACAGCTGACGGCGGTACCGGTGAGCAGGCCATCACCATCACGGCAGATGATAACGAGCCAACCGGCGGCGGCGTCGTAACGCAGGATATTCAACTGCTTATTTTGTAGTTTTTTTTGCGCCATAATTCTGTATAATAGCCGAAAATTATACTTCTATGACCCCTAAAAAACTTATCCCATACATACTCGGTCTTGCCATCATTCTTGTTGGCGCTTTTGCGTATTCTCAGCGCACTGCTGCGCCGGTTGAGACGCCTGACAACAGTAACCAGCAAGACGCAGGAACCGATATCACAGAAATTGATACGTCAGATTGGCAGACGTATACCAATGAGGAAAATGGTGTAAGCTTGAAGTTTCATCCATTTTGGGAACCTTCTCATGGTGATATAGGAGTGTATCCTGGTAATGAGCATTTTTTATACGATTATAATGGATACAATTATCGCGATTTGGTGACGAAGCGTTATTCTGCGGCTGCTTTAACTATAGCGATTATAAATCCTAAAACAGATGATAGAGATAGCGGTATATTGGGTGAATTTATTGAAACAATAAAAAAATCAGATAATAGTATTGATATATACAGTAGAATTTACAATCAAGAATATACCATAACAAGTATATTAAGACTTGAGAGCGGCATAAATTTAGTTGCATCGATTGGGCAGATTGAAGATAGAGAAACAGCATTAGTATTATTAAACGATATTCTAGAAACAATAAAAGTTAAATTGCTCGTTTAAAATTTACTTATCTAGTCATTCTGACTAGATATAAACCTTCTCAAAGGAGCCCTAAGATGAAGTGGCTAATAGTTGTGTTAGTAGTTTTCTTGTTTATTTCTCCTGGCTTTGCACAAAATGCATTAACTTTACCAATAAGAGTAGAGCCAGTAGGCGACAATAAGTTTTTACAGCATCAATCTTATATTTCAGGATCGACTGGTTTAGGAATCGATTTTGAAATGGCAGTAAACAACGATATTGCAGCCGCTTTTGATGGGGTTGCGTATGTCCATGACAATGGGTATGACAACGCCGGAGGAGATATGCTGGCTGGCTACGGCAATTACATCGTTGTTGTCCATACGTCGATTGATAGCGTGGATTTGAGAATCTACTATGCGCACCTTACTACCGGGACTTTCTCGGTTTCGGATAGTCAGGAGGTGAATAGAGGCGGCTTACTCGAAAAGAGCGGTAATTCCGGGTGGTCTTCCGGAGCACATCTTCATTTTTTGAGTGACACAAAGATGGCGTATCTGTGGATTCGGACCTGCACTCGACTGAATTGCCGTCGTCTCACGCACCAGAGTATGACATCGGTGACTTTCCGCCGTGGGGTATTGCTGGCGTTGATGAACCTGCGGTACGCCCCTTGTTTGAGTCAGCCAAGACTCGTTTCTTGAACGCCTATCAGAGTGCCGGTTTCGTCAACGTGAGTATTGAGCCGTACGATAATGATGGGGTAGCGGAGTACGAAGGCCGATACGTCCGCACTGGACGGGCGCTTTGCCGCCGGGCGTCCAAGGTCCCGCGCCTGCTGTGTTGGTGCAGGATATCAAAATCCACGCTGACACCGGCAATCGCGGGAATGTGTTCGTTCACGATTCCGCGCTGCTCATTTACAATCCCAGCCTTCAATTTGTTGGAATTGTGAAAGAAGGTTCCTGGGGGGTGTATATTGAGCACAACGGCGTCGTTAACCTCGGGTATCCCCATGGAGACCAGGTTGCGCTCGGTAACGGCGGCACAGAGCGACATTTTGAGCATGGATATGTCTACTTTCATGCAATGGATGCGAATGACCTGTCGGATGATTTGCAGGTGAAGCGGATATTATTTTTAAAATGATTCATAAACCCATAAGACAGGGGAGGGTCTTTTGGCAGCGGATATGCATATATATACATATCAGCTTTTTTTTATGCCTATTTTCTAGTATACTGTACAAAAGGAATACTTTATGATCTATTGGATACTTCGAATGGCATGCGCGCCTTTGTTGGGTTTGTTGTGGGTCGGAAGGGTGCGACATAAGAACTTGGTGCCAAAAGAAGGAGGGTGCATTATTGCCGCAAATCATGCAAGTTTTTTGGATTTTATTCTGCTTTTCGCCATTGTTCCGAGGAGAATGACTTTTCTGGCAGCGGAGAAATTCTTTACGCACCCCCTTTGGCGGCTGATTATGGCCGGGACCGGGCAGATACGCGTCAATCGCGATTCTCCTGACAAAGAGCAGGTGTATCGCGAGGTAGGGCGGCTGCTTTCTTCTGGCGGCTGTCTTGGTATTTTTCCCGAAGGGACGCGATCACGGGACGGAACTATACACAAAGCCTATAATGGTGTCGCGAAGTTTTCAAAAAAATACGACGTGCCGGTCATTCCGGTCGGCATCAAGGGCGCGTTCAAGGCATGGTCGCCTAGCATGAAATTCCCTCGTTTCTCGAAGGTTGATTTTATATTCGGCGATCCTACGCGAATCGAGACGGATGATGCCGAAGCAGAGACACAAAAGATCATGAAAAAGATAGCTACGCTTGCGGAGATGCCGTATGATTACTAGCAAACAGAATATTGTTTTTTTTGACGTAGACAACACGCTGTTTGACGGATATACCCAGCAGTATTTTGTTCGTTTTCTTAAAAATAAAAAATATATCGATTTTTCGCATCTGCTTGTTGGAGTGGCATGGTTTGTTCTGTATCGCTTACGACTGATCAGAAACGAGGAGTGGGGGATGAACATGCTTTTGAGTCGGCTTAAAGGCTGGAGCAGAGAGCAGTATGATGTCTTGTTTGATGAATATGTGAAACAGATCGTACTGCGACGCTTGTACTCTGCGGCCATGACACAGATAAAAATACACAAGGATTCAGGCGCGATAGTGGTCCTTCTTTCAACAAGTCTTAAGCCTATTATAAAGCGTATTGCGGAGCACGTGGGCGCTGACCAGTATATCGCAACGAGAATATTGTTTGACAAC
>Ga0066639_10001363_pt1 | contig 21725 bp, 17 predicted proteins | sample CryGeyCG2114_010_2_FD_59504 | JGI IMG/M metagenome (GOLD analysis project Ga0066639, IMG submission 59504) | Groundwater microbial communities from aquifer - Crystal Geyser CG10_big_fil_rev_8/21/14_0.10 | ecosystem: Environmental > Aquatic > Deep subsurface > Groundwater | place: USA: Utah...
AGTAAGTCTTTTTTCACCGATAAACTACCATACTGGTTCTCTCCATGGCACAATGACGAAATTCAAATAAGCATCAGCAATTTGATAAATAAATATAAAATTAAATTCGTTCACATCGAACAAACACAACTCTGTTATCTAGCAAACTATATCCCCAAAGAAATAAATAAAGTTTTTGTCGCCCAAGACCTAGCCGTCGTTACATTCTTAAGAAGACTTAACGAAATAAAAACACTCAAAGTAAAAATTGTTCACTTTTTAAGATGGCTTGAAATTTACTTTTACGAAAAAAAATATTTACCTTTGTTCAATTCAGTTTGTGCTGTCTCACAGACCGATGCAGATAAATTAAGGAAAATATATAAACTTAAAAACATATGCGTTGTCGAAAATGGCATAGAATCCATAAACTTTTTACAAAAAGATAAACCTTCTCATTTTGTAAAACTCGGTTATCTCGGATCATTCAATCACCCTCCCAACAGAACTGCTTTTATCTTTTTTATAAACAAAATTGCTCCCTTGCTTGAAAAAGAAAAAATAGACTATCGTTTTTTTATCGCCGGAAAAAATGAAAAAAAAGAAATTGACTGGTTAATCAAACGGTCTCCCATAAAAAACGAAAAAAATATTTATAATCTAGGTTTCGTAGATAATGTCACAGATTTTTTTCAACTAATAGATATTCTCGTTGCTCCCATTTTCTCCGGATCCGGTAGCCGAATAAAAATTCTCGAATCATTAAGCTACGGTGTCCCCATTATCTCAACAACCATCGGAGCAGAAGGAATTAACGTTGAAAACAGGATCATCAAAATTACTAATAACCCAAACGACTTCGTTCTTGTCATAAAAGAAACAAAAGAAAATCTTGTTAAAAACAATTATCGCCATTCTCTATCAAAACTAAAAAAACAACTAGAACCATGGCTTTGGTCAACAATTATCAAAAAGCATATTCTTTTATGTTACCCATGCTTGAGTCATTCCTTGAAAAAATAATTTGTCATACTCAAAACTGGCCAATGTACTGTCCTGTCTGTGGTCAAATTACCAAGATTACCAATGTTGATCCAAAAAATATAAGAGAGAGTTGCCTTTGTCATATCTGTCGTTCAACAAATCGTCAACGACAAATAGCCTACACCCTTTGCAAAAAAATTGGTATTAGCTCTCTAAAAAAAATAAAAGGATACCGAGGTACAATATATAATACCGAATCATACGGTAATATTCACAATCAACTTATTAAAAACAAACGATATATTAGTTCAGAATATTTCGGTAAAAAATACAAAAGTGGAGAGATGATCAAAGGTTTTCTTCATCAAGACTTAATGAATCTATCCTTCAAAAATAATAGTATTGATATAATCCTTTCTTCCGATGTTTTCGAACATATCCCAAAACCATACTCGGCCCACCATGAAGTTTTTCGAATACTAAAAAAACACGGTTGTCATATTTTTACCGTGCCCTTTTATTCAAATCAGTATAAAGACAATAATAGGGCTTTCATCAATAAAAAAAATCAAATAATTAATCTTAAAACTCCAATTTATCACCTGGATGGAATTAGGCCAAAAAAAGGAACTCTGGTTTATAACATATTCGGCAAAGAGATGCTCTCAAAATTAGAACAAATTGGATTTAAAGTAAAAATGCAAAAACTGTCAAAACCCTTCTCTGGTATTTTCGGTAATGGCTCCATCGTTTTTATCGCTCAAAAAATCTGATCTTTTTTTACACAATCAAACAAAAGCACATTGCTAAAATAGTCAACTAGTTGAAAATAAGGACTTTTTATCGCTATTTCCCTTTCAACACAATCAAAATATTTACTTAAAAACAAGTTTTTAGTTATATCACCAAAACTCTGTTCTGATATTAGTAAAACCTTCTTGTCATTCTCAAGCTGTCTCAAATTTCTTTTCAAATTATCATCCATTTTTACATCTATCAAAATTCTCTCATAATTTTCATTGTCAACCGCCCCAATTACCTCTACACCATTAAGATAGCCAATATACCCAAAAAACGTTGATGGTCCACGAAAATACGGTACCACCGCATCATAATCATCATACAAATTCTTATGATATTCTGCCAAATCACTCAACCTGTCTCTTCCAACCAACCTTAATCCTTCCACATATTTATCAATATAATATTTTGAATTTATCCTTGTTCTCCCTACCAACAATAAAATATGTGGTCGCCAAGCATAGTCTGTCGAAACAGAACTGGCACAAGCTAAACAAAAAACCACCAACAATAATAAATAAAACTTATCAAATAATTTCTTTTTCACTCTTTCCAAATTCAAATCAAACACCATCCACACCAACACCAAAGCTGAAAAAGCAACTTGATATCGTGAATAACCCATCAATATTGACCAGATTAAATATGAAGCAATTACTATTGCATACTTTACTTTTCTAGTTCTAAGCCATCCACAAATCGAGCCCAAATAGGGGATAATCATAAATAGCGAAAACAATCCCTTTGCAAAATTATTAACCAATCCTTCACCAAATCTAAGACCGAATTGACCAATCACCGGCCAAAACACTATTTCCCAAAAACCCTGAGGCCCCCACCTATTATCTTTAAAATTAGTCGCCCCATACAAAGCAGACTTAAAAAATCCATTATATAAAAAAGCAATCGGATTACCGGTCACCTTATAATCAACCAAAAAATAAACCCCTATTATCGCTATAAACAACACTATCCAATGCCACTTTATTTTATTCCAATTTATTAAAATCAAGCATACAAACAAGGGCATCATTACTATTCCCGACGATTGTTTGATAATCATCGCCAACAAACCAAACACTACTGTCAAAGTTTTATTACTTTTTGGGTTTAAAAACCCAAGCAACATCTCCAATCCCAATATCAAAGTCAAAAAATCAACCATAAAGCTAACATGAGTAGCCATTAGGTGGGGAGTAAAAAAAATGTAAGCAAAAACCAAATCAATCAGTAACTTTTTCCACTTATTTCCCCTAAACAAAAATTTAAACCGTAAATTTATAGAAAAAAACCAAAAAACCAATACTAAGCTATTTAAAAGTAACGTCAGTCTAATTCCCAAAAATTCCAAAAACGGCTTATATATCATCTGTGCCACCGGATAAACATATGTCACAAAACCCATCGGTAAAAAATTGCCATTTCCCCACACCGTCAGTCCATAATCTCCAGCCATAAAATGATAAGCCAAGTCATCATACGTCGGATAATAAATTGCGAATCTGCTTATCACTAATATCAAAGCCGGTACAATCACTGCCAAATCAATCCACCCACCCTCTACTCTAAAATTCTTACAAAAAGGCAACAAAAGTTTTATTGTTGTCAAAAAAATTAAAAACTGAACTACCTTTATCAACCCAATTTCTGTCAGTGACCAAACCGAAATTATTGCCAAAAACAAGACACTTGACATCAAAAAACAGAAATATAAAAACGGCAATATCCACAAAACCAATTTTATCTTTGATAAAGTTATCTTGAACATATCTCAATAGTCTCTTCGTGATATTATCACACATAAACCATCATGATTTTCAGTTCTAACCTTTTTATCTTTCTCTTTCTACCAACTATCTGTGCAGTTTATTTTGCCTTCAACAAAGTCCTTAAAAATAACCCGGTCGTAAACAACCTTGTTCTTCTTCTTTCTAGTCTTTTCTTTTATCTTTGGACTAGTGGCCGTTACTTATACATTTTAATAGTCAGCATTACTTTCAACCATCTCTTTGCCAAAATCATTAGCCAAAACAAAAACAAAAAAATCTGGCTTTTTTTAGGTATTACTTTTAATCTGGGTATTCTTTTTTATTTTAAATATTACAATTTTTTTTACCAACAACTTTCTTTAATCAAACAGTTACCCGCCTTAAACCCTATTTATCTTCCAGCCGGCATTTCTTTTATTACCTTCATTGCTATCTCCTATCTTATTGATATCTATCAAAATCAAACTCCGGCTAGTTTTCTTAATTTCTCTACCTTTCTAAGTTTTTTTCCTCATCTTATTGCTGGTCCTATTATTAAATTTCAAGAAATTTCAACAACACTTAAAAAACGTCGAATCGATCAGCAACAATTTTTTGATGGCATTTATCGATTTTCTATTGGTTTGGGTAAAAAAGTAATAATCGCTGACACTCTCGGACAAGTAGTCGGTAAAGTCTTTTCACTCCCAAATGTCGAGGTCACTCCGACTCTAGCCTGGACAGCCGCTATTTGTTATACCTTTCAAATATTTTTTGATTTTTCCGGATACACAGATATGGCTATTGGTCTAGCAAAATTTTTTAGCCTTAACTATCCCGAAAATTTCAATCAACCTTATCTTGCAAACTCCATCACCGACTTCTGGCAAAGATGGCACCTCACGTTAACACGCTGGTTTAGGCAATATCTATATATTCCCCTTGGAGGCAACCGTCATGGTTTAGCCAGAACATGCATAAACATCTTTATTGTTTTCCTTCTCTCCGGTCTATGGCACGGTGCTAATTGGACTTTTATTGTCTGGGGTGTCTATTATGCTCTTCTTTTAATTATTGAACGTATTCTAAAAAATAAATTCCACTTTGAACCCAAAAATATTTTAAGTCGTGTCCTTACCCTCTTATTAATCATCATTGGATGGATTATATTTAGGTCTCCCTCTTTAACCTATGCCATCAATTTTCTTAAAATTATGTTCATCCAACCTAATTTTTCGTCAGCGACTTCTTCCTACTACACATTTAGATATTATCTTCCTACCAATGTGGCTTTTTATTTGTTTATCGCCCTCATTATGTCTTTTTTTACTTTACCACAACCAAAAAACGAAACTTTAAAAGGCATCATTGCCATTATCATCTTCATTTATGCCATCTCCTTCTTATCAAAAAATAGCTTTACTCCCTTTATATATTTTCAATTTTAATGGACTCTCTTAATCTACTACTCAGTCATCCCGAAACAAAAATGGCAATCCACGATCTCGTAGTCTTAATAATTTTGGTAACATTTGTTGTCGTCTTTTTTTATATTAAAAAAAATCATCATCAATCCGTCTCCACCAAAAGCATATTTATCGCCATATTCCTCTTTCTGATCATTTTGCCTCTTCTTCAACAACATTTTAATATCTTTCAATACAAACCTCTTGACGAAAAACGTTATCGTCTCACCATGCCCCCTGGCAACATGTTAACAGGTTTATTTCAAGAGAATAGCCAATATGCCCATGATTATGAAAAATACTACAACGATAATTATGGTTTACGTGACAATTTTATTAGATTAAAAAATCAAATTGACTATACTTTTTTTAAAGTATCTGACGAAGTTTTAGTCGGCAAAAATAATTTTCTTTTCTACAAAAATGTTGTCGAAAAAGAAAAAATATACATCGAACAAATAGAAGAACAAGCATTTCTTACTAGCCAAAACAGCCTCCTAAAAATAAACTCTCAATTAAAATCCAAAGACATTCTTTTTGTTGTTTTACCTATTCCAATGAAAGACAGCCTTTACTCCGAACTTTACATCAAACGAAGCACCCAAATCCCCTCCGCCACTCGTTTTGATCGTTTATTAAGTTTTCTTCAATCTCATCCTGAAATAAAAACTATTCCGGCAAAAGAAGTCCTCCTAGAAACAAAAAAAAACTATCCTGTTTTTTACAAAACAGATTTTCATTGGAACGATATAGGTGCCCATTTTCTCTCACAAGAAACAATCAATTTACTCGCCACTTGGACAAATACAAAAATAAATTGGGATTATCCACCAAACATCAAACCCAGATCTTTTAGTGGTGGACAAAACGATTCTTTGGCACTTCTAATTCCCAAAAAAGAACAAGCGTTTTTTGTCGAACCAAATCGCCACCACCAATCCACAGTTTTAGAACCAGAGCCACCCTTTATTTACCATTTTATCTCCAAGCAAGAAAACAAAAGTAAACTTCTTCCCAAAACCGTCTTCATTGGTAACTCTTATTTGCTTGCCTTTTTAAACACTGGCTTTTTCGACTTTTTCTCAGAAGTTTTAGTTATTCACAACAACAACATCGAAAAACTACCCCCACTTCTACCAAAAGACACAAAAATTATTATTCTTCAAATCATTGAAATAGATCTGTTAAAAGATTATATTTTTAAAACAAATTTTACACTATCTTCAAATGCCCCAATTTAAAAAAATTATTCTAATCAACCTCCCCGGAACTGAACAGTATGGTTACACTCCTGCTCCGCTTGGTTTACTTTATCTTGCTGCCTTTTTAGAAAAAAAATTACCACAAATCAATTTAAACATTATTGATGGCGCTTTAATCGGAGAAACAGCCACCATAAAAAAAATAAAAACGCTCCAATCGGATCTTGTCTGCATCACCGTCCTTACCCCTAGTCGTCATATGGCTATAAAAATAACTAAAATAATAAAAAATATATATCCAAAAACAAAAGTTGTCTTTGGTGGTGCTCACCCCAGTTTAATGTGGCAACAAATGATGAGTCACTATCCCCAAATTGACTACATTGTCAGAGGAGAAGGAGAGACGTCTCTTCTAAAATTAGTTCAAGGCGTAAAATTAAAAAATATAAACGGACTAGTTTGGCGAAACAAATCCAGTCAAGTCATCAATAACCCAGACCAAAAACCCATATACAATCTTGATCAACTTCCTTTTCCCGCCTGGCATCTGATAGATGCTCAAAAATACCCACCTCGAGGAAAGGGGATTGTTAATAACATTAATTTAGAAAAGGAAATTCGTTTCCCCCTTATTTTCTCACGAGGTTGTATGGGGACTTGTACCTTCTGTTCCAGTTGGAAAATCTGGCGAGGTTATCGTTTTCGCAATGGCAAAAATGTTGCTGACGAAATAGAAATGATGGTTAAAACTCAAAAAGCCAAGCATTTTGTTTTTCAGGACGACACTCTCACCGGCAACAAAAAAGAAATCATTAATTTTTGTAAGGAAATTATAAAAAGAAAATTAAATGTCGCCTTTAGTGGTTGCACCAGAGTTGACTGCGTTGATAAAGAAATTCTTTCTTGGATGAAAAAAGCCGGTTTTTATTATTTAAGTTATGGTATAGAATCAGGCTCTCCCAAGATGCTTAAAAAAATCAACAAAAAAACCAATATAAAAGAAATCAAAAAAACCGCTTTTCTAACCAAAAAAGCCGGCCTTCAGCTAGGAGCTCTAATCATGTACGGTCTACCCCAAGAAACCAAAAAAGACAAGTTATTAACCGAAAAATTGTTAGAAGAAATAAAACCCGATGATCTTGGCTCCATAGGACAAGTATGGCTTTTCCCCGGAACTTTTATCTATCAACAAGCAATCAAAGCCGGTTTAATTACTGATAATTTTTGGCTAGGACCAGAACCCTACTATATCTATCGTGGAGGTATAGGAAAAGATCCCTTCGACTGGAAACTCAGACTTTCAGATATGAAAAAATATTATCCCCGAAAAAACTTAAAACAAAAACTCGTCTTTCTAGTTACCATAGGCCAACAAAAACAATTGTCGAAAAAAGTTTTTAAAAACTTACTTCATCTCATAAATTTTTTATTTTCTTAATCACCGCCACATCACCAATCATTGTTGGATTGTAGACATCATACCCCAACTTTTCCATCCTTGCCGACAATACATCATCTATTTTACCTTTTTCCTCCTCACCCAAGAAAGACACCATCCCACGATATTTTGGTGGTTTCACCTTCAAGTCAGAAGTCCAAATTACTACATAATCAACCTCGTCCAATCCTGAAGGATATAAATATAGTTTACGATTATTAACCAATGTCACCATCATATATTCCGATACCGACACCGACGATCCTTCGGGAACTACCCTTCGCAAATCGTCCGCCATTTTTTTGCTAGTTTCATAAATACCGCCTCGGGTTACAAAATCAATCATCATATTATATGATCTCACCCAGGCATTTGACCTTACGTTAGTCAAAGAAAGTTTTAATCCTTCAAGACTATAAGGACTTACTCCCCATGTTAACATCGTCAGACCAATTAGTGGCACAATTATCAAAATCCGTTTTTTTGCTTCAATCCGTTTATAAAAATTAATAAAACACGCCGATAACGCCCATACCAAAAATGGAAAATAGGTCGAATGATAATGAGTCGACCAACCGGTTTTTTCTGCCCCCCCAACATTACCAAAAATATTCGGCAACAACATTACCACTGCAATTATCGCCGCCCGCCATTCCCATACCCCCAAAATTATTAAGGGCATCAAATTAAAAATCAGAAATAATTTCATTTTTTCATTAAGCACCAAAGTACTCATCAAAAAGCTTCCCAAACTCTCAAGGCTATTAAAAGAAAAAAAGCTGGAATAAAAAGGGTTACGTAAATATAATTTTATAATTACCCCTGCCCACAACAACAAAAACAACCCCAAAACAAATCTTGACCATCGCTGTTTTACCCCAAGATTCGCTCTATACAAAATCGAATACATTATCAAAAATATTCCACCTACCACCAACATCCTTTCTATCATTGTAAAAACTAAAAATACTACCAAAAACAATTGCCACAATTTTGACTTCTTGTCTGAAACAACCACTACAAAAAACATTCCCACCATCAAAAAAAGTCTGTCGCTATAAACTTGCCCAAAGACCGACTGATTCCACGCTGGATGTGATGAAATCAACAAACAAAACGCCATCGCTATTGCTATTCCCACTCCCCGTTTCCTCAAAAAGATATACAGTAGCACTAAAATTCCCAAAAAAGAAAACGCCATTATCAATCCCATAATTAACTCCATCGGTAATATCCTCACCAAAGGGGAAATCAAATAATAGATCGGAACTACATGATATACGAACATATTTGCATTATCATAATTTTTCGCCGGCAAAGGTAGACTTTGCATTTCCTCCGCAGTTTTCGTCACCAACTTCATGTTAAGCACCATATCATTTACCGATGCCAAAATCTGACTTCGAGGCTTCCCAGTTAACGCCATGGTTTTAAGCCAATCGGCTTGAATCGCATTATCTCCTTGCCCCCTTGTCCAGTTTATTGCCCCCACCAAAGTAAATCCCACACCCAAAAGAATCAACACTACCAATAGTATTTTCTTTTCCCATTTCATTACTCCATAATACCACCCCTTTTTATATTCAAGACTGGCAGTTAATTTGGTAAACTAACTAATGCCGAAAACTAAAATTCTCATGATTCAACTCCAAAACGCCCCTTATTTTGGTACGGCCTATCTCAATAGCGCCGTCAAGGCCGCGGGGTATAAATTTGGCCTTCTTCTAAGCAACCAAACCTCCGAGATCATCACCCACATTGCCAAAGAAAAACCCAACATCATCGGCATTTCATGCATGAGTTGTTTTGTCAAAGAAACCATCCAAATTTGTGATTCCATTAAAAAAGTCTATGATATTCCTATTGTTCTTGGCGGACCCCACCCTACACTTTTTCCGGACATCATAAACGAAAAATCTATCGATATCATCTGTCGTGGAGAAGGGGAGTTTGCAACAGTTGACCTTCTCGCTGCCATCGATAAGAAAAAATCATATCTTCACATCAAAAACCTCTGGGTTAAATCAAAAAATAAAATCTACAAAAATCCCCTTCGCCCCCTGGTTAATCCTCTTGACAAAGTACCCCTAATTGACTGGTCCTGTTATAAAAACACAGCCGTCCTCCACAATGCCCCCACCGTCTCTCTTATCCGCGGTTGCCCCTTTAACTGTTCCTATTGCTTTAATCAAACCACTCGCCAACTCTATCAAGGTCTTGGTCCCTACATCCGTCATTTTAGCGTTGAAAGATCAATTAAGGAAATCAAAGCTGCTCTCAAATATTTTTCTCACAGTCCCCTTATTTTCAACTCAGACACTTACGGAATAGACCTACCCTGGATGGATAAAGTTTTAAAAGCATATTCCAAAATCACAGATTTACCTTTTGTCCTCATCCTTAGACCAGAACTTGTCACTCAAGAATGTGTAAACATAATCGCCAAATACAAATGTTATAGCGTTGCCATTGGTGTAGAGTCGGGCTCCCCGCGTATGCGCCACGAGATCCTTAATCGTCACTACCAAAACCAACTTCTTCTTGATGTCGCCAAGCGACTTCACAAAAAAAATATAAAATTTCGCACTTACAACATGATTGGCCTACCCACCGAAACTGAAAAAGAAATGTGGCAAACCATAGATATAAATATCAAAATGAAAACCGATTTTCCTCGTGCCGCTATTTTTACTCCCTTTCCGGGTACAAAAATTGTTGATCTGGCTATAGATAAAGGTTATCTCAAATCAAATTTCTCCTTTAACGATCTTCCAGATACCATCCTCGATCGCAGTGTTCTAAAAAAAATTGATCGTGCCAAAATTCAAAACACCCTTTTCTTTTTTCAAAGCGCAATTATCTTTCCCCAATTCAGAAACCTTTTCAAAAAACTTATCAACATTAAACCCAACATCCTTTTCCGCCTTTGGTTTTATTTCATCTACGCCCATCTTCACCGTACTTTTGAAAACCGAAAACTACTGGATTATCTTCGCTACCTTTATGCAAACCGTCACTATCGTTAACAACCTAGATGTTGATTAAAAAACGCCACCGAGAAATACTTTTCTTAATTTTTGTTATAGTTTTTTTTTATGGTCTCTGTACCGCTTTTTCCTTTAAATTAAACCCGCTCCAAGACAAGGGACATTATGGTCTTTTGGCCCAATCTTTTCTTCACCAAAACCTCGATCTTCCCATCAAGCCCAACCCACAGCTTCTTACCCTCCCTAACCCCTATGATCCTATCCAAAATGGTGCTTATCGTCTTCACGATGCTTCTCTTTATCGTGGCAATTATTATCTTTACTGGGGACCAATACCGGCCATTACAAGAGTTTTTTTTGCAAATCAGCTCCCTGAACAATTTTTTATCTTCCTATATGTTAGCGGCTGTGCCATTATTTATTTTTTTATTGTCAAAAAAATCAAAAGCGACTATTTTCCCAAGACAAATAAAATCTATTTTTATTTTGCCATTCTTTCAGGAAGTTTTAACGGAGTAATTTTAAATCTTTTGGCCAGTTCCGGCATCTACTACGAAGCCATCGCCGCCGCCCAATTCTTTTTTCTCTGTGGTTTTTTCATCACCCTTCACTATCTGTCAAACCCTCAAAATAAATATATCTGTTTTTCCTCCATCTTTTACACCCTAAGTTTTGCCTCTCGCATTTCCTATCTTTTCCCTTGTCTCTTTATTGCCATTTATTACCTTGTTACGTCAATAAAACAAAAAAAGAAATCGGTCTTTTCTACTCTTCTATCTTTTTCTCCATATCTAACTGGTCTTCTTTTACTCGGGTTATATAATTATCTTCGCTTCGGCAATTTTTTAGAATTTGGACTCCAATATCAACTTGCAGGAATTGACATGTCTCTTAACTATAAAAATTTCACTAGTATTCACAATATCCCAAATAATATCCAAAATTATTTTTTTAATTTTCCAAGCATTTCTTCTCATCTACCTTTCATTTTTATAGATACCAAACGTTATTTCAACCTCGAAAGACTGGTTTTTTCGGTTTTTCTTATTTCGCCAATTACTATTTTTACTCTCTTCCACACAAAAACAGGCATCAATGTCACCAGAATAAAAACATTTCTCCTTTTTGTTTTTGTTCTTTTTGTTTTTTCCATTAGCTTTTTCTCTCCAATTTCCGCCACTCGTTATTTTTTTGATTTTATCTTTGTTTTTTCTCTCTTAGGTTTTATCTCTATTTGTTCGCTACACAAAAATTACAAAACTATCCTTAGTCTCCTTCCTCTTTCCATAATTTTTATCTTTTTTGCGTCAACCACATACTTTAAGGCCATACAAGAATATCATCCAAAGGCATATTTTAATCTCAACAAATTTGCCTACTCACTTACCCACAATTCAAACATTATTGACAAAACGGCCTACGCTGACCTTACTCTTGTTACCAATAAAACAAGACACCTTATTATCAATAATGCTATTAGTAGAAACGTGACCGTTCATCTTTATCCTCAAACCACACAAACGTATACTACTTTAAACAAAGAGGAGATTTCTCTTACCTTTGTTTCCTTTGAACCAAAGATAACTAATCTTAATCTTAGTTATCAAAATCACCTAGAATCAAATCCGAAAACCGTAATACAATCACTGGTTATATATCCCGGTATCAATGAAATTAAAATTCAGGGATCTGAAGCCCCCACCGAACTATCAGATTTTGAGTTGAATGAATAATAAAACTGTCCCGTTCATCATTATCATTTCTCTCATTACCCTTGCTCTTTGTACTGCCTTTTCCTTCAAACTAGATCCTACCAAAACCGGTGGTTACTACCAACTCCTATCCGATGCTTTTCTTAAAAAAAAATTGGCGTTACTTATTCCACCCGACCCCCAGCTGCTAACTCTTACCAATCCTTACGACCCCATTCAAAACGCCCTTTACCGTATTCACGATATCTCATTTTTTAATGGTCGTTATTATCTCTACTGGGGTCCAATTCCAGCGCTTGTCCGCATAATTTTAGGGAACAGACTACCAGAACAATTCTTCATCTGTCTTTATGTTACTGTTTCTTCGCTTTGTTTTTATTTTATTTGTAAATATCTAAAAGATAAATACTTTCAAAATTTTAGCAACCTAGTTTTTTCTTTCGTAATACTGTCAGGATGTTTCAATGGTGCCGTGATTAATCTTCTTGTTGGTTCTGGTATTTACTATGAAGCTATTGCCGCAGCACAAGCATTTTTTCTCATTAGTCTTATCCTCACTTTATTTTATTTCGACAAACAAGAAAAAAAATTCATATTTTTCTTTTCAATATTTTCCTTTCTTAGTTTCGGTTCACGAATCTCTTTTATTTTACCTTGTACTTTCCTGGCAATCACTATTTTTTTTAATCAAATTTCTATTTTATTAAAAAAAAATCACCCCTTTAATTTCTCCCGCATTTTCTCCTTTTTAATCTCTTTCTCCCCATACATAATCGGGCTATCTCTCCTCGGACTTTATAATTACCTTCGCTTTGATAACTTTTTCGAATTTGGCCTTCGCTACCAACTCGCCGGTATTAACATGTTTGATACATACACATCCAATTTCAGTCTCCACAACTTACCTCCAAATATAAAAAATTATTTTCTCAATATGCCCAACACCATTAATCATCTACCTTTTATCACCACGGATATACTTCATTATCCAAACATCGAAAGACTGGTTTTCTCAGTTTTTTTGATTTCTCCAATCACCATCCTTACCATCATCGTTCACAACCACACCATTCGTCTAGATAAATTAAAAAATATTTTTCTGATTACAATCTTTCTTGTCTTAGTATCCATCAGTCTCTTTTCGCCGATATCTGCCACTAGATATATATTTGACTTTATTTATCTTCTTAATATTACTGGCTTCCTTTTTCTTGGTTCTTACCTTTCCTCAAGTTCCGCAAAAAAATATAAAAACCTTGTATTTTTCTCTCTTACTCCTCTAATCATAATTAGTCTTTATTCTAGTATTTCTATGTACCTTTATGGTCTTCGTGAGTATCACTATCAAGCATACTTTAACATAAACAGTTTTCTTTATCACACCCTCAACAAACCTTCCCTAATCGATAAAGATTACTATCTCGACCTAAAAACAGTTAACAACCAAACTAAATACCTCATAATCAACGATCGCAATAATAGCTTATTTGGAGTTAGTACCATACCCAAAGAAGGGCAAAAGTTTTTTTACACAAAAATTCAATCACGTCCTCTTGTTCTCCGCCTTACCTCTTTTGAACCAAATTCAGTCATAGTCACCTTAACTTTTATTGTTAACAATGATCCAAAAATAAAAAAAGACATTCTCACTATTACATATGGCCAACAAAACAAACAATTTTTTCTCAATAATAAAACCACCATTTCTATTCCTTTAAATATAAAAACTGGCTTCAACGAAATCACCCTAGAATCAGAAAATGTTAAAAAGGATCCATCTTCCCCCCCAATAGAACTAACAAATTTTATGCTTTTACCTTCTTCTCCGTAAATCTTTTTTCAATATACACGAGTATCCCAAATTTAAAGGAGAATTCATTCTATCCCTGGTAAATACAGAGACAAACATCATAAAAAATGACAAAAATATATATACAGAAGCAAAAAAGGGAAAAGCTATCCATTTGGATAACTCTTTTACAAAAAAAACAGATTTTGTCCCTTTGCTAAACTCTGATGAAATTACTTTTGGGAAAAAATAAAAAAATAAACGATGGTTTAACAAAACCAATATTGTTTCCAAAGAAGACGATCTTGCCTTCATCAAGGTTATCTTAAATCCAAAAAAAGTAGCTAAATCTTCTAACCCAAATCTAGTAAATCTATAATAATCAAAAACCTGACTATGTTCAGGATAAATAAAAGGAACCGACAAAATAAAATTCCCATTTTCTTTCAAGACTCTTCTTATTTCTCTAAAAAAAATATTTACACTTTTATATCTTATGTGTTCTAAGCAATCAAAAGAAACAATCGTATCAAAAGACCCTGCTTTAAAAGGCAGTCTTTCACCCTTGTAATATATTATATTTTTATTCCGATTTAATTTTTTGTCAGAATAAGTAGAAAAAAACTCTTGTCTGTCCACACCCGTGTACTTTTTAACAGATTTAAGATTCTTTAAAAAATCAATGTCAGGCCCGTATCCCACCCCAATTTCCAACAAATTACCATAAAAATATTTTTTCAAAGCCCGCAAACTTATCCTTCTTAAAAAAAACATACCATCAAAATAAGTTCTAAATTCTCTTAATATCTTTTTTGTTATCAAGTTTTTCATAAACCATAAAACTTACCTTTCCAAAAAACCGCCACAAAAACGGTAAAGACAAATAAGTTTTTAAAAAAATATCACCACCCGCAACGCTCTTCTTTGTCATATATGGTAAAAACTTAAATATCTTTTTTCTCAACAAGAAACCGTGCAAACCAAAAATCTCATCCAAAGCTCTGTCATCAATTGGAGTTATGTGATCAAACACCATCCAATAATCTTTTGTCGCTAATCTTATATTAGGTTGAAGGATCAAAATCCTACCTCTTTTTTTCAAAATTCTATAACATTCTTTTATTGTAACCACTATTTCTCTGTGAGTTAAGTGCTCAAATAAATTAGCAATATAAATTAAGTCTACGCTCAAAGCCGGCAACGTCGTCTTCCAAACATTACTTTGAACAAACTTCACATCCTTTTTCAAATATCCAGTACAATCTGGATTAATATCCACTCCAATTTTTCTTGCACACTTTACGTTATTTATAAAAAAACCATAACCACAAGCTAAATCTAGCACCACGTCATTTTTTTTAATAAACTTTTGATAGATATATTTAATAATAATTTTCCAACAAGAATTTCGAAAATCTACATTACTAAACCTCTTTTTATAAATCCTGGAAATTAACATCATAATCTATATTTTACTAATTCTAAAAATTTCATAAATAAAAGTAAAAAATACTGTCACAAATCCCAAAATAATCAATGTTAAGCCAGTCGTTCCATACACCGGTATTCTCTCAAGTTGGAAATTATTCAATGACCAGTGCACTAACAGAAATAAGTCCAGGACAATCCCAGTCAAGGCCACTCCACCCCCCAAAAGCATCCCCCGGTCATACGAAAAATTTTTTTTGATAAAAACAGTCACACTATCATCATAATACTTATTCAAGTCACTAAAGATTTTCGAAATAATCCCCAGTTGCATCATCAGATAACCAAGTATAGTTAAAACCAAACCCAAAAGGGCAAAATGATATTTAAAACTATATATTAACCCCATAGTTGAAATTGTTGTTATCAATACACCAATTGCCAACAAAACAAATCCGGGTACATAAAAAACAAAATTTGGTGCGTAAAGTAACATGATCTTCAGGTTTATCCAACCAGCATACCATGGTGAAAACCAACCCATCCTTTTATGTATACTTATTCTCCCTTTTTTATCTTTGTAAAAATGTATCGGCACTTCAGCCAATCTAAGTTTTAATAAACCAGCCTTTATTACCATTTCCGAGGCATATTCCCACGACTTTGATTTTAGATCCAATTTCAAAAAAGCTTTTTTGGTCAAGGCCCGCAGCCCACAATGAATATCAGAAAAATTTAAATGGAATAATTTATTTAAAATCCAAGTTGTCAGGGGAGTCCCAAAATATCGATGCAATTTAGGCATTGCTCCCTTTTCAATCCAGCCCTTTATTCTCGTTCCCATCACAAATTCGTAACCTTGGTTCATTTTTTTGATAAAAGACCCTATTTCTTTAAAATCATAAGTCCCGTCAGCATCTCCCATAATTATATATTTTCCTTTAATATAAGGTATACTGTCCAAATACGCCTGTCCCAACCCCCTTCTTTCTGTTTTCAATACTTCAACCCCTAGCCTTTTGGCAATTCTACCTGAATTATCATTACCACTGTCCACAATCAAGATTTGCCCTTTAACCTTAATTTTTTTTAACCCAATTTTACAGTCTTTTATTACATCCCCAATTAATTTTTCTTCATTTAAACACGGTATTACTATTGATACAAGGTATTTTTTACTTTTCATCGCCAGTCATTGTCTAAAATTTCTCTTACTGTTTTTCTAACTGCTTCTTTTGAGCTATGGTCACATTTCCATCCTAATTTTCCAATTTTCTCGTTACCAATTCTAACTATCGAAACATCTCCCTTCCACCCCACATTTCCTCCGGTATATTCAATTTCGGTATCCATAAGTCCCATTTCTTCAATTATTATCCGGGCTATCTCGGTTACCGTCACAAAGCTACTAGAGGCAATATTATAAATATTAATTTCCTTTTTCGATTGATTCCACACTAAGTCAACTGCTTTAATCACGTCAGCTACATAAATATACGACTTGCTCTGCTCACCATTTCCCAAAACAGTTAATTTTCTTTCGTTCTCTCTTAATCTTCCGATAAAGTCAAAAATCACTCCATGAGTAGCTCTCGGTCCAATTATATTTGCCGGTCTTAACACCCAAACTTTCATATCAAATAAACTTGAATAAGCATAAATCATCGCTTCGGCCGATAATTTAGTCGCCCCATACATCGATACTGGACACAATGGTCCAAAGTCCTCATTAGTATAAAGATTACCCACATCTCCATAAACCCCGCTTCCCGAAAAATAAAAAATCTTTTTTATCTCATTAGCTCTCATCGCCTCCAACACATTAAATGTTGCCATAGTTGTATTATTCAAATCAATTATCGGATCCTTTGCACTCCTGGAAATATCAGAGTTCGCCGCTAAATGAAAAATTGTATCAATTTTTCGTGAAAAGATTTTCTTCAAATTATCACCATTCAGCAAATCTTCTTTTATAAAATGAAAGTTATTTTTATCCATATTGTGAGTCATAAATTCCATTTTCCCCCAACTCAAATTATCAACCACTGTTACGTCCATATTCTTGCTCAAGAAAAAATCAGCCAATTGTGATCCGATAAAACCAGCTCCACCAGTTATTAATATCCTTTTTCTTTTCATGTCTTCATTAAAGTATAACCCACTATACAACAATTCTAACCCGTGGTTTTATTCTTCGAAAACTGCTATAAATAACCCATGAAGAATTTCCAAATATATTCTCAGATATTTGATTTCTTATCAAAATACTATGGTTTCTTTTCTTCGTACCTCCCAAAAGGATATGCTCTATTTCCAATGAGAATGACCATCGAGGCCACCTATAAATGTAACCTCCGTTGCCAAATGTGTTTTCAGCAGGTTGAAAGAAAAAACAACATCGGCAAAAAAGAAATGACTACTGCCGAAATCAAAAAAATAATCGATCAGGTACCATCGTTCACGATGATCAGTCTTACTGGTGGAGAAATTTTTACCCGCCCCGATGCCATTGATTTAATCACTTATGCCAGCCACCATCATCGATGTAATATCGTCACAAATGCTGCTCTTATCACTCCTAAAATCGCCAGAGCCTTGGTTAAATCACATCTTTTATTAGTAGGAGTTTCATTCGATGGCATCAATCTTCTTCATGACAAAATTCGTGGAGTCCCCCACACTTTCTCTCGCGCTCTTAAAGGTATCAAACTTATTCAAGCCGAAAAGAAAAAACAAAAAACCAAATACCCTCTCATAGACATCAAAACCGTTATTCTCCCAGAAAATGTCAATCATTTAACCCAAATTTTCCAAAAAGTAGTAAAAAAAACCGGTGCCAATTTTTTTACAATTTCTACCCTGAAAGGTTCCAATATTCAGTTAGCTCCACCTATCAAAGAAAGCATCACCGCCCAAGAATACTCTCATTACGACCGTCTTTCAAACAATTATGATATTAATCTTTTAGAAAAACAAATCCGTTACATTACACAAAATAAACAAAATACTGTTATTCGATTTTATCCGGGTAATTTAGCCTGTCATCTCAAAAGTTTTTATCACAATAAAATTACTCCAAAAAATTACTCTCCCTGCTATTTTCCCTGGACCTCTTTTAATATCTCACCTTACGGTGACGTTTTTCCCTGTATTGCCTTAAATGTTGGCAATATTAGAGAAAAAAATCTAATAAACATTTGGAACGGTAAAAAAATGAGGGAATTTAGAATAAAACTCAAAAAACAAAAAGTTTTCCCCGCCTGCCATGGTTGTTGTAATCTTTGGCTCCGTTAATTATTTTTTCCAAGAAACAACAAACTCGTTCCCACAGGTAATCTCAACCATTTCTCCACCCTTAATATCAGTTTTAAAAATACATTAGTGTTTGATCTCGCCACCGGATAAGACTTTTTAACTAGTTTGCTTACTATCCAAGCTATCGGAATTAGAAAAAACCCAAAGTACCTAAAATCAAGCAAAGTTAAGCTATTTGGTCTTATCTCCATTAAACTCTTTTTTGAATATCTCCTAAAATGCCCTAATTTCTTATCATGAAATCCAAATAAATATTGCCCCGCCGGCACCGTTATCACCACCAAACCACCAGGTTTCACCATTTGTGCCAACAATTTCCAAGCCTTTTTGTCGTTTTTAATATGTTCCAATACGTCTGTGGCCACCACTACATCAAATTTGTCTCTCACTTTAAAATTCTCGATTTTTGCCACTTCAAAATGACACTTTCCATGCTTATCGTTCTTTTTCGCTAAATTAATATAATCTCTATCGGGATCAAAACCTGTTACATGATAACCATTCCGAGCCAACAACAAACAAAGTTCTCCTGAACCACAACCAGCATTTAAAACATTTTTAATCTTGTATTTTGCTAACCAAGCCAAGATAATCTCGTATTTCACTCGAGCGTATGGATCCTCATTTCTAATCAATAAATCCTTATATTGATATGCGTTGTATGTTTTTGAAAACATTTTTATTTTTTATTTCTCGTTTTAATTTTTTTTGCCGGCACTCCCACCACCACACTAAACGGTTCCGTAGACCTAGTTACCACCGCTCCGGCACCAACAACAGTCCCTTCACCCAAAGTAACTCCGGGCATTATTACCGCATTAGCTCCTATCCACACCCCATCACCAATAGTAATTTTCTTTGGAATAATCTTTTGCAAAGTTACGGGTGTTTTAACATCCTTATACTGATGCTCCCCCGAAGATATCACCACGTTAGTACCAATTAACACATCGTCACCAATTTTCACTCCTCCCACAGCGTTAATATAAGTATTTGAATTAACCACAAAATTCTTTCCGCATTCAATTCGAAAACAATGCACAAAAAAAACGTTTGGTTGAATTACACAAAACGACGCAAGTCTCTTAAAAAAAATTTTATAAACTAAAAATCTGGTTATGAAACCCAAAAAACTCGGTAATCCTCTAAACGGCCAGACAAAATATGCTTCCAATTCCAATAAAATCAGTTCCCAAGGAGAATAAACTCTTGTTTTAGTTTTTAGGTATTCGATTGTCGACATTTAAGTATTCTGTTTTACCTCTCTTGAAATTAGTATAAATTGTCAAATTTTTTGGTATCGATTTTACTGTTGATAAAAATTTCACTAACATTTCAAAATTATAGGTAATTGCTCCCGATCTAAAATTATATTTCTTTGCCAAATAAAAAAAATTGTTAAACACTTTTCTATTCTTTAGCGCTAAGGCCATATCCACCATCTGATTATGTAAAACAAATTCTCCAATATTCTTCTTTTCTCTCAATTTCAATATTTCCAACTCACACAATAATTTAATCCCAACAGCAAAATCCATTTTCACCAAATCAGGTAAAAATATCAAGTTATTAAAACCTAATTTAATTTTATTTACCAAGCTTAATGCCATAAATCTCGATAAAATCATTCCCATCTGTGAACTACCCGTCATCTCTCTGGCAATTAACTCCACATTTGGAACTACTCTTTTATTCATAACACTGGTGAATCATTAATTCTGTCTCTAAGGCAAATTTGTCATCACTAATAACTAATTCTTTATTCTTATTTTTCACAGCATCAATAAACAAACGATCTTCTACTCCATACGCCTCACCATTCGCTTGGGGATTAATGTTAAACACTACTTCCTCAATAACCCGAGGAAGATCTTCTTCTTTAACTGTTTTTATTTTCCCACCACTTATAGTTTTTAGTTCTTTCCCATTCGTAAATAACTCTCCTTTGGTCATTTTCACTCTTAATTCACTTTCAGCAATCCATTTTCCCTTCACTGACCATGACAACTCAACCTTTCCCACAAAATCACCATAATCCAAAACTACACTTGCCGCATCTTCCACTACCTTAGAATATATATTTCTAAGTTCGGCTTTAACTTTTTTTGCTTTCCCAAATATCAGATTAATCACAGAAAACAAATGAGGACCAGGGTTCATCAGTACTCCGCCACCAGATTTCTTCTTGTCAAACATCCAACCTTTTTTCGGCCCCAGCACCTCTCCATGTTGATAACTCGCTTCAAATCCTTCCACTTTCCCGTACACTCCGCTATTCACGATTCGAGCAATCTCTCGATAAGCCCTATTACAAACCAACGTATATCCCACTCCAACTACCCCAGAAAACCCCTTCGTCATCTTTTCAACTGCACTCAACTCTTTTTTATTCAAAGACATCGGTTTTTCTACAAAAACACTAATATTTTTCTTCATCGCTTTTTCCAGATATTCAAAATGACTAAAGGTTGGTGTTAACACATATAATGCATCGATCTTTTGGTTTTTCAACGCATCCTCAAAAGTTGGATAAAAATTTCCGCTAACCCCCATACTTTTAACCGTTTTAAACAATTTTGGGTTACTATCCACCAGCGCCACAATCTCAACATCATCAAAACTACTCAAAATCGACAAATGTATCAGCCCCATTTTTCCCAGACCCACCACTGCCACTTTTACTTTTTCTTTAAAAAATACTTCCTTCACTCCATCATTAAACTTCATCGGCAAATAATTATATTTATTTATTACTGTTCTAGGGTCACAATTAGTTTCCTGGGTTGACCCCAATACGTTATCTACAAAAAATGGTGGATGTTTCATTTTAAGTGTTTCAAATACCTTAGCACCCAACAAACCCATCCACACAGGAA
>Ga0066639_10001367_pt1 | contig 21678 bp, 22 predicted proteins | sample CryGeyCG2114_010_2_FD_59504 | JGI IMG/M metagenome (GOLD analysis project Ga0066639, IMG submission 59504) | Groundwater microbial communities from aquifer - Crystal Geyser CG10_big_fil_rev_8/21/14_0.10 | ecosystem: Environmental > Aquatic > Deep subsurface > Groundwater | place: USA: Utah...
AAGTGCCCACCCGTTGAACCGCCTGTAAAGACAATCTTCATGGGACGATAGTAGCACGAGTTTGGCTGCTGCGAAGGGCTATTTGGTGCTGTAGCGCGAGATATTGAGGAGAATGCCTGCGGCCGCCAGCGAGATAAGCATCGCGCTGCCCCCTTGGCTCATGAACGGAAGCGGCATGCCGGTGAGGGGACCCATGCCGAGCATTGAGGCGATATTTATGTATGCCTCTGCGGCAAAATACGCGGCAATACCTATGGCGAGCAGGGCGCCGAACATATCCGGAGCACGCACACCTATCACGAAACCGCGAAGCGCGAGCAGCAGGTACAAAAGCACAATGACGCTCGCACCCGCAAAGCCGAACTCCTCCGCGGCGACTGCGAATATGGAGTCGCCCATCGGCTCAGGAAGATAGGTGAACTTCTGTACGCCCTGTCCGTATCCCCTACCCCACACGCCGCCGGAGCCAACCGCAATGAGTGATTGGTGGATTTGATATCCCTTTGATTGCGGGTGTGCGCTCGGGTCGAGGAACGTACCCACGCGCTCGCGCACGTGTTCTTGGGTAACGAACAAAAGCCCTGCGAGAACCATGCCGGCGGTGCCCAACAGTAGTACGTACCGCCAAGAAGCACCCGCGGCCAGATACATGATCCCCGCGGTGATGCAGATGACGCCGAGAGTGCCTATGTCGGGCTGAAAGTAAAGTATCAGAGAGGGAAAAAGAAGTATGCCACCGAGCCATACAAGCCCTTTCCATGACGCTACATCGCGGCGAAGCATGGCGAATGCGGCAGCTGAAGCAATAATGACCGCAAGCTTCAGCGCCTCGGCCGGTTGAAAGGTAAACCCGGCGATCTTTAGCCAGCGCAAGCCGCCCGCATGCTCCATGCCGACGAACGGAAGAAATACCGATGCCGTGAGGAGCACAGAGGCGACGTAGAGGAGAGGCGCAAGCGGCCGCCAGCGGCGATAATCAACGTACGCAGCTATCATGAGTGCGATAAGTCCCAGCCCTATGCCGAGCGCGAGGTGGTTAAATACTACCGACGACGTGTGTTCCGCCCCGCGCGCAAGGAAACCGAATGCTGCGGAGGAGAAGACAAGTACTCCCACTCCCAAAAGCGCCGAGAGCAGAAGAAGGAGCATCCTGTCCATCCGCGCGCGGCGCATAGCCCTAGAGTGCTGAAAGCGCCAAAATGACACCCGCGAAAGCGAACATGATGGAGAGCACCCAATAGCGCATGACCACTTTGTACCCGGGCCATCCAATGGCCTCAAAATGGTGATGAAGCGGGGCGACGCGGAATAATTTTTTGCCGAAATAGCGTTTTGCGACAACTTGCAGCACATCGGAGGCAACCGTCGCTGCGAGAAGCGCGCCGATGAGAGGCAGCACGGAAATTCCGACTCCCCCGCCGAGGCTGTCTGTCGTAAACGCGACAACGGCAAGCGTCAGCGTAAGCGCCATCGTACCGGTGTCGCTCATATAGAATCGTGCGGGAGGAATGTTGAACCAAAGGAATGCAAGAATGCCGCCTACGATCGCCGCTGTAAATGCGGCAAGATTTATCTGATCTTGGACGAACGCAATGATAGTGTAGGAAGCGAATGCGGACGCAAAAACGCCGCCCGACAGGCCGTCGATGCCGTCAATGACACCGGATGCGTAGAGAGCCAGCGACACTGCAATGAAAAGCGGTATAACAAGCCAGCCAAGATACAGCGGCTCCCCGAACGGGATATTGACGACAGAAACCTCCAACTTCTCGTAGAACCACCAGCCGATAAACGTGGCGAGCGCAACGACCATCAGCAGCCGATAGCGCAACGGGACTCCCTCGCGTTTTGTGCTGACTATCAGTATGTCGTCGATGAGCCCCACAAAGGCGCCGACGAGGAGCGTCGCGAGCGGTATCCATGTCTGATCGCGGCTTAGAAAATTGAGCTGCTCGAGCGCTGGAATGAGCGTTGAAGCAAGCGCGATACCGACAGACACCATTGCCACGCTCGCCCAAATGACAATGCCGCCCATGCGCGGTGCGCGCAGCTCGTTGCCGTTGTGGAGCCGGTTAAATTCCTCCGCCGCCGTGCCATCGAGCGCGTTCTTCCCTGCCGTTTTCTTCCAGGTTTTGTACTTGTACAGGTAGTGCGTGACGATGGGCGTGATGGCTATGCCGACCATAAAGGCGGCAGTCGCGGGTACCAGTACTCGAACCACGTCTGGCAGCATGAGCCCCATTGTACAGTGGCTCAGCTGTGCGGCCTAGCGGGGCACCTGTGGCTAAGGAGTCGGCGCCGCAATGGCTATACGCGCAGCATTCATAAGGCTGCGCATGTCGTGGAATCGGCCCTCCCGTGTCGAGCCGAGGACAACAATGGCCACCGGGTGTGCGAGGCCGGCATCGAACAGGATAGCCAAGTTGCCGCCTGCAAGGTCGGTAAAGCCGGTCTTGCCGAGAATGAGGCCGGCTATCTCGGGAAGTATGGCATTGGTGTTGTGCGCTTCCGGGAGTTCCGCGTTCAGTGCAAAGAGGGCGGCAGCGTCTTCGGTTGTTGCGGCGAACAAGGGAGTATGAGTGCGCGCTATGTATGAGAGCAGCTGCGCTATATCGCGCGCGGATGATACGGCACCCGGTTGCGTCTCGCTGAGATCGAGGCCGGTAACGTTGAGAAAGTACGTTTCGTGCAGGCCTAGTTCGCGCGCAATGGCGTTCATGCGCCAAAGCGCCGCACCACCCGGAGGCGCCTCTGGAAAGCGCGCGCGAAGCGAATCGTCTGCGGCCTCGGCGAGAGCTTCAGCACCTACGTTCGATGATGCAATTAGCGTATAGTCGATAAGGTCCCGCGCTCGCCATACCTGGCCCGCGCCGAGGCCGCCCTCACCTCTCTCTACCGCAGCGCGGCTGATGGTCAGTGCCTCGGGGCCTTCAAATACATCCGCAATAGCGAGGACGAGTGCGACCTTGGTAATTGAGGCGATCGGCAGCTGTGCAGCGGCATTTTTCTCATACAGGGTGGCGCCTGTAGTTACGTCGAGCACAATAGCGCTGCGTGCAGCGACATGCACGTCTTCATAGCCCGAGGCGTACATGGCCTGTGCGGCAGCTGCATGCTGCGCGCTCTCCCTGGGGAGAGGAGCGCCGCCTTTATCCAGTACCGCTGCAAGTGCAATAACGCCGCAAAGCACAACGGCGAACAAGGCCGCCCTTTTTTTTGACCGGATACGCTCCTCGACAGCGGATGAGGTATCGTCAGCTTGAGCGCTCTCCAGCGGTATCGTCACTGGCGGTTCCTGCATCATGCGCATCGTGTTCGGCCGAGCTCTTGAATTCGGCCAATTCGCTCGCGATTGTATCATATTCGGGCAACTCCCGCGTGGAGCCGACGCCCAGGTGCGCAAGAAGTTCAGTGGACGGCTTATAGAGGAATTCTCGTGCATCCGCAGCGTGGCGCTCCCGTTCGATCAGGCCGCGGGAAAGGAGCGTTCGTATGGTGGAGCTGGAATTTACACCCCGTATGTAGTCGATGTCTGCACGAGTTGCCGGGCCCTCGTAGAGCAGGATGGCTATGACTTCCAGGCCCGCGTCCCCTATTGCACGCTCGTCGTCCTTTTCGCGCTGCCTGCCCACGGCCTCAGCGCCCGCGGGAGATGTCGTAAGTGCGGCGTCCGTATCCGTGCGCACGAGCGCAAGACCTGTGCCAGCGAGGCGCTTCTCGAGTGCGTCAAGCGCGCGCAGTATGTCGTATGTGTCGCATGCGAGCGCTGACGCAAGTTTTTTCAGCGAGATGGGCGCACCTTCGGCAAAGAGAAGCGCCTCCGCCTCCAAGGCGAGCTTTTCTAAGTTATGCGCGTCCTCCGGCATACGTACACGTGCTAGGCACCGTATCGCGGCGCTGCCAGTTCGTCGCGCTCGATAGTAATGTCGGTAAATCTCCCATCCTGCGACGCTGAAATGCGGCCGCTGCGGACGAGTTCAAGTACGGCCAGAAAGTGCACGATCTGTTCATGTACGCCGGCGGACTTCGTAAGCTCGCTCCAGCGTGCGCGGAGGGAGGATGCGAGCCGCTCTTGGATGCGTGTGATAACCTCTTCGAGAGCGACGACAGGCGCAACGACTGCTTCGGCAAGCTTCTCCGGTTTAGGGAGTGACGAGATAAGCCGCAGTGCAGCATCGTGAAGCTGTTCGATGGTGGTTGTCTCGCCCGGCGCGAATACAGCGGTTCTGTTCAATGCGGCAAGAGATGGCGCCTCCCTGGGCAGGTAGAGGGGGCGCATGCCCCACGCCTTGCGCAACAGCTTGGCTGCGGCGCGCACCTTCGCATAGCGCCTCAAGCGCCGCTCAAGCTCGGCGATGTCCGCGGTCTCCTCCTCTGTGAGAGAGACGTCGGGCAACAGCGAGCGCGATTTTATAAGAAGCAGCGTCGAGGCAATGACGAGAAATTGCGACGTTTCTCCAAGCGGAAGCTTCGGGAGCGACTGGATGTATCCGATATATGCGTCACACACCTCGGCGAGCGTAACCTCGGTAATGGAAAGCTTGCGCGCCTCAATGAGTGCCAACAGGGCCTCAAGCGGGCCTTGATAGCGCTCTGTCGCAATAAAAAACCCTGCTGCGCTGCTGCTACTCATGGCGGGGTGGTTTTTGGAACGTGATGCCGAGCTCTTGAAGTTGCGCGTCCGAGAGTTCCTTCGGAGCGCTCATGACAGAGGTTTGCCCTCCGCGCGTCATGGGGAACGCCTGGACTTCACGGAGGTGCTCCTCTCCCGCAAGTGTCATTACAAGCCGTTCGACGCCGAGTGCGATACCGCCATGCGGCGGTGTGCCAAGCGAAAAGGCCTTGAGCATGTGGCCGACGCGTGATTCGATCTCTTCGGGCGAATGCCCCATTACCTCGTACGTAGCGCGCAGCAGCTCCGCACGGTGCGCGCGAATGCTGCCCCCGCCGACTTCGAAGCCGTTGCATACCAGGTCGTATTGCGCCGTAAGGATATCCCCGATACGTTCCTTTTTCAGAAGCAGCTCCGCGTGCTCCGGTATGGGTGCTGAGAAAGGGTTGTGCGTGAACGTCCACTGGCCGTCAGGTGCCTGTTCGAAAAAAGGAAAACGGTAGACCCAGGCAAAGGATAGTGCGCCGTTTATCTTCTCTTCCTCGGTGCGCATGTCGAACTTATCCGTGCCGAATCGCTCCATTGCATCCGCGAACGTAAAGCGTGGAAATGGTTTCTGTGCTATGTGGCGACCGAGTTGCTCGGCCGTTTGGACGACCATTTCCTCGATCAGTCGCATGACGTCGCCCTCCTCAACGAACGACATCTCAATGTCTATCTGCGTATGCTCAAAGCCGCGGTCGGAGCGCAGGTCTTCGTCGCGGACGGCGCGGGCGAGCTGGAAATAGCGCTCGAAACCACCGGCCATGAGAAGCTGCTTGTATTGCTGCGGCGATTGCGGAAGCGCGTAAAATTTCCCCTTGTGAAGCCGCGACGGAACGACGAAATCGCGCGAACCCTCCGGCGTCGATTCCGTCAGAAGCGGCGTTTCGATCTCGACGAATCCCCTCTCATGCAGAAACTCGCGGCATGCATGGACGAACTCGCTCCTGAGGCGGATGATTCGCTGCATACGCTCGGAGCGAAGGTCGACATAACGGTACTTCAGCCGCACCTCTTCGTTGAGCGCGGCGGTATCCACTGTGATGTCGAAGGGCGGCGTTTCGGAAGAATTTAATATTTGGATGCCGGATACTGCGACCTCAATGTCGCCATTGGGAACATCGCTATTGACGTTCTGTGCGGGGCGCGCGCTCACCTCGCCTTCGACCTCTACCACGAATTCTCGAGCAAGCTCCTTGGCCGTATCCAGTGCGGGCGATTTTGGCAGGACGACGGTCTGCACGCTGCCTGTCGCGTCGCGTATATCGAGAAATACCATTTTGCCTTGGTCGCGCCGCACACTGACCCAACCCATTATAGTTACGGTCTTGCCGACATGGTCGCGCAGGTCTTTGATTAATGTTCGCTCCATATTAGATCGTGACGCCGATCGCGCGGCGAACATCATTCATTTTGCTGCCGGCGATTGCGCGCGCCCGCTCACTCCCCTCTTTAAGTATTCGGCGCACATCATCGTCGGAGATGGAATCGCGCCTCTCGCGCATCGGTGCGACGACTGCCTCGATATCCTCGATAAGCGCCCCCTTCAGCGCCTGGTACTTGCCCTTGTTCGCTTTGTACAACTCGGAGAGCTCACTGCGCGTTCGGAACAGAGAGTGGATGTTATACACATTCTCCGGACTCTCCGCCTTGGAGTCGGTGATGATGCTCATGACGGCCTTTGCAATCTCGTCTTTCGTGCCGAAAAGCGGGATGGTGTTTTTGTAGCTCTTGCTCATTTTCTGGCCGTCCGTGCCCGGGACCGTGGCGACAGAATCGAGAATGTGCTCTTTTGGTTCGCGGAACAGCTCCCCGTACGTGTTGTTGAATTTTGCCGCCGCCTCGCGCGCATATTCGATGTGCTGCCGCTGGTCCTGCCCCACGGGCACGATATCGGTGTCGTAGAGCAGGATGTCTGCGGCCATGAGCATCGGATACGCGAAGAGGCCCGCGTTCGCCTCGAGCCCTTTTGCGACCTTGTCCTTATACGCGTGTGCCTGCTGGAGGAACGGCACAGTCACGAGGCACTGAAATATCCATGCAAGCTCGGTGTGCTCCGGTACGTCGGATTGCTTGAAAATGGTCGACTTCTCAGGATCCGCTCCTGCTGCGATGTAATCTTTTGCAATGCCCAGGATGTTCTCACGCAGCGCCTCCGGCTCTTTCAGTGTCGTCAGTGCATGGTAGTCGACTATCATTAGGAAACTCTCATACTCGCGCGAGAGCTCGACGAACGGCTTCAGCGCGCCAACCCAGTTGCCCAGGTGGAGCGCGCCGGAGGGCTGCAGACCGGTCAAAAGGCGCTTCATATGGGTGCATGATAGCAGAAAATGCGCCACATTCACGCACGTCAGGCGGGTAGCTCGACGATGAACCGCGAACCCTTCCCCTTCCCTTCCGACTCCGCCCATATGCGGCCCTTGTGCGCCTCGACGATAGATTTGGCAATGAAGAGCCCATAGCCGGTCGAGTGGACGTTCACTTTTGTCGATTCCTTCCCGCGGCCGCCCTGGGTGAAAAGCTGCGCCATGTCCTCCGGCGTGATGCCGACGCCGGTGTCGCTCACGGTGAGGCGGATTGTTCCAGTATCGCGCTCAAGCGCGACTTTGACGGAACCGCTGAGCGTGTAGCGGATGGCGTTGTCTACCAAGTTGCGCACCACGTGTTTTTGTAGCTTTTCTTTGTCGCCGCGCATGACGTACGAACCCTTCTTTGCGCTGAAGGTGAGCGCTAGATTGCGTTCGCGCGCGCTCTCCGAGAGGTCGCGGACCACCTGCTCCGCAAGCTCGCGCAAGTCGAATTCTTCTCGCGCGTAGGTAACCGAGCCGCTCTTCATGTCGGAAGCCTCCAGTATGCTCATGACAGTCTCCACGCCCTTGCGCGTGTCTGCGAGCGCGAGGGCCGCCACGCGCTTGAGCGATTGCGGCAGCGCCCCGTAGTCGCCTTCGGTTATGGAAGCAAAGGCAGCTTGGTTCTTCGTGAGGTAGCCCTTCACCTCGTGGCTTATGAAGTGGAGGAGCGATTCCTGTTGTGCGTTTATGATGTGCAACTCGCGCTCCTGTTTCTCGATGAGTTCCCGCTGCTCTACTTCCCGTATAACGGCGCGTATCAACAGCACGCCCGCCGCGAGAACGAGGAGAAAGATAGACGAGCGGAAAAGCAGGATCAGCGCGTCGGTCGAGAAAATAATTTCGGCAAACACTCCTATCGCGAGCACGAACACGAGCGTTGAGACCGCCGTCACTTTGATGTTAAAGAGCTTGTGACGGAGAATCGCGTATGCCGTAAATGCGATGAACGGAAAGATAAACACCGCGGAGAGCGGCAAGAAACGCGGGTTATCAAATGCCGCAGGCAGGATCAGGTTGAAGATAAGGATGAAAATGAACGTGATGAGCGTGCCTGTGCCGATTAGCACGATTGGCAGGCGATCACTCGGCGTAGCCCGATACGCCTTTCTGATCAGGAGCAGGATGCCGGATATGATAAGCAAGGAAACGATGACCCCGAAAAGTGGCATAATGGGGCCGTTAGAGATCGACGTAATAACACCATTGGGCGAAACACTGGTCACTTCTTTGAGTGCAAGCGGGGTCAGTGTTGCCGCTGATATCAAAATTACGGCCGGAATCGCTGCAAAACGGTACCAGGCCGGAAACGCAACGTTGGCGCGCGGAAAGACGTAGCAGAGCTGGAAGAAGGAAAAGGCGTGCCACGCGCCGAGGAAGATAATAATTCGTACGATCCATAATCCTGCCTCGGGGTCGGACGGCTGATACTGCAGGTAATTCGCGATACTCCACAGCATTGTGATTATAGAAAATGCAAAAAAAGTGCGATTCGTAATGCTCGCCTTCTCACTGAAAAGAATGGTGAATCCGAGCACACCGGTGCCGGCAACAGTTATGCCAACGGCGAGAAGATCTAAGTTGAACTCGATCATACGAAACGTGGAGGTCTGCGGCGCGCGCGAGCAGTGGCAGGTCTTTTAGCTTTCCCTACGCGCAATATCATCGCAATTGACTCATTCGTGCCGGCACCGAAGATATTGAGCAACGTATGGCGGGATGCGAATACGCGTTCGCGCAGGTCTGCGGGAATATCGGGGTCACTCGTCCTTGAAAGGTATTCAGCAAGATACAGAAGGCCGGCAAGCGGTTGCGCCGACAAATCGCGGTTCGTCAGTTCTAACCAAGCGCGCTGCATGCATCGTCCGGCATATATAAAATCTACCGGCTCTACCCTATCAAGAATTGTTGCCACGCATGCCGCCGATGTTGCGTATACGGCCGCATTACTCTTGGCGGCAAGTTTTGAGAAACCCACCGTATTCAGCGCACGCATTATTGGCCAGTGTCGGATAAGCTTAAAGAGCAGTTGTATCGGCGGCGGCAGCTCGGTGGCCTTGATATACAGGCCCGGCTCTCCCTTTGACGCGGCGACGGAGGACCAAATTAGGCTCTTAAAGAACAACGAGTGCAATTTTCTTGTGCGTAGTGCTGTTTCTTCCATTATGCTTGCAGCTTCAGAAATCGCGGAAACAAGCGCTGCATCGGTAACGACAACGGTTCGGCAATGTTTTTCCCGGATTTCTGACAACGCTGCTATCTCGTCTGCCTGAAGTGGCGCATGCACGTATGGGCCGCGGTTAGTGTGTCTGTCACGGATCGCTCGGTATAAGGGATGGCCTGGCTCCCCATCCTCTGCAAAACTCACGCGTATGACGGCAGCGTTTTCGGTTGGAACCATCGAGGCGCGACAGCAGAATTCCTGCGCGGCGATCGCTATATTCTCGAGAAGTGCTCCTGTGGCTATGAGCGTACCTCGGCCATCGACATTCAGGATCGGATGGTCTTTCTCGGGATTCGCCGTAATGAATAGGTCGCTTCCCTCCAAACGGAACGTCCACGGTTGCGAATTATCACCGGAGGGCGCCCATATGGCCTCCTGCACGATCTTTTGTATGATTTCCCTCATACCGACTCGTCGGCAAGGCCTAGAGCAGCAAGATAGCGGGCTCGACCCATAGCCCGCTTTTTTGCAGTGTGCGGCGAACTGTGATCCGGATCAAGCGCGGCATCCATGCTCACGTCGAACTTTCCTGACGGGAGCGGCTCATTGCACGCCAGGCGCTTCAGGGCTGTTGCGATCACGACGCCGGCCAGCGTTGCCGCGTTGCCGAGCTGGGGCCAGGAATAGAGTGACTTCCCTACTTCGATGAGCGACGCGAGCATCCGCTCAGTGACAAAGTCCTGCCCCGCGATCTTCGTGGCAAGCTTCGGCAAATGATGCGCGGGGAAGCCAGAAAACGTGTGCTCGTCGACGTCGCCGATAGCCCCGTGGAAAAGCGGCCGCTCAGGTTCAAGATCGAAGCGTTCGACATCCGCGATAACATTGTCCCCATTGTCCGTCGCCATGATGACCGGGATACGCCGCTCGCGTGCGGCGAGGCGGAGCAGTATCTTTAAATCAAGTTTATCCGTCTCCTCTACAAGTACATCCACATTGTCGAGGAAATCGTTCATGGAATCCTTTGAAACACCATCGTCAAAGGATGTAATGTCCGCGTACGGATCAAGTTCCCAAAGCTGCTCTCGAACCAGAGCGGTCTTTTTTCGGCCAATATCAACGAACGTGGAACGGATCCTATTCAGATTCGAGGGGGATAGCGTATCGGGGTCCGCAATGTGTATGATTTTACCGCCCCCTATGAGCCCAAACGTAAGCGCACCATGACTGCCGACCGACAAGCCGGCGTATGCGACCCTAAGGTTGTACATGCTGCGCTGTTCGGCCTCAACGATCAAGTTTTTGTTTCGAGCCGTTCGTATCTCAAAATGCTCATCCTCCGGCAAGTAGTGTACGAGCGAATGATTCCAGGGAAAGTAAAACCATTCACCTAGATCTTCGAGTCGTTGTTTCCCCTTATACTCGTCAATGAACGCCTCGAGTTCCCGTTCATGGTTCTCGTCGAATTTAAAGCGCGGGTTTCGGATAAAAAACAAGTCCTCGAGTAACGTCTCATACTCGTCAATCACCCGCAGAGGCTGCAGACGCAGGCGGAATTCTTCCAGCGTCTCTCTTGATCGTATGAGCCGCTCCGGAGGCATTTCGTTATTCTACCGTATTCACGCAGTTTTCTGCACCCACATTTGCTTGATATCACGCTTGAAATACAGCTGGTCCTCATATGGCCAAAAAACTAGGCGGGGCATTGCGCGGTCGCCGAGGTGATTCGAAAGCTCGCGGAACTCGGCGCTCCGCTCTCGCAGTTCTTTAACGATCTCCGCGCTCATCTGTGCCCCAAGTGTCTTGGGTGCCTCTTTGCCTTTCTTAAGCTCGAGGTTTATCTCGAGGAACTGGTCGTGCGCTTCGTCATATTTCGTGACGAGTGTAAACCGCCCGGTAACGAACGGCTGAAATGTGTTGCGCAGCAGGGCCTCGCGTACCATGCTTGGGTAGATCTGTAAGCCATACAGAGTAGTCGAGAGGTCTGTGCGTTCGTACACATATACGAAGGGCATTTTCTTGAACGACGGGTCAATACAAAGTTTCTTTGTCGCTGATTCGATATCTATACCGAAATTCGACATCGTACGTGTAATGTCGGCATACCGCAAAATGCCGCCGCTATCGCCTAAGCGATACCGGACGAGAGGCATTACGCTGTCGGCAGACACGTACAATTCGCCCTCTAATGCCTCAAAGAAATAGTGGCGCGCATCGTACTGTGCGAGCGTGGGCGTCTTTTCAATATTTCCAAAGAGCGCAGCGTATGCGGCAGGATGGTCGTATGCTATGCGACGAATAAGGATCGAAAGAGGGGTCTCGGAGGCCATAGCACCAAGTTCCGCAGTACCGTATATGTTCATCGTATCGGTGAGCGCGTTCTCTATGCCACCCGCTTTAACCAGATAATCGCGAAAATGCTCCGTAAAAGCTTCAGCGGCCGCTACAATGGCTATTTTCTTTTCGCGCAGAATTCTACCCTCGGCTGCTAGTTCATCGAAAACATCCTTGATGAAAGGCGGGTACCCGGCAAAAATAAGTTGCTCATAGCGAGGGGCGAGCTTGCGCGCGATATTGAGTATTTCCTTCATGTTGATACCCGGCGTGATGATGCCAATGGGGCGTCCTCGCCTTCTACCCATCCGTGAGAATGCCTCGTAGGTGATGAGACCTCCTATCCAAACGCCCATGCCGAAGCACACGATAACAAGCGTCGACGCCTTCTTTGAGAGCGAACTACCCACGTAGAAACGATCGTGCAATTCAGCGGCGCGCTCGTGGATGCTATCAGAGCGAGGAAAGTAGAGTGGCTCACCCGTCGACCCAGAGGTTGAGGTCATAACGTGAGGTACGGAATGCTTCCCTCGTCGGAATAGCTCATTGTAAGGATATGCGCGGAGGTAATTGTCTTTTGTCAGATATGGTATGTGAGCGATATCTTCGCTGCTCCTGATAGCAGCTGGCCGCACCCCCTGTTTCTTAAGGAAGCGGGCATATGCAGGGACGTTTTTTGCTGCGTCGCGAAATAAAGAAAGGATCCGACCATGGGCACCAGCGGCAGCGAAGTTTGTTGATGCTTTAAACGCCGGACTCGTCAAGCGTTTCTTCGCACGGGCAGATAGAGTAGAGTGCATACGAACGACCAGTGTACTATAAGACAAAGAAGATGGTCTGTATAGGGCTAGGAATTGATTGCGCTGCGGATGCAGCCAACTACGCGTGTACGATGTTCTGGCGCGGGAATCGCTATACGCAGTGTATTGAGGAGAAGTCGACTACCCACGGGGTTAAAACAGAGTGACCCCCCATCAGCTACAAGGATGCCATCGCGCGCAAGCTTTGCCGCAATTGTGTCGGCGCTCTCTACCCTAATTAAAACAAAGTTGCCAAAAGATGGGTACACAGTGACACCGGTAGCAGCCAGCTCTTCGGAAAAACGCGCCCGCTCCTTGATCAACAACGTGCGTCGCTTTGCAAGCAGCGTATTCGCGTCAAGCAGTGCCAAAGCAGCGCATGTGCTCGGATGAGCAACTGGCCACGGCAAAAGCTGTTCGGTGAGTGCAGCGGTTATATCCTCCGGCGCCACAGCATAACCGACGCGTGCGCCGGAGAGGCCGAATCCTTTTGAAAACGTTCGTACAACGATAAGCGGGACTGAGCCGATCTGTGCAAGGTACGTAGGGTTGTCGAACTCATAGTATGCTTCATCCAGTACGACGAGCACGTTATTTTCGCGCGCACGGTCGAATATACGGCCCATATTGGATTCGGTAATGCGTGAACCAAGTGGATTGTTAGGTTGGCACAGGAAGAGCGCCGTGCCGCTCGTCATGCTGTCGAGTATGGTATCGATCGGCATGATGAACGCACCGTCTCTTTCGGTAAAAGCGAGGGGCATAATCGGCAACCTCACTCGAGACAATATTTTTTCGTACCCGTAAAATGTAGGCAGCGGCAAAATCGCGCGTAGGTTGCGCTCGACACACACCCTGGCGATCGCCTCAATAATGGCATCGGAACCCGCGGCTATAGAAATCATGCTTGTCGGCTTGCCTGTATATGCGCTGAGTGCCTTCCGTAGCGACTCATACGACGGGTAGAGCGGCAGCGTAGCGGGACTCATCGCCGCCATACAAACTGCGATGAGTTGCTCATCGAGCAACCAATATGACTCGTTGCGATGGAGTGGTAACAAGGCATCCACGGGGCTCATACACTACCGCCGGGCATATGCGAGGAGGAGCAGTGCCGCAAGCAGCCACCAGAAGCCGTAGGAAACACCGAATACTCCTTGGACTGCCGGGGAGAATTCCCACAAAGTGGAGAGTGCCGGCGTCGCGACCCACACTGAAGCGGCGATAGCGGCCGTTGCGAGGCCGGCGGCAAGTGCAGCCGGAAGCCCTCCTCCCTCGTACCCCCAGTCGAGCGTGCTGTTGCGAAGCAGCGCGTAGAAGACAGTAAGCATGACCGCAAACAGGGCCGCCTGTGCGTACGGCGTGTCGAGGCGCTCGACCAGCGCATCTGCGTACGCCGCTTGCGAGATCGCAGCAATGCCAAGCGGAGCGATAAGAAGAGCGAGGGAAAGTGCGAGTGCGCGGCCCGCGCCGGAGCGAAGCGTGTCGAGCGCGATAATTGCGGCGAGCGCGGACAGAATAACCCAGTCAATGGGCAGGCCTTTCGCTAATTCCACGATGCCATCTACTTCCACATCCCTATTGTAACGGGCGCAAGCGGCCTTGGTAGGCGCTTATGCACAACCCGCTCCCACTTTTGGAACGCTTTTTATCGAGCATCGGAGATTCCCGGTACGCGTGACGTATCTTACAATCCAGCGATGCGGAGCTGCTCGATGAGCTTCTTTGCTTCCTTGGACAGCTTTTTCGGGAACTCGATATGCACACGCACCAAAAGGTCGCCGCGGCTTCCTCGCCCGTTCGGGACGCCCTTGCCTCGAACGCGGATAAACTCGCCGTGCTCGACGCCCGCAGGCACCGTAATGGTCATCTCGCCGTCCAGCGTGTCGATGCGATACTCGCCACCGAGCAGCGCGTCGGTGAGCTTTATCGGCAGTGTCGTGACCAAGTCGCTGCCCTCTCTCGAAAAGTGCGCGTCATCTTTTACGTGCAACTTGACGTACAAGTCACCCGCGACGGCGCCGGGGGCGGCTTCTCCGCGCCCGGGCATGCGTATCATTTCGCCGTCCGAGACTCCCGCCGGGACCGCTATGACTATCTCCTCCTGCCGGCGCAAAACGCCTTCTCCAGCGCATGCCTCGCAGGGCGTCTCCGGAATCTCTCCGCGCCCCTTGCAGCGCGGGCACGTGCGCATGGACGTGAATGTGCCGAAAAATGAGTTCCGCGTCTCGCGAACAGCGCCTTTGCCGTTGCAGCTCTCGCACGTGCGCATTGCGGTTCCCTTCTTTGCGCCGCTCCCCTTGCATATGTCGCACTCACCCACTTTTGAAATGAGTACGCGCCGCTCGGCACCGAAGATCGCCTCTTTAAACGTAAGCTCTATGTCGATCGAGATATCGCGTCCGCGCCTCGTACGGCCGCGCCCCGACATGCCCACGAAAAATTCACCGAAGATGTCTCCCAAGTCGAACTCCTGAAAGTTGGCCCCGCTGAAGTCGGCGTTCGAGAAGTCGAAGCCGCCAAATCCGCTCGCCTGTCCCGCGCCTGAAAACGTACGTCCGTAGGTGTCATATTCCGCGCGTCGCTTCTTGTCAGAGAGAACGGCGTACGCTTCGCTCACTTCCTTGAACTTTGCCTCGTCGCCGCCTTTTTTGTCGGGGTGGTATTTGTGCGCGAGCGTGCGGAACGCCCTCTTTATGTCGTCTTCACTCGCTCCTTTCTCAACACCGAGTATTTGGTAGTAGTCCTTCATGCGTAGGCATTATAGTGCCTTACGTTGTTCGCGCAAATGCACGCTTCATGTGCACATGCATGGGGTGGCGAACTACTTTTGCTCGGTATCTTTGTCCTCCTTCGGCGGCGTGTTTGCATCCGCCTCCTGCGTGCCGGTTGGCTCTGCCTGCTGCTGTTTCGCCATATGCTCGCCTATGGCGCCGAGTGCGGTAGAGAGGGTCTGAGACGCGCTTTCTATGGCGGATACGTCGGTGCCGTTGCGCGCGGTTTTCAATGCGTCCAGTTTCTCCTGTATTTTCTTTCTCACGTCCTCTCCGACCTTATCACCGTGTTCCCGCAGCGCTTTCTCCGCAGAGTAGATCCCCTGATCCGCGGCATTCTGTGCTTCAACAAGTGCGCGGCGCTTCTTGTCCTCTTCTGCGTGCGCTTCGGCATCCTTACGCATCTGCTCCACCTCCTCGTCGGTAAGTCCGCTGCGCGACTCAATACGGATAGATTGCTCCTTGCCGCTCGCCTTATCGCGCGCTTTAACCGAGAGGATGCCGTTTGCATCAATATCGAACGATACCTCTATCTGCGGCACGCCGCGCGGCGCCGGCGGTATGCCGTCTAGATTGAAGCGGCCGAGCGATTTATTATCCGCGGCCATTTCGCGCTCGCCTTGGACGATGTGAATTTCCACGGACGGTTGGTTATCTGATGCGGTCGAGAAAACTTGCGTACGAGAGGTTGGTATGGTCGTGTTGCGCTCAATGAGCTTTGTGGCAACGCCACCGAGTGTCTCAATGCCAAGGGAGAGCGGAATAACATCAAGGAGCAAGACGTCCTTCACGTCACCCTGCAGTATGCCCCCCTGTATGGCGGCACCTATCGCGACCACCTCGTCCGGGTTTACGCCCATGTTCGGCTTTTTGCCGAAGAATTTCTCGACCGCTGCCTGCAGCGCGGGCATGCGCGTCTGGCCTCCCACCAGGATGACCTCGTTGATGTCGGACACGCTGAACGGGGACGACTCCATCGCGCGCTTTGTGATGGTCATCGCGCGCTCTATAAACTCCTCCGAAAGCTCCTCGAGCTTTGCACGGGTCATTTTTACGAGAAGATGGCGCGGTCCTGAGGAGTCCGAGGTAATGAACGGAATATTTACCTCCGTTTCAAGCGCTGTGGAGAGCTCTATTTTCGCTTTTTCGGCCGCTTCGTCCAAGCGCTGCCGCGCGAGCGCATCGTTGCGCACATCAATGGCGGACTCTTTTTTGAACTCTTCAGCTATCCAATTCATTATCTTCTGGTCGAGATCCTTGCCGCCGAGATGGGCATCGCCGTCGGTCGAGCGTACCTCTATGACATCGTCCCCCACCTCGAGTATGGAGATGTCAAAGGTGCCGCCGCCAAAGTCAAAGACCGCAATCTTCTCGTTCTTCTTTTTGTTGAAGCCATACGCGAGCGCGGCTGCGGTCGGTTCGTTGATAATTCGCTTGACCTCGAGCCCGGCGATCTTGCCGGCGTCCTTTGTCGCCTGACGCTGCGCGTCGTTGAAGTACGCAGGAACGGTGATGACCGCCTCGGTTATCGTTTCGCCGAGCCGCTTCTCTGCATCTGTCTTGAGTTTTTGCAAAATCATGCCCGAGATTTCTTCCGGCGAATACCACTTATCGCCCAATTGAACCTCCACGCCGCCGCTCTGGGATTTGCGCACCTCGAACGGTACGGAGGCCACATCTTTTTGTACCGCCGGCTCGTCGAATGAGTGCCCGATAAATCGTTTTATCTGGTAGATGGTGTTTTTCGGGTTCGTGACGGCCTGTCGTCGCGCGAGGAGGCCCACGAGGCGCTCGCCCGTCTTGGAGAGAGCAACAACGGACGGCGTCGTGCGGGCGCCCTCGGCGTTTTCAATGATGCTCGGCTCTCCCGCGACGACCGCGGCTACCGCCGAGTTTGTTGTGCCTAGATCTATGCCGATTATTTTTGCCATAGCGTTGTCAGATTATGCTTGTAACACTTCGGACGGAAAACTATATACCTTGAACGTAGTAACATGTCAAGAAATACGCACGATCGCGAGCGCGTCACTGCACCACAACGACGTCCGCAGGGCGCAAAACACGCGCCTCCGCGCGCCAGCCGCGCCGTACGACCTGCGTAATTTGGCCGGACGAGCCACCGGCTTCAGTTTCCTGAATTGCGCGGTGCAGCGCAGGGTCGAACTGCTCGCCGACTTTACCGTAGGCCTCGATACCGCAGGCCTTGAGGCCGTCCACCAGTTGCGTGTAGATGCTCTCGACACCCGCGCGCCACTCCTTCGGGACGCTGTCCCACGAGGAGTCCGCCATAGCCATCTCAAAGCTGTCGATAGCAGGCAGTATGGACAAAAAAAGCTTCTCACGCTCGCGCTCGCCCGCGCGTGAATACTGCTCCGACGCCTCGCGGCGCACGTTTACGGCGTCCGCTTTCGCCCTCTGCCAGCCGTCCAAATACTGCTGTCTTTCGGCTTTGCACTCAGCGAGCTCCGCCTTCAGCTTGTCTATCTTCGCCTTAAAGGATGCAGCGGCGCCAAGCTCGTCCTCCGGTTCAAAATCCAGCTGCGATGCTGCATCTTCCTCCGGATCGTGAGCATCGGCGTTTTCTTTATCGGCTTCTTTCTTCATGCGCGGAATATACCACAGAGCGCTGAAAAATTCATGCTGCGCGGCAAACGTGCGCCGCGCCGCTCTAGGGCCGAAGGTGGAGCTAGCGCTTCGACCACTGCGGGGCGCGACGCGCCTTCCGCAAGCCGAACTTCTTGCGCTCAACGGCGCGCGCATCCCGCGTAAGGAAGCCGCGAACTTTGAGCTCTTTTCGGCGTTCTGCATCCGCCTCAACGAGCGCGCGCGCAAGCCCGAGCTGGAGCGCGGTTGCCTGCGCTTTTTTACCGCCGCCCGATACCTTGGCGGTAACTGCATACGACGCACCGATCGCCTTCATCGGGGCGTACACTGATTCTACGAGCTGTGCACCGGGAAAATAGGCGGCTGCGTCGGTGTCATTAACGACTATGGCAGGGTTCTTCGCCTCGACGATGCGCACGCGCGCGGTAGCCGTCTTACGTCTTCCGACTGCCTCCGTGTATGTGTTTTTTGCGGACATAATAGTGTGAAAAATGCTACCAGACTAAATATGGTTGTTATTCGCTGATACTGAGGCGCTTCAAACGAGCGGTACGCAGGCGGTTGCGCGGGAGCATGCGCTCTACGGCGCGCCGCAGCGCCTCGCTTCGGCCCTTCCTCCCTATGAGCGAGCCGAGCGTCTCCTTTTTGAGGCCGCCGGGGTAGCCTGAATAGCTTGTGTATACCTTGTCGCGGCGTTTTGCCTCCGAGATGCGGATTCTTCGCGCGTTGGACACGCGTACCACAACGGGGGGAGGATCGTGGGGAGTGTACAGAGGGGATGCCTTGCCCATCAGCGCGCGCGCCGCCTCGGCAGCGACCCGCCCGAGCGTGCGCCCCGCTGCATCTATTGTGTATTCAAGTGTCTCCATATGCCTCGTTGGTTATACGAATTCGATCCGCGCCGCTTCGTTGACCCTCTTGCCAACCCGCCCGAGGCGCACGATGCGCGTATATCCGCCTGCCCGATTACGGTAGCGAGGTGCAATATCCTCATGCAGCTTCTTAACGGCGTCATGTGCACCGCCAAGGCGCGACGATACGATCCGGCGTGACGCGGTGGTATTTGCCTTCCCTACCGTCACGAGCCGCTCGACGTATGGGCGCAATTCTTTAGCTTTCGACAGCGTGGTCGTAATATTCCCTTCAAGAAGGAGCGAGCGCGCAAGTGAACGCAGCAATGCCGTTCGCTGCCTGCGTACTCTACCGAGCGTCCGTGTGCGTGAATGGTGTCTCATGGGCGTTAGTGGGAGCGGAGCGTGAGGCCAAGATTCGAGAGAGCGCGCTTTATCTCCTGCAAACCCTTCTGACCGAGTCCCTCAATGGCGAGAAGGTCGTCTTCGCGTTTCCTGACGAGACCGCCCACGGTCCGAATGGAGGCGTTGTCGAGCGCCTGCTCGACGCGCGCAGATAGCTTCAATTCGCTCACGCGGGTCTTCAGAAGTTCTGCATCCGCCGCGTGGACGCGTTCCTCACGCCGCGCTGCCGTCTCGGGGTGCCCGTTCTCCTCTGCAGCCGCCTCGGCCTGTTCATCCTTGAATCCTACAATTGAGCGAAGCTGGTGGATCATAGTTTCAATGGACCGCTCAAGCGCCTCGCGCGGCGAAAGCGTACCATCAGTTTCTATCAGCATGCGCAGCCGGTTGAAGTCTGTTCTGTCGCCTACACGCATGTTCTCCACTTCATAGTTGACGCGCCTGATCGGAGAAAAGATCGCATCGAGCGCGATACTGCCTATGTCGACGCGCTCTTTTTGATGCACTTCCTTGGGAACGTATCCCATGCCGCGCTCAGCCGAGAGCTCCATCTCGAATGTCTGCTTGCCGGTCACTTCCGCGATGTATTGTTCGGGGTTAAGAATCTCGACTTGGCCCGGCAGCTTGAAATCCGCCGCGGTCACGATCTTGGGTCCCTTAACCGAAAGCGTGATTGTCTGCGGCTCGTCCGTCGACAAGCGAAGGCGCATCTTGCGGACATTCAGAAGTATGGTCACCATATCCTCGCGTACGCCCTCAATGGTTGAGAATTCGTGGGATACGCCCGGGACTTTGACGTGCGTGACGGCGGCACCGGGAAGGGACGATAGTACGATTCGGCGGAGGGAGTTTCCGAGCGTATAGCCGTAGCCCGGGTATAGCCCGTCGATCTCGTATGTGCCGCTCCGCTCTGATTCGTTGACGATGCGGGGCTTGGACGGCAAGGCAATGTGATAATCAAGCATATGCAATGGATCGATATGAATGGATAATTGTTCTCCAAAATTGAAAACACTCTAATAAACGTGGATGTAAAAACGCGCGGAATTATAACGTAATCCGGCTGAAATATCAATAGCCATGACTCTCATGCGCTCTAGCGGCTGTAGAACTCGAATACTGTTTGGTAGTCGAGCGAGGCGTCGGTTGCATCATGGGTTGGCATCGAAGTCACTTCGGCCTTCATAAGCGGTGCGTCGACCGAGAGCCATGCAGGCGGCGTGCGTGCTTCCGCAGCTTCCACCGGCTCCGACAGATGCGCGAACAGGGGGCTCTTTCGGCTCCCCTCCCGAACGGTAAGGGCATCGCCGACGGATAGCGCCGCGGATGGCGTTGTCGTCCTCCGCCCGTTGATGCAAATGTGTCCGTGAGAGACCGCCTGGCGTGCTGCACGGCGCGTGGAAACAAAGCCGGCGCGATACACGGCATTGTCGATGCGCATTTCGAGCGCTGCATGGAGTGCATCGGTAGGGCTCGCCTCGCCGACCGCCTTAGCCACATAGTTGGAGAGCTGCCTTTCCGAAAGTCCGTACGTGTAGCGAAGCTTTTGTTTCTCAAGAAGCTGCCTCCCGTAGTCGGAGCCGCCGCGCCCGCCTCGCCGCCGCTCTCTCTGAGAACGTGCCTGGGAAAGCGCGAATTTTTGCGATTGTGTTTTCTCGAACACAGCCGGACCGAGGCGTTTTGCTATTTTGTATTTTGATTTAACGGGCAACATATGCGTAGGTAAGGTGTATCGCTCATCACTCGCTAGACGCGGCGGGGCTTGGGCGGGCGTGGGCCATTGTGCGGCACCGGCGTATCGTCGGCAATGCGTGATATGTCGATACCTTTGCCTGCAAACGCACGTATCGCCGATTCCCTGCCGGCGCCGACGCCGCGGATGACCACATCAACTTCCTTCACGCCTATCATAGCAGCTTTTTCGCCGACAAGCTCGCCCACTTTCGCAGCAGCGAATGGCGTCCCTTTTTTGGCGCCCGCGAAGCCAAGTGCGCCGGAGGAAGATGAGGTGATGGCGTTGCCCTGCTTATCTGTGAGCAGAACTTTCGTATTGTTGAATGTGGCCTGGATGTGAAGCGTGCCTTCGCCTATCGAGCGCTTTGCAAGGCGCGCGAGCGAGCGCGACTTCAGACCCTGGTCGACAGTACCGCCGGACTTTCTGATTATCCTTTTTTTACCCATAGATTTTTATAGCGAACGTGGTGAGCTTAGAAAAATCTATGCCCGCCCGAGTTTCCATTCACGCGCATTTGTATCACAAATAGCGCTAATTTCCAACGAGATGCCAACTGGTACCGCGATATGCATGTACGAAAATGTAGGCGGGCAAAGAAAATCTAAGTCGCTTTGCTCCAAGATTTTTTAAGTCTTCTCCAGCTTCCTTCTACCGCTCGTCATAGTTTTGCGCACATTGCCGCGTACCGTGCGGGAATTGGTCTTTGTACGCTGGCCGCGTACCGGTAGGCGCTTTGCATGCCGAATACCGCGGTGTGCCTGAATATCCTTCAGACGGCGCACGTTAGCCGCGATCGAGCGTTTCAGCTCGCCCTCAACGGTGAACGCCTCGACGGCATCCCGCAGCGCCGCCTCCTCAACGGCGGTAAGTTCTGAGGCTTTCTTGCCTTCGCTGACCCCCGACTTCTTAAGTGCGTCGAGCGCTCGCATCCGCCCGATGCCGTACACAGCCGTCAGACCTATCTCAAGGCGCTTATCATCCGGTATGGTGACTCCCGCTATACGCATAGCTTCAA
>Ga0066639_10001370_pt1 | contig 21673 bp, 25 predicted proteins | sample CryGeyCG2114_010_2_FD_59504 | JGI IMG/M metagenome (GOLD analysis project Ga0066639, IMG submission 59504) | Groundwater microbial communities from aquifer - Crystal Geyser CG10_big_fil_rev_8/21/14_0.10 | ecosystem: Environmental > Aquatic > Deep subsurface > Groundwater | place: USA: Utah...
TTTGGTTCATTCTTTTTTGGGTCAATAGTTAATTCTAATGAAAATGCTTTTCCTTTTCCTGTTCCTGAAATTACTTTAACTGGTTTTCCTGTTGTTGTTTGTGAATACATTGTTGCGCCTGCAGCTCCAATTCCCTGCTGTCCTCTTGACTGAACCATTCTGTGAAATTTTGTTCCTGCAAGTAATTGCCCTAAAGCTTTTCCTACAGTTTCTTTGGTTAATCCTGGGCCATTATCTTTAATTGTAATTTCATAATATTCTGCTCCTAATTCCTGTATTTTTATTTCTATGTCTGGCAGAATATTTGCTGATTCACATGCATCTAATGCATTAGTTACATATTCGTGAATTATTGTTGTTAGTGTTCTGATTTTTCCGCTTAATCCAAGCATTTGCTTATTTTTTTTGAAGAATTCTGCCACTGAATGTTCTTTGAATTCTTTTGCCAGAGTTTCAGCCGAAATTTCTTTTGGCTTAATTTTTTGCAGTTCTCCATTAACTGGTTCTTCTTTTATTTCTGCCATTTTATCACTTTAAATTTCAATTTCTTTTTCTTTATACAAAAAAACTTCTGCAGTTGAATGAGATGCTCCTTCCAACAACATTTTAATTGTTTTTTTTGCTTTTCCCATCCCATCTGCTTTTCCTATTATGCTTATTGTATGCCCATAAACTGAAACAAAAGAATCAGTTTGATCTTCTATTTCATTTCTTGTTTTTCCGTTTTTTCCTATTACTCTTCCTTTTTTTTGCTGGATTAATTTTTCATTTTTTCCAAGCATTTCTTTTAAATCAATTATTTCAAGAGAATAATTTTCGTCTTTTAACATAAAAGCATGCTCAGGAGAAAACCCCCGACCAATAGCTTTAATTATGTTAAGTGAAATATAAAAATCTATTGCATTATTTTTTGTTTCAATATCTACTTCGCCTGTTTTTGAATCAATCCCGATTTTTGTTTCAGTTAATTCCTCTATTTTTTTCCTTGTTTCGCCGTTTTTTCCTATTAAAACCGCTATCCTGTCTTTTGGGATCTTTAAATATTCCTGCATTAAAAAAACCTTTTTAATTCATTAAAATTGTCAAATTAAACCAATTAGAGCAAAAACTTTTATTGGCGCTGATATTGATTTAGTGTTCACAAACCTTTTTATTTTAATTCTTGTTTTAGTTTTCTGATGTCTTTTCTTACTTCTTCTTCTGTTTTTTTTAGTCCTTGTTTAGTGAAGTAATTAGCTATGTTTTGTAAATCTCTTTTAAGGAATTCTTCTGCTTTTGGATGGCTTTTGAGTACTGCTTGTCCTACATCAATCACTATTAATTTTTCTTTTCCTTCTTTTTTTTGAACTAAAATGTTATATTCGCTTAAGTCAGCGTGAACTAATCCTGAAACATAAAAACATTTTGCAATAAATTCAATGATTTGGCTGTATGCGTTATTCAAATCCTTTAATTCTGTTTCTTTTAAGGTTTTGCAGGCTTCTCCTTTATCCCCGATAAACTCCATTACCAATACATTGTTTTTGTATCCAATCGGGAATGGAACACTGGCATTTGCTTTGGATAATTTTTCTAAGTTTTTGAATTCTTTTTTTGTCCATTCTCTTACTATCTCTCTTTTTTCTTTTGGAATGTTTTTAAAGCGTTTGTCTCCTTCAAGATATTTTTGCATGTTGTGAAATTTTGATGTCAGGGTTTTGAATATTTTTACTGCTCTGTAATTCCCTGCTTTGTCTGTTGCACGGAATACATAAGCTTCTTTTCCTGTTGAAATAACAAATTCAAGTTTGTCAATTAATCCTGTCATTGCAGTTTTGTATACTGACTGCATTGTTTCTTCATCAAACACTTTGTCAAAAGTTTTTGAAACTTTTTTTTTCGGATGCCTTATTATTTTTTCTTTTTCTTCTTCGTCTTCTATTTTATCTATGTCTGATGGTTTCATTAAAATCCGTCTTCTAAAGGCAGGTTATTCAATAAACCTTTTCTTCTTAAGTGATTTGTCTGTACTTTGATATATCTCCACACAATATCTGCTTTGATTGGCTGGAAATCCCATAATTTAACTATAATTAAATCGCCTTCTCTTATCCAGACTCTTTTTCTTAGTTTTCCCGGGATTCTGCAGATTCTTTCTTCTCCGTCTTCGCATGCTGCTCTTATTTTATCTGATCCAAGCAACTGAGTTGCTACTGCAAACATTTCTAAATCCTTTCTTTTTGGCATTTTTATTCTGTTGATTAATTCTTCGTCACTTAATTGTTTTCGAATCGGTGTTTTCATTTATTTTCCTCCGTTAAAAAATAAAGCTGAATATGTGGCGTGTTTTTTATTTTAATAATGTTTTCTTCTCGTGTTAAGTTTTCTTTTAATGCAACTGAAACACATTTTTTTCCAACTAAATTAGCAGAATCAACTGTTTTAATTAATTCAATTAATTCTTTTTCGTTTATTTCTGTTTCGCCATAAAATTCTTTTTTTATTTTAAAATTAATTTCTTTATCTAATGTTTTTCCAATTAATTTTTTGTCGCATACTGCGAGAATTTTTTGTTCTCTAATTGAATGAATTTTATGAAAAATAATTTATCCCTCTATAATTGTTTTATTGGGGTTACTGCCCCGCATGCTTCGCATTTCATCATCTTGATATTATTAATTTCAATAAATTTAGTGTCAGGTTTTTTGCATTCTTTGCATAAAACATATGTTTTGATGTAATTTATTACTGTGTCAGTGATTTTTTTTTCTGAAAATTTTCCGGTTATTATAATTCTTCCTTCTGCCGCAGTTGTTGGTGTTCCTAATTCTTTTGTAATAAATTTAACTAAATGATTTTCTTCCCTGTGAATTGCTTTTAATATTGCTGAAGCATTTTTAATGAATGTTTTTGGCCCCTGAATATGGCTGTTTACTTCAGGCATTTCAAACCTTTCTTTTGTCTTTGTTTGTGCCGGCAGACTTAAATAAAGCCTGTCAAGCATTTTTTCATATTCCATTGATTTAACCATTTAGTATTTAAATAAAAAAAGTATATTAATACTTTTGTAAAGAACAAATTAAATAAAAGGTGTTTTAATGGATGTTGCAGGGTTTTTTTATTCTTTGATCAATTCTTATGGATTAATTGGTGTTTTTCTTGCTTCTTTGATTGCTAATGCAACTCTTTTTTTGGTTGTTCCTATTGATGCAGTGATTATTTTAGTTTCTTCTACTGGTTTATTTAATCCTTTTTTGCTTGCTTTGTTTGCTGCTTTAGGTGCTGCAATAGGCGAAAGCACTGGTTATTTTGTTGGAAGAGGAGGAAGAAGTGTAGTGGAAGAAAAATTCAGTGACAAACTTCATATAGTTGATGATTTAACTAAAAAAATTTCTAAATGGGGGTTTGGTTTTATTGTTTTAATGTCTTTTCTGCCTTTTGGTTTTGATTTAATTTCAATTATTGCAGGAATGCTGGAATATGACTTAAAGAAATTTTATTCGGCAGTTTTTATCGGAAGATTTTTGCGTTATTCAATTCTTGCTTTTGCCGGAATAACAGTGATTGAATTATTTTCTTCTTTGATTTAGAAAACAAATACTTTCATTACATAACATAAAGCCAGCATTATTAACATTATTGCTGTTTGTAATGGCAATGCAGGTAATGCTTTCCCTACTTTACTTGAACAATAATGTAAAGTTAAAATTAATCCTACTAATGAACCCCATAAAACTATTATTGGAGAAATTAATGCAAAAGGAAAATCAAAATATTTTGTTGTCTGGACCAGAACGCTTACTGCAAAAACCGCAGGGATAACCATGTCTCCTGTCCCTAATTCAAACTGGTGTTCTTTTGTAGGCAAAGCAAAAGTAAAAGCCAAATTCTTTTTTGTTATTGCTTTGGCTAAAGAAACCATGTGTTTAGTATAAAAAACTGCAATAATATCATATCCTGCTAAAATAACTAAAAATAATATAACCGGAATCACCCCAAGCTGGTATCCAATTATTGCCCCTGCTCCTGCTGCTGCTAAAACCGAAGCAATGTTTCTCAGCAAAATATTTTTTTTGTAAATCCATCTGGTTATTACTAAAACCAATGCTAAAATTAATGCGATTTCGTCTCCAACAATAAAACTTATTACTATCCATGAAGTAAGAAACACTAAAAGTGATTCAAGTAATTTAAATAATAAATCCCCTTTATAGAATTTTATTATCAGCAGAATAACTGCGGTTGAACCAAGTATATACACAAATAAGCCAATTGAATTAATCGGGTCATCTGGGTTTTCGTTTACTAGCCCTCCTCTTTCTAATTCCATTGAAATTAATCCTGTTCCGACATATAATGCCAGGGCCTGAGTAACCAAAAAAATTACAGTTAAATAAAAGAGAAGTTTTTTGTTCATACAATTAAATAAAAAGGAAATGAATATAAAAACTGAGTTGATTATTTTTTGTAGATATTGTCGTGATGATCAAAATCCAGAAATAAAATGAATTTCTTTTCTTTTTCGTATTTAAAAGTCAAAACAAAGCTTTTGTCTATATGAACTCTTTTTTCTTCTTTTGCGTCATGCCTTAAATTTTTGTAATGCTCTATTTCATTCTCATCTGAAGCCGAGATCTTTTCAATTTTCTTCAAAAGAATTTCATATCTGGCCTTGTTTTTTTTAAATAATTTTTTTATTTTGAATTTAAGCTCTTTAGAGAAATCATGTTTCAGTGGCATTTATTTACCTTCGATTTCTTTTCGTAGATCCTTTGTGCTTGTATGCTTGTAACCGTGTTTTTTGAAATGTTCTTCTTCTATTTTAAGAATTTTTTTTATGTAACTGTCTTTTACTTCTTTTTCTACTTCATTTTCTCCGTAATAGTCAATGAACTTGTTTAATGCAGCGCTTTTGTCTTTCAAATCATATTTTGCTTTAATCACATTTAATACTGTGTTGCTGTATTTGTTTAATGAAACTCTTGCATCAACCATAAATACACCTCATATGCATTCAATATACACTTTATATGCATTAGATTATTTAAGCTTTTCTATTTTTCTACCGGAGAAATAAACCCGTGTTTTTTTTCGTAGATTTCTCCTTTTCTTTTTAGTTCTGAAATAATTTCGTTTACTTTGTCTTTTTCTAATCCGATTGTTTTGGCTTCTTCTATTACTTCAATTATTGGCACTAAATCCTGTTCTTTTGATTTTTGTCTGATTATGTTCAGTACATTTCTCATTGCAGTTGTTTTTGAATGAGTTACCCCGATATTGATTATATCCATGTCAATTTTTCCTGTTTCTGGATCAGTTACTACATCCTGTAATGAATTCTTCAATAATTTAATTGCTTTTTCTGCATCAGTTTTTTCTACGTTATCGCTTAATCTTACTCTTGCGCTTGCTTCACTTAATCGAATTAGTCCTTCTAATTGTCTGTGTGTTGCTGCATAACTTCCTTCTTTTTTTCCCATTTCTCTTAAGTTTAAATAAAATTCGCTTAATGCTTTGATTGCTTCTTCGGTTAATACTGGCGAAATTTTTTGTCTTGCATAAGAAATATATTTTTTTAATAATTCATTGTCAATTAGGGGGGTAATTAATTTTTTTAATTCTTCCATTTCTTTTGATGCTTTTTTTCCTGAGTGTTTTTCCTGCAGCATCATTTCTCCTGCTTTATGTGTTTTTAAAATGCTTGAAGTAATTTCTTCATCTTTTACTCTGTCTAATACATCTCTTATCATGAAAAATAAGTCAAATCTTGAAATTAAAGTTGAAGGTAAATCAATTTGTTTGATAAATGGTTCATATGGGTCAAATCTGGAAAATTTTGGGTTTGCTGCAGCCAGAATTGAAGTTTCTGTTTTAAATCTGGTTACTATTCCTGCTTTTGCAATTGAAACCATTTGTTGTTCCATTGCTTCGTGCATTGCACTTCTGTCTTCTTTGTCCATTTTGTCAAATTCATCTATATTGCATAATCCTCCTGAAGCCAAAACCAATGCTCCTGCTTTCAGTGTCCAGCCTCCTTCCCCAAAATCGTCTTTTACTGCAGAAGCCGTAAGTCCTACCCCGCTGCTTGTTTTTCCTGCAACATAAATTGATTTTGGTGCAATCTGGTTTACTGCCATTAAAATCTGTGATTTTGCTACACCAGGATCTCCTACTAATAAAATATGAATATTTCCTCTTACAGTTGATTTTCCCGGAAGAGTTTTTTTTACTCCTCCAAACAAAAGTAAAACAATTGCTTCTTTTACGTTTTCGTGTCCATAAATTGCCGGCGCAATACTTTGAATTAACATTTCATTAATGTTTGGATTTTCTGCTAATTCTTTTATTTTTTTTTCTTCTTCTTTGCTTATTTCTACTTCTTCAAAATCTTTTGCTGTTTCTTCTAAATGAACTGATTCTAAATATCTCAAAAAAACCAGTTTTTTGTCTTTTGGTGGTCTTAATCTAAGTATTCCTGTTATTCTGGTTTTTTGTCCTGCAGAAACTTTGTTTACTAAATCATTTGTTCCATGCACTTCTAAATTGACTGCCTGTTCTGTTCCTCTTAATTTTTCTAATGGTTCCTGAATTTCAATTTTTTGGCTGTCAATAAATTCACTTAAATTAGGAATTAACATAAAATCTCTGTGTTTGCATTCACACATTTTAGGTGGATTAGGAACAGTGCCTGCTTGATGAATTTTATAGGTATTGCCGCAGCTTTTGCATTCCCAGTTAGCAACTTTTAATCTTGGCAACACATCAGTTATTTGTCTGATTACTCCTTCAACTGAAATTAATTTTCCTAAATGCTGTGCTCCAATGTCTCTTAACAATGGCTGGTTTTCTCTTGGCAGATTATAAAACCTGATAAATGGATTAAATGAATCAGTTTCAAATAGAGGAACATCAATTGTTTTAATTGCAATTTCTGCTGCTTCAATCAAATAATCAGGGTTATCTAATAATGCATCAGCTAATTCAAAATCAAATTCTTCTAAGTCCTTGAAATTAATTTCAAAGGATTTTTTTTCAGGGAAACCAGCAGCAAATATTTCAATTTTCTTTTTGTATTGATGAGAAAAAAACTGTTCAAATTTAGAAACAAAAGGATTTTCTTCTGCTTCAAGAATAGTTTCAGTTTCTTCTTTTTCCATTTAATCCCCTAAATACTTTATGTTTTATAGCTTTAAATGCATTAACAGAGTGCATTGCCTCTAAAAAATAGGTATTGGGATTGCAATACTTATTACTCTTTGGATTTTAATAACCCTTTATAGTTTGCTTTTCAAACTCAGGGGTTTCTGGGGGAACTATAAATTCTTTTTGGCGTATTCTTTCGGAGTCCCTAAACTTTTCCTTATGTTTAATAGTCTCTTAATTTCTTTTTGAGACCCTGCATTAATAACAATTGTTTTTAGTAAAATTCTGTTTAATCCCATTTGAAGTTCGTGTTCTTTTCTTAATAAATTCGAAACAAAATCAACATAATGCCTGTATTCTCTTGAATTTATTCTAGGTTTATTGTCGCATGCCATTTCTATTTCTTCAGCCAACTTTTTTATTTTTTCTTCTGTTTTTTTTTGTTGTTTGTTTAAGTCACCCAAAGCAAAACTAATGATTTTTTGTCCTGTTTCTGACCTGCGAAATTTGGGGGAGAGAAACCACGAATAATTCCCGCGTGTCATATATGTAACCAAATCAGCAGAAACTGCTTTTTTTCCATAATGCTTTATTAATCTCAAAAAAACCCTTTCGGAATTTACTTTTAATTTCAGTTTTCTGGCAAGATTTTTGGAAACAGGCCTTTCCATTGCTTGCCTTATACTAAATTTATTCGATTTTCCCGGCATACTAAAATTAATCACCTTTGTTTTTAATTTCTTTTGTTTTTAATCAATAAACACAGAATAAAAAAACTTTTTTAATATAATCTGAAAAAACCAGTTAAAAAAACTAAATTAAGTGAATAACAGAACAAAATAACCTTAGGAAAGTGAAAAAAAACAACCAATAAAGTTTGATTAAATTACCGGCAGTCTTGTTTAGAAAACCTTTATATACTTTTTTTGTGTTTTTTCTTTAGTTCAGAGAACAATTGATAGAGAGGGGGACAATGGCAGAATATTTTAAATCTATTAAAAAAAGAAATGGAGAAGTTGCTTCTTTTGATAAAGAAAAAATAGCTCAGGCTATTTTTAAGGCTGCCCAAAGTGTTGGAGGCAGTGATTTAGGAACTGCAAGAAAATTAGCTGATAAAGTATTTTTTGTTTTAAAAATAAAGTTTGATTCTGATACTGATGTTCCTTCTGTTGAACAGGTTCAGGATATTGTTGAAAGAGTTTTGGTTGAAGAAGGTCATGCAAAAACCGCAAAAGCTTACATCCTTTACAGAGAACAGCATTCCAGAATAAGGGAAATGAAAGATACTTTTATTGATGTTGAACAAACTATTGATGAATATCTTAAGCAGGATGACTGGCGTGTTAAAGAAAATTCAAATGAAGCTTATTCTTTTTCTGGTTTATTATTGCACACTGCAGGCAAAGTTATTGCAAGTTATGCTTTAACTCAAATTTATCCAAAAGAAGTCAGTGAAGCATACAAACAAGGATATATTCATATTCATGATTTAAGCCATGGATTTATTGGTTATTGTGCCGGCTGGTCATTAAAAGATTTGCTGGTTAAAGGATTTGGGGGAGTAGCAAACAAAGTTGATGCTAAACCGGCAAAACACTTGGATGTAGTGGTTCATCAAATGGTAAATTTTATTGGTTGCTTACAAATGGAGTTTGCAGGTGCCCAAGCTTTTTCTTCTGTTGACACTTTATTAGCTCCTTTTGTTAAATCAGATAACCTTTCATACAAGCAGACAAAGCAGTGCATGCAGGAATTAGTTTATTCCTTGAATATCCCAAGCAGATGGGGTTGCTTTAGTGAAGACACAGAAATTTTAACTAATGATGGATGGAAATTAGGAAAAGATTTAGAAAAAGGAGAAGTTATTGCAACTTTTAATATAGCCAAAGAAGAAATTCAATATTTGCCTGTTTTGAAAATGACAAAAGATCATTACAAAGGAAAAATGTTTAATTTAAAAAACAGAATAACAGATCAATTAATTACTCCAAATCATAAAGTGCTAAGAAGAATCCACAATTTTGATAAAGACAAATCAGAATCAAAATATGTTTTAGAAGAAGCACAAAAACTGAAGACCAAGATTCCATTAATTCCATTAGGCGGAAAGTTTAAAGGAAAAGAAATGGACAAAAATCTTGTTAAGTCTCTTGCATGGATTACTTCTGAAGGAAGTTTATGCAGAAATGAAAGAATTGGGATACATCAGTCACAGGAAATGAATCCTGAAAATTGTGATGATATAAGAGAGTGTTTGGATGAACTTGAAATTCCATTTGATGAAATGCCAAGACAATCCGGTTTTACAGGAAAAATGAATTGTGTTAGATTCAGATTAAACAGACCAATGTCAAGAAAAATCCACGAAGAACATTTTCCAAATTACGTTAAAGTCATTCCAAAAAGTTTAAGGAATATTTCAACTGAACTTGCAAGAGAATTTATTGACACTTATATGAAAGCAGATGGTCATGTTCCAGAAAATAAGATTTATACTAAAAAAAGAGAAGATGCGGATTTATTACAGGAAATGATAGTAAAAGCAGGGTGGGGAACCACTTTATTGAAAAACAAAAATGGAATTTATGTTGTTAGAGTAATAAAACATGATTTTACTCAAGTAACTTCAATTAATGAAGTTGATTATGATGGAATAGTCTGGTGCCCTACGACAACAAACAATACAGTTGTAGTTAGAAGAAATGGAAAAGTGTTTTTAAGTGGAAATTCACAGTATCCATTTTCTAATTTAACTTTTGACTGGACTGTTCCTGAAGATATGGTTAATGATAAAGCCATTGTTGGCGGAAAAGAAATGGATTTTACTTATGGGGACTGCCAGAAAGAAGTTGATATGGTTAATAAAGCTTTTTTGGAAGTAATGCAGGAAGGAGATGCAAATGGCAGAGTATTTACTTTTCCTATTCCAACATATAATTTAACTAAAGAATTTAATTGGGATTCAGAAAATGCAGATTTGTTGTTTGATGTAACAGCAAAATATGGTATTCCTTATTTTCAGAATTATATTGGTTCTGATTTAGATCCAAGAAGTATTAGATCAATGTGTTGCAGGCTTTCAATGAACACAAACCAGTTAATTAACAGACCAGGAGGAATGTGGGGGCCAGGAGACGCAACCGGTTCAATTGGAGTAATCACGCTTAACTTAAATAGGATTGCTTTTGAATCAAAAACAAAAGAAGAATTGCTGAAAAAAATAGAGCATTATATGAATTTAGCAAAAATTTCATTGGAAATAAAAAGAAAAATAATCAACAAGAACCTTGAAAACAATTTAATGCCTTTTACTAAAGTTTATTTAGGGACTTTTGACAATCATTTTTCCACTATTGGTTTGTGCGGAATGAATGAAGCGTGTGTTAATTTTTTAGGCAAAGACAAAAATATTGCTTCTCCTGAAGGAAAAGCTTTAGCAATTGAAGTCCTTTCTTTTATGAGAAACAAATGCTTTGAATTCCAGAAAGAAACAAATAATTTGTATAACCTTGAAGCAACTCCGGCAGAATCAGCTTCTTATAGATTAGCAAGATTAGACAAAGAATATCATTCGGAAATTTATACTGCAGGAAAAGAAACTCCTTATTTAACTAATTCCTCTCAGTTGCCTGTTGATTTTACTGAAGATGCAATTGAAGCAATAGAACACCAAAATGATATCCAGCCATTATACACTGGAGGAACAATATTTCATACTTTTTTAGGAGAAAAAATCAGCAATGGAAAAACCTGCAAACAATTAGTGAAAAAAATAGCTGAAAACACAAGGTTGCCTTATTATTCAATTACCCCAACTTTCAGTGTCTGTCCAATTCATGGTTATATTAAAGGAGAACATTTCAATTGTCCGTTGGAATTAGAAAATAAAAAGGAGGAGATTTAATTATGACTGAATGCAATGAAAAATGCGAGACTTATTCAAGAATAGTAGGTTATTTCAGACCAGTGCAAAACTGGAATGTGGGGAAAAAAGAAGAATTTAAAGACAGAACTGCTTATTGTGAAAAAAAAACAATGGCCAGTTCATTCAAAACAGAAAAAATCTAATTCTTTTTCTTTTTTTTATTTTTTGTGATTTAAATGATTATTAAAGGAATTCAAAAAACTACTTTGATTGATTTTCCTGACAGGATTGCTGCAACAATATTTACTTTTGGATGCAATTTCCGTTGTGGTTTTTGTCAGAATCCAGATTTAGTTTTTGATAATCAAAACATTCCAATTATTCCAGAAAAAGAAGTTTTTTCTTTTTTAGAAACAAAAAAAAAGTGGTTAAATGGAATCTGCATTACCGGCGGCGAGCCAACCCTGCATAAAGACCTTCCTGAATTCTGTAAAAAAATTAAAGAAATGGGTTTTGAAGTAAAACTTGATACTAATGGAAGCAATCCTTTGATGATAAAAGAATTAATTGAAAGAAAATTAGTGGATTTTATTGCAATGGATATCAAGACTTCCTCTGAAAAATATTCTGTGTTATGCGGAACAGCAATTGATTTTGAAAAAATCAGGCAAAGTGCTGAATTAATAAAAAATTCTGGATTAGAATATGAATTTCGTTCAACTGTTGTTCCTGAATTTTTTTCTAAAGAAGATGCTGCCTTGATTGGGGAATGGCTTAAAGGAAGCAAAATTTTTGTTTTACAGCAGTTTCGCAGTGATTTGCCAATGGTCAACCCAGAATTCAAAAACAAGCAACCGTTTTCTGTTTCAGAATTAAATGAATTAAAAGAAATTTTAGAGCCGTTTTTTGATAAAGTTGAGCTTAAAAACATTTAAATTAATTCAAAGGCTTTAACCTTTCATTTTTTAATTGGTTAACTTTCTAATTATATTATCCTTTTTCTCTGGTTGTAGTTTTTTTTAGGTGATTAAATGAAGAACACGTATTATGTTACTACCCCTGTGTATTATGTTAATGACAAACCGCATATTGGTTCTGCTTATACTAATATAGCTGCCGATGTTTTGGCAAGGTTTCACAGAATTAAAGGAGAAAAAGTCTTTTTTTTGACAGGAACTGATGAACACGGAGAAAAAATAGCTAAGGCAGCGGAAGAAAAAGGAAAAGGAACAAAAGAATTTTTGGACGAATTAATTCCTAGTTTTAAACAGGCATGGGAAACCCTGAATATTTCAAATGATTATTTTATCAGAACAACTGATTTAATGCATAAAAAAGCAGTAACTAAATTCTTCAAAAAAAGTTATGACAATGGAGACATTTATTTAGGCGAATATGAAGGAAATTATTGTGTTCCATGCGAATCATATTATTCTAAAACTCAATTAGAAAAAGAAAAGTTTTGTCCTACTTGCGGAAAAGAAACTCATTTAATGAGAGAACAATCTTATTTTTTTAAATTAAGCAAATATGAACAGGCTTTATTGGGTTATATTGAAAGCACTGATTTTATTTTACCTAAAACAAGAAAAAATGAAATAGTTAATTTTATTAAACAGGGATTGCAGGATTTATCTATTTCAAGAACTTCAATTAAATGGGGGATTCCTGTTCCAATAAACAAAGACCATGTAATTTATGTCTGGTTTGATGCTTTATTGAATTATATTACTGCAATTGGTTATGGAAGTAATTCAAAGCAATTCAAAAGCATCTGGCCTGCTGATGTTCATTTAATGGGAAAAGAAATTGTCAGGTTTCATGCAGTAATCTGGCCTGCAATGCTTTTGTCAGCTGGATTGCCTTTGCCAAAAAAAGTTTTCGGGCATGGCTGGCTTACAGTTGAAGGACAAAAAATGTCTAAATCAAAAGGAAATGTTGTTGATCCAATAACAGTTTCAGAAAAATATTCTGCTGATGCATTCAGGTATTTTATTTTAAGGGAAATTCCATTTGGTTCTGATGGAGATTATTCAGAGAACGCTTTAGTGCAGAGAATTAATTCAGAGTTAGCTGATGGATTAGGAAATTTGCTGAACAGAACTATTGTGATGATAAATAAATATTTTGATGGAAAAATTCCTAAAGCAGTAAACATTTCCAATCCAGAAAAAGAATTAAGGGATTTGGTTTTAAAGAAAGCAGAAGAAACAGGAAATTATATTGATTCAATGGAATTCCATAGAGCTTTAGCCAGTGTATGGGAAATAATTGATGCATCAAATAAATATATTAATGATTCAAAGCCATGGGACTTAGCTAAAGCAAATGAAACAGAAAAATTAGCAAATGTGTTATATACTTTGACTGAATCATTAAGAATTACAAGTATTTTATTGTATTCTTTTACCCCAGAAACAGCAGAAAAAATCCAGAAACAATTAGGAATTAATTCAATTAAATTTGAAGAAACATTAAAATGGAATTTAATCCCTGAAAACACTAAAACAGGCCAACCGGAAATCTTATTCCAGAAAGTTGAAGTAAAAAAAGAAAAATAATTCAATAGAATTAAATAAGTCTGATTATATAATCTTTTAATGAAAAAACCAGTTAGAAAGTTAGGAAAGGTTTTAGCAAGGACTATAAGGAATGCAAGAAAAAGTACTGCTGTTTCAAGGATTGATTCTAAGCCCCAGGAAAATTTTACAAGGGATTATGTTCCTAAACAATTGCATGGTTTTACTGTGATGCCTTTTGAATCAGGTTTTGAATCTTGGTCTGCATTGTCTTTGTTTAAAGGAAAAGGTTTGTGGGCAGGACCTTTTTTTCAGGCAAAATACAGAATTGCCCGTTTAAACTGGTGGAATGAAAATGTTATTCGTGGAAACAGAAAATATGATAAAGCAAGAGCAGCAAAATTGAATGAATTGTTTCCTGATGGAAAAAAGAAAGGAGAATTTTGTTATGTTATGGCTCTGCAGGGAACAAAAAAAACTAAGAAAGAAAACACTCTATTTAGAGAAAAAATTGGGGGGTATCCTTCGGTTTTTCTTTTTCAGGAATTAATTGACCACGCAAAAAAAGCCGGTTTAAGGGGAATCGCACTTTTAAGGGTTGAAAACAATCGCTGGATTGGACCTCATCATTCAAAAGAAGAAATACAACAAATGTCTAAATTATATTATTCTATTGCAAGAAAATTCAAGTTAAAGAAAGTAAAACATTCAAACTTTTTATGGCTCGTTTTTGATAAATAATTATGTTCTGACAGCAATTTTTTCTTTTGGAATTGTTTCTTCAATCATTCTGGTTTCAAATTTCAGGATGTCTTTTACTAAAAGGCTTTTTATGTTAAGAGTAAACAATTTTGTTTTGCCAAAAACTCTTGTAATTTTAACTAAATTAAGTTCTTCGATTTTGTGCCAGTGATTAAAAAAAGACGCTTTGCTTATTCCAGCTAATTCCTGAAGCTCTTTTTTTGAATAGTCTTCTCCAATATTATCTATTAATGTATCTAAGATTTTGATAAACGGGTTGTCTTCAAAAAACTTCACTAAATTTGTTTTATTGTCCATAGATGCACTTTCAACGTTAGTTTTTATTTAAACAGGGTTTTTATAGCTCAACAAGCTTTTCACATTTTGTTAAACTGCAATTGCTAAAAGGCCTTCTACTTGAAATATTCCTTCGTCTGTTAAGGCAAGTTTTCCCTTTTCTTCTTTCACTAAACAAATTTCTTTCAATGCTTTTAATCCATGTAATGCTTCTTCCCCAAAGTTTTTTACAATAGTCTTTTTAGTGACTTTTGGGTTGTATTTTGCTAAATACAACAAGACATCAACATTGTTGTTTTGCAGAATAACGCTTTTTAGATTGGAACTATCGGCATAAATTCTTTTTAGTTCTTGCCCCATTTTATCACTTAACTTTTATTATATGTGCCTTTTTTTATATTAATTTATCGTTTTTTTAACCTTTTTTTCCAAGGTTTATAATAAGGGTTTTTTAAGCCCTTTCTGGTTATTGACTGTTTTTTTATTATTTCGGCTAATCTGTGAATTCTAAGTTTTGAATATGTTAAAACTTTGCCTAATAATTCATTTTCTTTGTATGAGATTATTGTAGGGAAGCTTTTGATATATTGGCTTGGGTCATCTTTCAGTTTATCAAATTTTGATTCTTCTATAAAAAACATTGTTTTTCCGTGAAGTACATAGTTTTCGCATAAATAATTTTGTTCTGTTATTGTGCCTTTTCCATCGCCATCAATAAAAATTATTAATTGGTGGTTTATGCAGCAAGTTTCTAAGATTTGGGTTTGGCTTAACCCTCCTCTTTTGTTCATATCATAATATTTGTCTATGGTTTCTGCGTATAATCCATTTCTTAGGAGATTATTTTTTATTCCAAATAAACACTGTTTTTTCTCTTCAGTATACCAATCACCCAGAACAAGGATTTTTAGTCTTCGGATAAGTAAAAACAAGTCATTTTCTTCTCTTTGCAGTTGTTTTCTGATGCTGTTTCTTATTTTCTCAAAATTCTTTGAATGAAATTCCGGTATTTTATTTTCTAATTCTTTCTTTGTTTCTTTAAAGAAATCAAAGGAATCGCTTTTTGGCATAATAACTAATTCGTTTACAAATAATTTTAAAGGGAAATCTAAAAGCAAAAGTTGATTAATCCTGTTCATTTGCTTTTTTTCTTAATACTTTTGCGCTTTCTCCGTATTTCATATATTCTACTTCGTTTCCTGAAACTAATCCTTTTAAGTCTGAAGGCAGTTCAGCTGTAAAGCTTGTAAAAGTAGTTGTATCCATTAATTGAAGTGTATCCCCCATTACTGCTACGACCTGTGCGCCTCCTTTTTCTATTATTGGAACCTGTGCGTCAGCTGAAGTCGGCAGTAAAAGTCCTTTTTTTGTATTTTGGAATACTCCTATTGCAACAATTCTTGCTTTAGTTGAACCATGTTTTCCTGGTTTTGATTTATCTATTGTGGATATCTTGCATACTATATCATCAATCAATACATAACCGTTTTCTTTTAGTTGACTTATTTTAACAAATTTTTTTTCCATAAAAAAACCCCTTTTTTTTAAATTCTATTAATGGATATCTTATTAATTTTATGCCGCCATTTTAATTAAAGACAATTAAGAATAAATAGTATTTGGGTTGATTATGGTGTTTGATAACTTATTTGGGAAAAAAGTTTCTTCAACAAACATAGCTGTTTTTGTTGATGGCCCAAATATTTTAAGGAAAGAACTAAATGTTAATTTATCTGAAATAAAAAAGTCATTGGAAAGTTTTGGGAAAATTAAAATAGGAAAAGTTTTTTTGAATCAATATGCTTCAGATAAATTATTTGAAGCAGTAGTTAATCAGGGTTTTGAGCCAATTATTACTGTAGGGGATGTTGATGTTTATATGGCAGTTGATGCAACAGAGACAATTTTTAATAATTCAATTCAAACAATTGCTTTTGTTACCAGAGACTCTGATTTTTTGCCTGTATTAGTTAAAGCAAAAAGATATGGAAAAGAAACAATTGTTGTTTTGGCTGAAGAGGCTTCTGCTGCAGCATTAAAAAATACTGCTGATCATGTAATTGTTTTAGGCAAAAAAAAGGGATTTTAATGCAGTTAGTTGAAGGAAAAATTGTGGAACAGGCTCTGGATATAAACAAGGTTAAGTTCAGCCAAAAAGCAGTTGAATTAATTAAAAGAAAATTCAGCGGATACACTAATATTACTGTTGAAGGATTTGATGGATTAGAAGAAGGTTCTTTGGTTTTTAGAGAAGGACAAGTTATTGCTTGTTCTTATGAATATCTAAAATATGGTGTTGTTGTTAATGGAGGGTCTGCTGTTGCCCAAGTATTTAATGCAGGCGCAGCAAAAAACGGAGTATTTGATGTAATTTCTTTTCGTGCAACTGATGCAGAGTTAACTGTTGCAGTTAATCCAAAAGTAAGGGTTACTTTTAATGTTTCTCCAAATGATGTAAATAAGCTGACTCACAAAGAATTTAATCCTGCTTTTGCCAGAAAAGTTCTTTCAATGGTAATGAAATCTTCCAGCAAAAGATCTGAAATAATGAAAAAACTTGGTTTAGGGGCCATGGGCTGATTAACAAGAAGCAATAAAAACATTATCCAGCAAGTTATTCTTTAATATAAAAGGCGTTTTTTTATGAACAGCATAAAATCTTTAGCAACAAAATTATTGGGGTTAGATAAAACTGAAATCCCAAAAACTCAATTAAGTGCAATTTCTGAAATTTTATCCAAACATAATTTTAATACTAACACAACTGACTTAAAAAAATTATTAAAGTTGTTAAAGAAAAAGCATTTGGTTGATCAGATTTGTGTTGCAAGCAGAAATGGTTCTGTTATTGCTTCAACTGCCAATGGAAATGGATTAAAAGACGCAATTATTGGAACTGCAATGCTTAATTATATTAAATCAGAAATTCCTAAATCAGAGACAGTTTTGATTAAATCTGATGAATGGTATATGTTAATGCCTTATAAAAATAAAGTTTTTATTGTCAGGGCACCGGCAAGCCTTTCAACAGTTGAATTTAATGCTTTGGCAAAAGAAGTGGAGAACAAAATATTAAAAGGAAAAAGCTTTTAATAACAAACAATTTCTCTTAATTATACTTAATTAATTTATTGATGGTTTTTATGGGAACAGTTTATGCTTTGGCTTCAGGAAAAGGAGGAGTAGGAAAAACTACTATTACTGCAAATTTAGGCATTGCTTTAGCTCAAAGAGGAAAAAAAGTTTTGTTGGTTGATGCAGATATTGCAATGGCAAATTTAAGCTTGCTTTTAGGAATGCATTCTTCTCCAATAACTTTACATGATGTTTTATTAGGAGAGAGTTCTTTACAAGATGCAATTTATGATGGCCCTGGCGGAGTTTCTTTTGTTCCTTCTGGATTAAGTTTTGAAAGTTATAGAAGAGTTGATTCTTCAAGATTAACCGGATTAATTGATTCAGTTAAAGAAGAATTTGATTATATTTTATTGGATGCCCCAGCAGGAATTGAAACAAATGTAATGTCTGCTTTAAGTGCTTCAGATAATGTTATTTTAGTTACAATGCCAATTTCTCCTTCAATAGCCGATGTATTAAAAACAAAAATTGTAGCAGAAAGACTTGGAGCAAAACCAATTGGAATAATAGTTAATTTTGTAAGAAAAGAAAAAGGAGAAATTTTGCCTGAAGATATAATGAAAATGCTTGAATTACCAATTTATGGTTTGGTTCCTTATGATGAAGAAATAAGAAAGGCGTTTATGCGAGAAAAAATAATGCCAACAATTCTATTCAAACCAAACGCAAAAGCAATTGCTTCAATTAATGAAATTGCAGAAAAATTAACCGGAGTCTCTTCAGCTGAAATAAAGAAAAAGAAAAAATCTTTTATAACAAGCTTTTTAAACAAATTGTTTTCTATCTTTAAAAGGAAACCAAAACAATCTTCTAAAGATGATATTGGCGAAGAAACCGAAGAAGAGTCTTTTGACCAAAACGAATTACCTGAAATAAGTGAGGACAGTATTGAAATAGAAAAGTGATTTTTATGAGTAGTAGACCATTTGACTTATTAAACGAATCATTAGGAAAAGAAGTTTTAGTTGTAATTAAAGGAAACCTTAGTTTCCGCGGAACATTAAAAGCATTTGACATTCATATGAATGTTGTATTAGAAAACGCTGAAGAATTACTTGACGGCGAAACAAAGAAAAAATACGGTAAACTAATGCTTAGAGGCGACACAGTAATTTTAATTAGCCCTTAAACCGTCACGTCGTGGTTCCGCCCGCGAGCAACGGTGCACGACTTTCAGTCCTGCTGTTATGTCCAGTTTATATGCGTGCACGCCGTAAGGCGTGCTAATTTTGCTTTTTATGACAAAAACTTTTTCTAAATAACTAAATCAATCCAATAAAAATACGCTTTTATTTTTCCATTTATTCTTTTAGTTCTAACAAGACAATTTTTTTCTCCAAAATCAAGTATAGGAGTTCCTGTTCTCTTTCTATGCGCTCTTCTGAGTTTTTCAACTTCTTTATCAAATTGACTTTTTACTGACTCATATTCAGTCGGATTTCTTTTGTTTAGTTGTTCCATATTAGGTAATTTCATTGTTCTAAGAACCTGAACATTAAATTTAGGAAAATCAAATTCCACATAATATTCTGGAGTTCTATGACCTAATCTTCTTACCATTTCTAATTGTTCAACATTTGAAGTAAAATGGTGTTGCGGCTGGACCTTAACCAAAACAGATTCTCCTGTTTTTGAAGTTATTCTAAAAAGACCAATATTAATGTTACCATGCGGGGAAAGCACTTCTTCAAACAAATAATTCTTGTGGATAACTCTTTGTAAAGGAATAAAATAAGGAGGTTTTGTTTCTCTTAATCCAAAATCCCCTCCTAAATCTTGAATAAAATTTCTTAACTCTCGTCTTCTATCTGGCGTTTCACTTTCAGGATCAAGTATTCCTTTTTGTGATACTCTTGAAGAAATTATTTCTTTAAGTAATTTATATACTTCTGGGTGGCTTTTCAAAAGCCTTTTTCCTTTATCAGTTATTTTTAGTGTTGTTCCTTTTATTTGTTTGATTTTTATTTTGTCTCTGGTTGAAGCCCCAAATCGTCTTCTTTTAGTTTTTCCAGTTAGGCTTATTATTCCTTTAGTTAATCTATTTTTTACCAAGTGAAGTCTTTTTCTCATGCAATACTATTAAAGCCTTTATTTAATTTAATTATTTGTTAGTGGGCTCTTAGATCAGTGGTAGATCGCTCGGTTGGCAATCGGGAAATCGCGGGTTCGACTCCCGCAGAGTCCATTCGCGGTTCAATCCATGCAACCGTCGCCCAGTTTTTTTATATGTGTGCACGGGATAAACCCATGCTAGTATGACTGAAAGCCATATATCGTGCTCAAACGGCGAAACGTTTGTTTGGCATATCTTTTTATTTTCTAATTGCATTATTTTAGTCAATTGAGTTGAAATAAATGGCCGATAAACAAACACTTCATTCAAGCATAAGAAAACTGCTTTCCTTGAATGTTGGCGATGAAGAAATAATATCTAATTTAGAAGAAGTAGGAATAGATACCCAAGAAGCTAAAATTTTGTTAAGAGAAGCAAAAGCTGAATTATCAGAAGAAAAAGAAGAACCAGCACAGGAATTTAAATTACCTGAACCAAAAAAAGAAGAAGTAAAAAAAGAACCAAAAATAGAAAAGAAAGAAGTGGTTAAAGAAAAACCAGCGATTAAATCAAATATTTCTGAAAAAAGTTCTTCAAAGCTTAAAGCAAGAGAAAAAGATGTATGGGAAAAAGGGATTCTTACTGTGGTAAATGAAAGACTTGAAGAAATAGAACTAATCAGAGATAACATAAACGAAACAATTGAATCAAAAGTAAAAGATGAAACAAAATCCGAATCAAAAAAAATCAGGGCATTAATTGAATCAGAAAGAGAATTATTAATTGATAAAATTAATTCTTCTTTGGATGCAAAATCAAAGGAATTAACTGCAGGAATTGATTTGAAATTATCTGCATTAAAACAAATGAAGTTATCTGTTTCTGAGGCAAGCAAAGAAAAAGATGAAATTGAAAGAAAAGACGAAAAAGTTCTTAAAGAAATGAATTCAAAAATAAAATTAATAGAAACATCAAAAAAACAGTTTAAAATTGAATTAGAAGAAATGAAAAATGAAACAAAACAATTTATGTTTGATTCAGCAAAACAAATTCACGAATTAGATGACAGAGTAAACAAAGCTTTAGAATTGGAATCAAAAATAACAGAAAGTTTAGTTGCTTCAGCTGAAAAAAAAGTTGAACAAATAACTTTAAAGCGAACAGAACAAATTTCTAATGAATTAACAAGAAAATTAACCGCTTTTGAAGAACTGTCAAAAGAAATGAGCCCAAAAAAAACAGAAGAAAAAATAAAAAAGTTGTCTATGGAATTTGAAATAAAAATTGCCAATATAATGCGACAAAAAGAAAACGAAATAGATGAATTAATTGTTGAAAAAATAAAAGAAATAGAAATAATGAAACAGAAATTAGAAGAAGAAATGAGCACTAAAAAACTCGGAGAAGAAGTTGACAGAAAAATGGATGCTTTTAAGATTGATTTGCAGAAAGAAATGGATAGTTCAATTCAGGAAATTGAAAATACAAAAACTGAGTTAAAAAAGTTTATTGCGGTTCAGTTAGCAGATTCAGCAGCAAATTCTGAAGAACAGGTAAATGAAATAGCTGAACAAAGAAAAAAAGAATTAGAAGTTTTTCAGAAACAAGTAATAAAAGAAACAAATATAGAAGAATTCAAACAAAAAGTAGATGAATTAGATGAATTCAAAGAGCATTTCATAAAAACAATAAAGAAAAACCTTGATGAAATGAAAGACCAAAAAGAAGAACTGGGAATAATAGTTGAAGAAAAAGAAAAAGAAATGGATAAAAGAATCCTGAAATTTGATGCAAAAATAAAAGAACTGGATGATTTTGAAAAAGATTTTGCAAAAGAAATTGGATTAAAAGTAAAAGAATTAACTAAAGCAAAAATATTAATGAAAGAGGTAAACGAATCAAAAAGAAAACAAGTTCCGGCAAAAAAACCTTTTGTTA
>Ga0066639_10001371_pt1 | contig 21662 bp, 21 predicted proteins | sample CryGeyCG2114_010_2_FD_59504 | JGI IMG/M metagenome (GOLD analysis project Ga0066639, IMG submission 59504) | Groundwater microbial communities from aquifer - Crystal Geyser CG10_big_fil_rev_8/21/14_0.10 | ecosystem: Environmental > Aquatic > Deep subsurface > Groundwater | place: USA: Utah...
GCAATAGTATTTAACAATGATTGAATCTGCGCCTGCAAATCCGCAACAGTTTGCCCGTGAGCAACTGGCGCGAAGAGCATAACTCCAGACATCCAAATTCCGGTTGTCACAACAAGCGCAGTCGAAATAGATTTACTGAATTTACTCATTTTTAATTTTGTTTTTGTTTTCGACTTATTGCTTTTTCCGTTTAGAAAAAGCAAAATTTTTATTTCTCTTTCGACCTTTTATTGTCCGTAGATCACCATTACTCTATTTGTTGCGCAACTCCCGAAACCCATCCAACTCGCTCTAGTGAGGATTGAGCTAGTTTAAAGCAGGGAGAAGTGCTACAACCAGAGGTAATGACGATGTCGGCTTCCTTGCGGGGAAGGTGGGGATTTAAAAAATCGCCCCGTCCAGGCGAAACTAAAACAACCATAACCAGTAGCCTCTGACCGTGCGACTAATGATAGCTAACGATTAAGAACCATAAACTATCAGCCATCGGCCATAGACCACAAAATTAAGTCGATCCAGCCTCACCCTGAACCTTCCTCTATTTTATCAACCTAGACAGTAAAACAAATGTGGATAATTACTATCCGCCACCCCCTACTGGTAGGCATAAATTAGAACGATAACACCTAGAATAGGTTACACTCCCCAAAACCTAACTAGAATTACTAGCCTTTTCGGTTAGTTTATAGAAACTACTAGGCCCCCCACTCCCGATTCGTTCTATGAGGCCGTCTTCAGATAATTTTTGAAGATCATAACGAAGAGTTCTCTCGCTTGATTCCGGCAATAATCTTTGAATATCCTTTAATTGACACTGATCTTCTTTCTTAACTTTATTTAAGATAGCCAACTGCCTCATCTTTGCCGTATATCCGGCAATAGTTGCCGGATTACCAAAATAGTCCCCCAACCTAATAAAACCATCTTTATTTGATTTAGTACCCAAACTTTCCTCTTCATCTTTTCTCTCGATAGTTTCAACGCTATCATTCTCCATATTATCAGCGTTGCTAGAAACGTAATCATTACTAGCCAACACTCCGTCGTCTCCTTCAACTTTTTTGGATTTTTCTGTGGGAGAAAAAATTTTGCTCAAATCAGGATCGCCATCAATATCTGTGGACTTTTCCAATGCGGCAATTATTGCCATATTCAGATTATCGGATTCATTAGTAATAATTCGATAATTTCTATCACTAATAGCGCCATCTTCTACGCCCAGCATCAAAAAATACTTTAACGACTTTAAAACTAACTCCATCTCGCCGTAATTACAAGACGAGGCCGCATCTAAGAGATTCAAGGCCTTGTTTTTTAATAAAATAACCAATTCTGGCGACTTCTCTGTAGCGTTTGCTACCCTAAATAAGGAATAGCTTACCTCAAATGATTTTTTTATAAGAAATTCGCGAAAATTATCCATAGCACTAAGACTCTGGATTCTATATATAAATATGCGGCTATGTCAACAGGGGAAGTGTTTCTATAGCTCCTCCTCCGCCTTCTTTAATCCCTCGATATTACCGCAATCAAAACGCCGACCGGGAAATTCCCAACCATAAATTTTATCTCCGTTTTCTAAGGAACGAGCAAAGACATCGGTTATAGGTAGGCCATCTTTAACTCGCCTGGCTGTTTTCCCCAATTCCTTGAGGATCGAAAACATAGAACGATCCAGGGCGTGTCCAAAAATAGATATTAGATTCGACGGTGCCTGATCAAGTTTTGGTTTTTCAATAAAATTTTTTATTTGATAAACCTCGGAGTTGTTATCAACTTTCTCAACCGCCACAACACCATACCGAATTACCTGGGGCTTTGGAACTCGCCCTAAAACTAAAATTGACGACCCAAGTTCGTCAAACAGCCTGATAAGTGTTTTAACCGGGGGATTACTACTACTAACTAAAACTTCGTCGCAAAGATGGACAATAAACGGATAACCATCAATAATATCGCCAGCTTCTAGTATGGCATCTCCATTACCAAAAGGTTCTTCCTGAAAACGAAGATGAATATTCAAACCAGGAAACATCCGGCGTGTTTCGATTAAATTTTTCTCAAAAGCATCTTTTTCCCACATATTAGCCACCACCACAACATCCTTGATGTCAGTTTCCGCTAAATCTTTTAGAGACCAATAAATAAGCGGTTTTCCCTTAAGGAGGATAAAAGCTTTGGGAGTTTTGTAGGTTAAGGGACGAAGCCTGGTCCCCAACCCCCCGACGGGAAGGACCAATTTAGTGATCTTCATAATTAATATTAATTATAATCCCCAGTTATTACTTGCAATCACAAAGACCATAAAAATAAATAGGACGGTAAAATTAATCAAAAGCTTGTTTCTGGTAAGTTCTCCGGATAAGTAGGTCATGGCTATCTCAATTAAAACCGCTGAGGTTAGAAATAATATTGCCGCTTGATACATCGAACCAAGGGGGAGAATAAATAAAACAATAGATAATTGCCAAACAAAAAAACCAACAAGTCCGAACACTACGACCCTGACATCTTTCTTTGCCACTGATCTTATGGGAGGATCGCCATACAACGACAATTCTCGAAGGAGTAAAATCGCAAAAACAGATAAAACAAAAGACCAGATAACGCCCAACAAGGTCAACCAACCAGTTTGTGAATACAGACCCACTGATCCAATAAACATAATCAAAAATACTAAAATCTCGTAGGACATTCTTCGCCTAATAAAAATAAGATCTTTAATACCATCTATAATGTAGTAGGTTGCCCCAATAGCTAAGGCTATAAAAAATCCCCTCTCAACCAGTCCCGACAGAACGATCAAGCCCAAAAAGGGCAACGCCATTTTAACCGGTCGAAATACTGGAATCAGATATAAATACAAAGCCCCAATCAAAAACAGGGGGTAAGGCAAAAACAGCCATAGAACCCCAAATATTATCGCCTTAACTAGTAAAGACCAATGAGTCGGCCTTAAAATTGACCTTAACTTTGCCACCATCTTTAAGTTCTCCTTTGATAATTCGATCAGCTAATTTATCCAAAATAACCTTCTGAATTAACCTCTTGAGTGGTCGAGCTCCAAATTCAGGACTGAATCCTTCTCGGGCAAGATATTTTTTAGCTGGTCCATCAACCGAAATTTTAATATCGTGCCTAGCTAATCTGATTTCAATACGTTTTATCTGAATATCAACAATTTTTTCAATATCATCAAGTTTAAGGGGACGGAAAGTTATTATTTCGTCAACTCGATTTAAGAATTCCGGACGGAAACTTTCTCTAAGAGAGCTGAAAACCTTACTACGGTATTCACTTTCTCGCTCCTTGATCTCATCACTATCGGGCCCGCTAAACCCTAGGCTAGACATCTCCCGGAAATACTGGCTTCCAACGTTAGAGGTCATTATCACAATAGAATTTCGAAAATTAACAAACTTACCCTTACTGTCTGTGAGCCTCCCGTCATCGAGTATTTGAAGCAACAAATTAAACACCTCGGGATGAGCCTTCTCTATCTCGTCGAATAAAATCAGACTATATGGTCGATGCCGGACCGCCTCTGTTAGTTGTCCTCCCTCATCGTATCCAACATAACCCGGCGGAGAACCAACGAGTCTGGCGGTTGCCTGACGTTCCATATATTCAGACATATCAAAGCGAAGAAGGGCCTTCTCATCATTAAACATAAATTCCGCCAACGCTCGAGCTAATTCCGTTTTTCCAACTCCAGTAGGACCCAAAAACATGAAGGACCCTAGAGGCCTTGCTTCATCCGACAGCCCCGCTCTTGCCCTCCTAAGGGCGCTTGCGACAGCTTTTATTGCTTCCTCTTGGCCGACAACCCTACTACCCAAAACGTCCTCCATTCTCATCAACTTTTCTCCTTCGGACTCCAACATTCTTCTTAGCGGAATGCCCGTCCAGCTAGAAACAATAGCTGCTACATCTTCCCGATCAACAGCCTCTTTTAGAAATTGCTTATCGATCTCGCCTGATAAATCTTCGGAAGATGAAGTTTTAGAACTAGGATTATTACTGTTTTTAGATTTTGATCCCGAGGATTTTCCCTTTCTTGATTTTGTTGTCCGGCCAAAATTTTTCTTCTCAAAATCCTCGAATTCTTTTTGAGCTTGGGGTAATTCGCCATAAATAATCTGAGCCACTCGTTCAAGGTTCCCCTCTCTTTCGGCCGTTTCGGCTTCACGCTTCAAATTATCAATTACCTGCCGAAGCTCGTGAAGGGTTTCAAACTTTATTTTCTCAGAATGCCATCGGGCCGAAAGTTTGTCGTTGGTCTGCTTGAGTCTTTTGAGCTCTTTTTCGATTTCTTTAAGTCGAGCACCACTCTTAGCTCCCTCTTTTGCTAGGGCCTGCTTCTCAACTTCAAATCGCATTATCTCGTGACGAATCCTGTCAATTTCTTGGGGCAAACTTTCGCTTTCGAGACGCCTGGCGGCGGCGGCTTCATCAATTAAATCAACTGCTTTGTCTGGTAAAAATCGGTCGGTAATATATCGCGCCGATAAATTAACGGCCTCAACTATAGCGTCATCGCTTATCCTTAAACCGTGATGAATCTCGTATTTTTCTTTTAAACCCCTCAGGATTGAGATACTGTCATCAATACCAGGCTCCTCGACAACGATAGGCTGGAACCTCCTCTCAAGAGCCGCGTCCTTCTCAATATAACGTTGATATTCTTTTATTGTAGTCGCCCCAATAGCGTGAAGCTCGCCTCTGGCTAGGGCCGGTTTTAACAGGTTTGAGGCATCTACGGCCCCTTCGGCCGCCCCAGCGCCAACAATAGTGTGGATTTCGTCAATAAATAAAAGGATTTTACCGCTTTGGCTTTGAATTTCCTTAACAAAAGCTTTTAATCTGTCTTCGAACTCTCCTCTAAATTTTGTCCCGGCAATCAGGGATCCCAGATCAAGCATAATAACCCGCTTGTCTTTAAGGGGTTCCGGGACACTACCATCGATAATTCTCTGGGCCAGACCCTCAACAATAGCCGTTTTACCGACTCCGGGCTCACCGATTAAAACAGGATTATTTTTTGTCCGTCTACTCAAAACCTGAATAACCCGCCGCAACTCTTCTTCCCGACCGATGACGGGATCCAACTCGCCGGCCTTGGCTCTTTCGGTCAAATTAATAGCGTATTTCTCGAGAACCTGAAACTTAGTCTCCGGTGTTTCGTCGGTAATCCTCACTGACCCCCGAAGTTGGTTAAGAATCCTGGTCGCCGTCTCCTTCCTTAGTCCAAATTTTTGAAGCATGTTTTGAGCTGAAGACGAAATCTCCAAGATTGCCAAGAGTAAATGCTCGCAAGAAATAAACTCATCTTTTTGCTCGGTAGCTACTTTGGCCGCCTGATCAAGGATTTTCATCAATTCCTGAGATAAATAAAGCTGACTGATGTTTGAACCGCTAACAAGCTTAGGCAACTGATCAAGTTCTAATTCAACTTGTTGGCGGAGCTTCTCAATGTTTATTCCCGATCTAGCTAAAACTGGCTGGACTAAAGACTGATGATCATCGAGGAGGGCGACTAAAAGATGGAGGGCTTTTAATTCTCCATTACTTTTTCGAGCCGCCAACTCCTGGGCGTTTTGAAGGGCCTCTTGGGCTTTTATGGTGAAACGATGAAAATTAGGCATTAAAAAATTAGAATTAAAAAATCGCGCCTGCTTTTTGTCTCTTCAAATTACCACAACTATGGCCTTTTGCCAAGAATCGCCGAAATAATAATTTCTTTGCCCTGTCGTAGAATTTTGATCACCACCTCATCACTAACCCTCATTCCCGAAACAACTGATGACAACGAATTCTCTTGATCGATCTTTATCCCGTTAATTTCAATAATAATATCCTCCGGCATTATGCCGGCCTGCTCAGCGGGAGAATCAGAAATAACGCCAGGAGTATCATCGTCTCCACGAACTAAGGCTCCGTGATCAACTGGCAACTGCTCCTGACCAGCCAGATCTGGAGTTATGGTAATGTAACGAACACCTAAAAAGGCTAATTCTATTTTCCCACTCTTCTTAACCGACTCGATATCTAACTTAGCTTTGTTTATGGGTATCGCAAAACCGATATTTTGAGCTCCCGAAACAATTGCGGTATTAATCCCGATAACCTCTCCCCTGAGATTAAGTAGGGGACCACCGGAATTTCCAGGATTTATCGCTGAATCTGTTTGGATTACCCCTTCAATATTCTCGATCACTCCCCCGCCAGAAGCAGTAACATTTCTAGATAATCCAGAAATGACCCCGACCGAAACTGTATTCCGAAATTCCCCTAAAGCGTTTCCTATAGCAATAGCACTCTGGCCAAGCTCTATGCCGTCAGAATCTCCTAATTTTACAACCGGCAACTCTTCGGGGGGATTAATTTTTATTATAGCCAAATCCTGAATTGGGTCTTGGTCAAGGATTTGGGCGTTATATTTGCGGCCATCGTTAGTGAAAACCGTATATGACGCCCTCTCATCAGAAACTACGTGTTTATTGGTAATAATAAGTCCATCCGAGGAAACAATAAACCCGCTGCCGCCGCCAATTTCTCTGAGTTCCGTTCCTTTTTGACATGGCATCGAAAGATTAAAATCGTTTCCAAAAAATTGCTGGAATTCGGGTGGAATATCCAAGTAGGGACAATTCTCAATAACTGGAACGTTCTTCGAAATAGTGATAGAAACTACGGCTGGTGAGGCCTCTTTAACCGCCTCAATTACTGCCTGCTCGTAATCAATAACTGGTTTATATAGACCCACCGACTTATACTCGGATGATGATTTATCTTCTCCGGATGTAAGGGGGCTGACCAAACTATGCCATAGGTCGCTTAAAAAATTAGCCCGAGCCGCGGGGGCGGCTACAATAACAATAATTAATAAAAAAGTTACAAGCCCAATCACCGGGATAACTTTCTTATTGTTAGTCTTAGGATTAGTCATGTTAACAATTTTTTTATCTAACCCAATAACCTTTCAGTTTCTTATGTTATATAAATCAATTATAAGCGCAAGGCTGGGGACTATTTAGATTTCAAGACTGATCCCAAAATTTTAATGGCCGATTCAACTTCGTTATGGGATGTCGGCCTGCCCAAACTGAATCTCAAACTTTGTCTTGCCCGCTCTTCGGTATCCCCCAGAGCCAAGAGGACGTGGGAGGGCTTAGCTAATCGACCATGGCACGCCGAACCGGCAGAGATCATGAGTCCCCTTAGGTCAAAGATTGTCAATAACTCACGGGCATCGCGACCGGGGAAATAAACATTCAAAATATTGGGTAGTAACTCGATCTTGGTGGGACCGTTTTTCTCGGCTTTCGGAACAATTTTCTTGATCCCCAGCCATAATTCATCTCTAAGCTTCGCTAATCTCAATTTTTCCTCCTCGCGTTTGGCCAAAATAATATCAATGGCTTTATGAAAACCGACAATGGCCGGAACATTTTCAGTTCCCGATCTCAAATTGAATTCTTGCCCCCCGCCAGTAATCAACGGATTAATAATCTTATTGGACCTGGCTAATCTGGCTGTTCTATTATTTTTTGACATTATCGCCTTGCTATTGAGACGATAATCGCTCTCAACATTTCTTGAATAAAGCATGCCAACACCTTTCGGCCCATAAATTTTATGAGCAGAGATAGTCATAAAATCTACGCCCAACCGATCGATCCGACAATCAAAAAATTGAAATGCCTGAACAGCATCAATATGAAATAGGGGAAAATTACCTGATGAAGATTCAACCCTGAAGCTTTTAATAATATTCGCAATGTCCAAAATTGGCTGGATAACACCAATTTCATTATTGGCGTAAATTATAGACACCAATACTGTTCGGTTATTCAACGACGATTTTAGGTCTTTTAAATCAACCAGTCCTTCTTTATTAACAGGCAAATAAACAACTTCCACTCCTTTATTTTCTAAATCCCGACAAGTTTCAATAATTGAGCTATGTTCTATTTTGGAAGTAACAATCCTGGCTGGACCTTCCTTTAATTTATCGGCGCAAGAAGAGATAACTCCTCGGAGCGTTAAGTTGTTCGCCTCTGTAGCTGAACCAGTAAATATAATTTCCTCGGAATCAGCCCCGATTGACCGGGCAATATAATTTCGACTATCATCAATAGCCGCTATCGCTTCTTGGCCAAAACCGTGAAGAGAACTGGGATTACCAAATTTTCTGCCAAAATAAGGCAACATAACCTTTTCGACCCCGGGGTCCACGGGGGTCGTTGCCGCGTAATCGAAATAAATCTTTTTCAAGTCCGCCATTGAGTCAAATAATAAATTACTCTTGCCCGATGTTTATCCTCGAAAATCAACTTTTACCATTTCGCCGGTTTCCCGGTCGGGAACAAAAAAATACCCCCGTTCAAGATAGAGATCATAAAGCTCTTTAGTTAGTCGAACATCGTCGAGGCAATAATTCTTCAATTCCTCAATCTTGCCTTTATGATAAAGAGTTATCGCCTCGGCTCCGGAACCGCTTTTTCCAACACCAAGATTCGCTTCGGCCAACTTGCCCAAACTTATTCTTCTGCCTAAAAAAGATTCGACCTCCTCTAAAAGATCAACTCTTTCTTTTTTCCAGAGATCAACGTCCCTTGCTTCCTGAAGGGCCTGAAAATGACATGTCAAAACCGGAACATCATAACGATTAAGAGAAAAACCGACAAGCTTTTTCGCGGATCGAAAAAGTTCAGCCATTTCGATTAATTCATATTCGTCATAACAAAAATATTCATCAAGATTATACGAATAAACTCCAACAACAGATATTTCCAGGGCTTCAAAATTATCCCGGCCAACTCCGGGATCAGTAAAAAAATTTTTTGTTTCAATATCAAAAACTAGAGTGTCCACAAATTTAAAATTTTAGATCCTAATATCCAAATCCCAAACAACATCCTAACGCCTAATACTTAAAATATTAAAAACTTTTTTATTTTTACTTTTGTTTAGGATTTAGATATCAGAACTTTATCATATGTGCCGGTCCGCCACGTTACTTGCCGCATAACTTCCCGGCTTGGTTATCGCCTCAAAATTATACGCCCGAATCATGCCAACCACTTCCTGGATCATGTCCTTACTCGGTCCCCCTTCGCCAATATCAGCATGAATTTCAAAATCAAAATCAACTTCCATTGTTTTTAATATACCAAGAAGCTCTTTGGCAACATCAAGAGAGGTAACTACTTCTTTAATAATTCTATCCCGAAGAGTGTGAAATTTGCCGGTTTTAAATTGACGCCAGAAATAGCGGCCGCCATTGCCAATTCTATAAACAACAATTGCCGTCACAAAATCCGCCTGCTTATCAGAGAGCAATTCCGAATCAGTGCCAATAGTTATCCGATATCGCTTCTTATTATCGGCCTTCATAAACCCAATTATCTCTCGGACAACCTGATCAGCCGAGAGACGAAGACCGGAAGAACAATTAAATAAAATCTTATCCATCTTTTAGACAACTCTATATCGAGATCGGGTTTTAAGCAAATTGAAAAGAGGTCACAACATAATCCTTATGTTGTGACCTCTTCGTGAGGGCTGATTAAGCCCTAGCGCTACACGCACACCCACTTGCCCTTGCATTACCTCCGGCTCCCTTCATTGGCGATAGTTTGAGAGATATCCTTGGTGCTGACCTCAGCATCCCTAAGGCTTCACCGGCATCCACCGTTCTGACGTACAAAGCTAGTACCAAACCGGCAAAATCCTCGACAGAGAAACTACTATCGGGAACTTTGCTTAGAAAACCACGGAGGGTTGGTTCTTCTCCTCTAGCTTCAGAAATTAAGGATTGATCATCAACTGAATCCATAATCATATCCTCAATTATGTTGCTAGTTTTGATGACATCCCCTAGTCTTCCTTTGTGGAAATCGCCGACAACACCGATTAATAAATCTGGTTTTATCAAACCATCGTAAATCAACTGAAGAAACCACTTGAGGCTGATCTTCAAATAGACTCGCGGCATCTTTCTCACCTCCTTTATGGTCAACCAAATGACCGGCTAGAAGTAGAACAATTAGAAGATAGCTCAACCCCGATCGCTAGGATATGGATGTTCTCAGTCCGCCTTGAATTCTTTCCTTAATCTTTGCAATCGCTTGGGTTGAATTGATTCTCCTCTCGGCGAGAGAATCCAAAATCCCCGATATGCTTCTCCACCGATTTTTGAAAACGGCTAAAACTTCGAAGACTTCTTCGGGTTTTACCCTTCTCTGCCAAGTGTGGACTGCCAGTTGAGTGATGAAATCATCGACAAAACTGCTCAAGATCTTCTCACCTCCAAAAAAGTTTAAGAGCTTATAGGTTAAAAGTGTAGGAGTTACTATTTTTAATTTATCAGAGTCACCAACAAAATCAATACTAAATCTAAAAACAAAGATCACGACCACCATAAAAAATCAACCCTAACGGCAATAATAAGGCCACAATACTGCTTAATCTGTGTCTAATTTGTTAATATTTTTTTCCAATTCCCCCTTCTTTTTTTCAAATTCTTTTTTATCTTTTGATTCAATGGTTAAGCGCAACAACGGCTCAGTATTAGACGGTCGAGCATTGAACCACCAACTATCATATTCAACGGTCAATCCATCAAGTTCGTCTTGTTTGCCGTCTTGGTAAATATTTTTTAACCCGCTTATTATTTCTTGAGGTGGGCTTAATGTTTCAAAATTAATTTCATCACTCTTATAATATTTACGATATGGAGCTACGGCAACCGAAAGCTTGCTATTAAATTTTGAGATAATCTCCAATATTATTAGAAACGCGATAAAGCCGGAGTCGCAATATCCATTATCCCTAAAAGAATAGTGGGCCGAGACCTCCCCCCCCATAACGGCCTTGTATTTTCTCAAGTTGCGACTAATGTTTATGTAGCCGACAGCGCTTCGGATCGGCTGGCCACCCCATTCTTCTATTTTTTCCGGAACGATACGCGAGCACACCAGATTATACACAATTGCCGCCCCCGGCTCTCGATTCAAAAAGAACTTTGCCAAGAGAAGCAAGGAAACATCGGCTCCAAGAAATTCTCCCCTCTCATCAACCACAAACACCCTGTCGGTATCACCATCGAAAATAAATCCGCAGTCAGCTTGCTCATCTATGATTTTTTCAGAAATTGCCTCCCTGCTCTTCAACTCTAGGGGATTAGAGGGATGATTTGGAAACGATCCATCCAAATCAAAGAAAAGGGGGGTTATTTTTATAGGAAGACGACTTTCAATAATTGGGATAACTTTGCCCGCCATTCCATTACCTGCATCAACCACAACTTTTAGGGACTTAATTTTATTAACGTCAACAAAAGAAAAAATATGATCTATATATTTCCCCCAAATATCTAATTTTGAAACTGAACCAAACCTAGAACCACCTGAATTAATATTTTTATTTATCAAATTTAAAATATCACGGCCACTCATCGCCCCTTCGCCCCTTTTCAGTACTTTTATGCCATTGTATTTAGCAGGGTTATGGGAAGCCGTTATCATAATCCCGGCCTTATACCCAAGATTGTTAACGGCATAATAAACCGCGTCAATAGGTACCAGTCCCAAATCAACCACATCTGTTCCCCTAGAAGTTAGTCCCGAGGATAGAGATTTAAATAGACTATCGCTAGACAGTCTCATGTCGCGGCCGACTACTACCTGCTCCGATCCAAAAACTTCGGCCAAATTTTCCCCGACCATGGTCGCCACTTTCTCATTAAGCTCTTCGGGATAAATCCCTCTAATATCGTAGGCTCGGAAAATCTTTTCCCTCAACTCCATAAATCAATTTGAGCACAAGCTAAAGTTGTCTTTTATCGCCCAATATAAGAGAATTATAATCGAAATGTCGCGAAAAAAGAAAAAGAGAGGAATCTTGGAATGGCTTCATCCAGAAACGAAGAGGAGTATTTGGGGAATAATCTCGGCCGGACTATCGATAATTCTAATACTGGCCGGCCTTAAGGTAGCGGGGCCAGTGGGCAATCTTATTTTTAAAGGACTCTCGGCCCTCTTCGGCTGGGGGTATTTTATCCTCCCGTTAAGTCTGCTTCTGGCATCAGTCGCCCTCTTTGCCTCTCAGCGACAACGTATGGTCGGCTTAACATTTATTGTGAGCGGGCTTCTTGTCTTATCATTCCTAGGACTCGTAGAGATACTATTCCCCAAGAGGGGCGGTTGGATGGGAATACTTCTAGGATCCCTAAAAGCTCCGTTCGGCGAGATAGCAGCGATAGTAATAAATGTCATTATCTTGATTATTTCAATTCTGGTGGCATTAAACATTCCTCTAAAAATAACTTTTCATCGTAGGAAAAAAGATGATGAAGAGAGTGAAGAAGAGGAAGATGTGGTAATAACTGGCGACGACAAGCCGGGAGACGAGGATAAGGATGAAGATACTGAAGATGAGGAGGAACCAGAGATAATCGAGCCCGCTACAAAAATAAATAAAAAAATTCTCGTCGCAAATATAAAAGACTATGCCGCTCCTCCATTAAATCTTTTAAAATCATCGACCGAGAAGCCGACCACGGGGGACCTCAGGGCAAATGCCAACGTGATAAAACGAACATTAGAAAGTTTCGGGATTCAAGTTGATATGGGTGAGATCAATATTGGACCAAAAGTTACCAGATACACCCTGAAACCAGCGGAGGGGATAAAATTATCCAGGATAACTGCCCTTAACCAAGATCTCGCCCTAGCTCTAGCAACCCATCCCATAAGGATAGAAGCGCCCATCCCGGGTAAATCTCTTATCGGCATAGAAGTTCCGAACAAAGCCGCCGCTCTAGTTAGGCTAGGAGGATTAATCATCTACCCAGAATTCCAAGGCTCCGGTCTTTTAGGTTTCGTACTCGGGAGAAATGTTAGCGGAGAACCGGTTTTTGCCAGCATTGATAAAATGCCCCATCTTCTTGTAGCAGGAGCGACTGGTTCCGGAAAATCTATAATGGTTCACTCAATTATAACCTCTCTCTTGTACAAAAATTCACCCGCCACCCTTAGATTCATTTTGATTGACCCCAAGAGAGTTGAACTATCGATTTATGAAAATTTACCCCACTTAGCCACCCCGGTTATAACCGAAAATAAGAAGGCGATAAGCGCTCTGAAGTGGGCAATCAGTGAAATGGAGCGAAGGTACGAAATTCTTTTGGCCGCCGGTCGGCGGGACATTGGCAGTTACAACAAGAATGGGCCAGAAGAGAAAATGCCATATTTAGTAATAGTGGTTGATGAACTAGCAGACCTAATGAGCTCCTATGGCCGGGAAGTTGAGGGCTCTATTGTTAGGCTGGCTCAAATGGCCAGAGCAACCGGAATTCATTTAATTTTATCAACCCAAAGACCATCTGTTGAAGTTATTACTGGATTAATAAAGGCAAATATAACCAGTCGAATTGCCCTTCAGGTAGCCAGTCAGATTGACTCTCGAACCATAATCGACACCTCGGGGGCTGAAAAATTACTCGGAGGGGGAGATTTACTTTACGTTTCGTCCGACCTTTCAAAACCAAAACGAATCCAAGGGGCTTATATATCGGAAGATGAAATTAAGAAAGTAGCAGATTTCATAAAGAAAAATAACCAACCTGACCCGGAAGAAGAAATTGACATAGATGATCCGCCATCAAACAACGATGTTTTAGATGGTTATATTGAATCGGGGGAAGAAGACGAGTTATACGATGATGCCCTTGACGTTGTCAGATCAGCCGGGAGGGCCTCAGCTTCCCTCCTCCAGCGACGCCTAAAAGTCGGCTATGCCCGAGCGGCCCGTCTCCTTGATATGATGGAGGAAGCTGGCCTTATTGGGCCAGGCGAAGGGGCAAAACCAAGAGATTTGTTTATTGAAAAAATAGATGCGATTCTAAACAGAGATTAACCATGGACGAAGAATTTGATTTTCAATTGTTTTTAACATCACGGATAAAAGATCGAGGGCTTTCCCTCGAGAAATTGTCGGAGTTAAGCGGCATAACCCTTAAACACCTTGAAAACATAAATACGGGAAACTTTGATGAATTGCCAGCCTCGCCATATCTCCGAGGATATTTCATAAAACTGGGAGAAATTCTGGATTTCGACGGAGAAAAAGCCTGGAATTTATTTAAAAATCAAAATTTAATATCGTCATCCGGGCCAAAAGATACTCTTCCGACAAATAGATTCGCCAAAAAATCAAATAACAAAAAAATAATTGGCATAATTATAATTGTCGCGGTATTAATAGTAGTAGGAGTCCGTCTGCCAAAAATAGTTGGGAAACCCGAACTTTCAATAATTTACCCCGAAAAAGACATAACAGAAGTTACCACTAAGCTAATAACAATTTCCGGAATTCTAACTGGTGGAGACAAAGTAACGATCAATGACGAAATTATTCCTGTTAACCAGGATGGTCAATGGCAAAAACAAATTATCCTTCAACCCGGTTTGAATACGGTGCGAATAAGGGCGAACAAGTTCCTGGGACAAGAAACGGAAATGATTCGCCAAGTAGTCTATCGAGAATCAACTACAATAGAACCAACCTCCTCCCCAACGTCAACCGAGGAATCTACATTTTAAGCGCTTGCAGATCAAAAAAATTTTCTCATTTTATAAACAGCCAATAATACGGTAAAATACTTAAAAATATGCCAAAAAAGAAGCAAGAAAAAAAAGAGGTGGGAGATTTAGAGAGTATCCTGTCAGGTCTTCGGGAAAAATATGGAGAAGGATCCATAATGAAGCTAGGAGAAGCCAGAAGGGTTGATGTCGATGTTATTCCGACTGGATCATTTTCATTAGACATTGCCCTCGGGGTTAGCGGCCTCCCTCGAGGCCGAATAGTAGAAATTTTTGGGCCTGAAGGAAGTGGGAAAACAACCCTTGCCCTGAACGTAATCGCCCAAGCCCAAAAGCAAGGCGGTAGAGCGGCATTTATTGACGCCGAACACGCTCTTGACCCGGATTACGCCTCTCGCCTAGGAGTCAAGATCAACGATCTTTTAATATCTCAGCCCGACAACGGAGAAGAGGCGCTGAACATTTTGGAAGGCCTGGTTAGGTCGGGGGCAATTTCGGTAATTGTTGTCGACTCGGTTGCCGCTTTGACGCCAAAGGCGGAAATAGAAGGAGAGATGGGTTCTCAATTTATAGGACTCCAAGCCAGGATGATGTCTCAAGCCCTGAGAAAGCTAACGGCAATTTCGGCGAAATCACAAACCCTAATAATATTCATTAATCAAATTAGAATGCAGATCGGAATAATGTTCGGTAATCCCGAAACAACACCTGGAGGACGAGCCCTAAGATTTTATTCATCAGTCAGAATTGATGTTCGGCGAATAGCTCAGATAAAAAAAGTGGACGAAGTTGTGGGCAGTAGAGTGAAAGCGAAAGTAGTCAAAAATAAAGTTGCTCCTCCATTCAAGCTAGCTGAATTCGATATAATGTATGGTACCGGCATATCTTATGAAGCTGATGTTTTAAACGTCGCAATCAAACATAAAATAGTAAGTAAAGCGGGGGCAACATATAGCTTCGCCGGAGAAAAACTCGGTGTCGGATTTGATAAATGCCGGGAGTTACTAAAAGATAATAAAAAAATGTTAATCGAAATAAAAAATAAAGTTATTGAAACCCTAAAAGAAGAAGCTAAGAAGGCCTAGCGTGTTATAGATGATTAATAGCGCTTATTAATCCATCCAGGGATGTACTGATAACCATATAACCATGAAGCCAACCGTAGATTAATTCCGCACTGCCATCACCAAATTTTAAAACTCTCACCGGCTGGCCACTTATCAAAACATCTTCAAAGACACCATTGCTAGTTCCCGGATCAGCAAGAAATAGAGCATCTAGATTGTCAGAAACCTCCAGTTTGTTTATATCAGACTTTAAAATAAGCCATTGATTGCCTTTTTTAAATTCAGCCACTAGTCCTGGCCAATAGTCTTTATTATCCTTAAAAACAAAAAAAGTGAAATCAGGATTTAAATTTTCAGCCAAGAAATCAAGATCTAAAACACTAAATCCACTAAAAACAAGAAAATCAGTAAGGGCGAGATGACCGTCCCCACTTTCCTTGGCAATATTTATCTCCAATAACTCGGAGGTGGAGGAAGCGCGAGAAACCGTGTTTCTAATTCCGTTCCTGTATTCGTCTGGGTTAGGATCAAGTCCGGTCGAATAACTTGTTGAAAATACCAAAAGCTCATCCGCCGGTATTCTGAAAAGGGATTGATGAACAAAGGGTGGGATGTTGAGGTGGGGGGGCAAATCAGGAAGATTTCCGCCACTGTCGGTAGATGATGATGTTGGTGACGGAGATGGAAAAATAAGGGGATAGACAAAATAGACCACCGCGGCCAGAACCGCTACTATTCCAAAAACAAATAATATTTTCCATAATCCCGTGTTGCTGAGAGTTGGAACGCTACTCTCTCTTATGTTTTTATTATGAATAGATGCTTGGTCAGCAAAATAAACCGGCGACCCGGACGAGGGGGGCGACCCCCCCGACAAAGCCATCGATCTAACATCGGACTTAAGAGTTCTTATCTCCGCTCCTGACGGAGAAGGAGGGACGAAAGATTCTCCCCCTCCTTTTTGAGTGCCCTCGGTTTTATTCGTTGGTAGTTGATTGTAGTCTTCGTCGGCCATACTTTAAGTATAGCAAACTATTTCAACCAAAGATTATTATTTCTTGCTTCCTTCCTTAGCGGTTCCACTACTATCAGAATTGAGCTGCTTCAATGAAAGCCCGATGTGGCCGTCGTCATCAACTCTAATAATTTTTGCGCGAACAAAATCTCCTTCTTTAACTACATCTTTGACGTTTTTAACAAATCCCTCCTTAAGTTCTGATACATGAATCATCCCATCCTTGCCACCTCCTAAATCAACAATAGCGCCAAAATCAAGAATTCGGACGATCTTACCCTCAATAATTTCTCCCACTTTAAATTCTTTGGTCAAAAGCTTAATTTCCTGAATTGCCTGGTCGACCATATTTTTATCATCAGCTGAAACAAAAACTTGACCATCTTCTTCAATACTAATGTCGCTTAACTTATATTTTTTAATTAAGCCATTAATCATTTTCCCCCCAGGGCCAATAACTAAACCAATTTTATCAGGATTGATACTAAGTCGATCAATTGAAGGCGCAAAGGGAGAAACGCTATCTCGAGGAGAAGTAATGACCGAATTCATTAACTTGAGAATCTCAAGGCGAGCTTTTTTGGCCTGGCCTATAGCCTCCTCAATAATCTTAATTGGCAAACCATCAACTTTGACATCCATCTGAACTGCCGTGACCCCATCTTCAGTGCCGGCAACCTTAAGGTCCATATCTCCATGATGATCCTCAGGACCCTGAATATCAGTTAGAACTTTATAATTCCCAGATTCACCAATCATCAAGCCCATAGCAATCCCGGCAACCGGCTTTTTCAGGGGAACCCCAGCATCCATAAGAGACAACGAACTAGCGCAAACAGTTGCCATTGATGAAGATCCGTTTGACGAGACAATTTCAGAAACCACCCTAATTGTGTAGGGAAAATTCTCCTTATCAGGAATTAACGGTCGAATCGCCTTTTCGGCCAACGCGCCATGACCAATTTCCCGTCGGCCTGGACCCCGGAAAAATCCAATTTCCCCAACCGAATAAGGAGGAAAGTTATAGTGAAGTAGAAATCGCCTTTTGCCACTAGTCTCCATCGTTTCGATAAGTTGCTCAGCATCGGGAGGAGCTAGAGTAGTTATCGCCAAAGCATGAGTATCTCCCCTGCTAAAGAAAGCTGAACCATGCGTCCTTTTGAACAACGAAACTTCTCCTTCAAGTTTTCTAACTTCATCAATTTTCCTTCCATCCGGACGCTTCCCGTTCTCTAAAACATTTTTATGAACTGTTGTATCAACTATCTCTTCAAATAGAAAATCAACAGCCTGAAAATCAACCTCCTCGTCTCCGCTTCCCATTTCACCTTTTAAATATTCTATTAACTCTTCTTTTAGGGTCGGCAGATTACTCTTGTAGCCGTCACCAGATCCAGAATAAATTGCCTCCTCTAATCGATTGTCTAGAAATCGGACAATTTTTTCTCTAAGGGCCGGACTCGTTTCGGCCAAATTAAGATTCGCTTTTTCCTGGCCGCATTTATTAATAATTTCTTCCTGAAAATCAATTAACTTATCAATCTCTCCCTGGGCAGTTATTAACGCTTCGGTTACTTCTTTTTCTTCAACTTCTTTCCCGTTAAACTCAATCATATTTATTTTCCCCCTGGTGCCAGCCGCGAAAATTTCAAATTCAAAGTCGGGCCCCAAGGAATCAGAGTTATCGGGGTTAATAACCAACTTTCCCCCAATCTTTGCAATCCTTACTCCCCCCACCGGGCCATTCCAGGGAACATCTGAAATCGCCAGGGCAGCTGAAGCCCCGACAAGACCAACAAAATCAGGATCATTTTCTTCGTCGATAGAGAGTACGGTTACAACCACCTGAATCTCCCGACGAATCCTTTGATCAAAAAGAGGACGAACGGCTCTATCAACCAATCGTCCGGAAAGAATAGCTTCTTCTGACGGCCTACCCTCACGGCGGATAAATCGACTGCCAATAATTTTACCTGCCGCGTAAAACTTCTCCTCATAATCAACTCGGAGGGGCATATAATTTGCATTGGAATCCTTGTTTGGCATAACAACAGTTACCAAGACTATCGTTTCGCCGCACTTCGCCAAAACAGCCGAATTAGCCTGCTTGGCCATTGAGGAAATTTCTATACTTAGTTCTTTTTCTCCAATTTTAGTTGAAAAATTTTCTTTCTTTATAGTCATAAATTTACAAATCGACCAAGGTCGAAATTAATTATTTTTTTAATATGATCTTCGGAACTTCTTCTAAATTAACAAACTTGTCAGCCACTTCCTGAAGTTTGGTGGAAGCGCTGCGTCGGAAAGCGGCAACTTCAACAAGTCGACCAACTCCCCACTTTAGGTAGTCAACCAGGGGAATAAAATCCCCATCCCCTGTCACCAGGACAATAACGTCTAAAAACGACGACATCCTAATGGCGTCAACGGCCATTCCGACATCCCAATCGGCTTTCTTTAGGCCATCAGCATAAATCTGAAGGTCCTTGCTACGCAACTCCATCCCCGCTTTCTCAAGGGCATCAAAAAAAGCCGCTTCTCCAATTGCGGTATCACTCTTTACAACATAGGCCATTGAACGAATTAATTTCCGGCCGCCAGCTAAAACCCGAATTAATTCTTGATAATTAACCCGACCATGGTAAAGATTCTTTGATGAATGGTAGAGATTTTGCACATCAACAAATATCCCTACCCGCTGATTCTCATAAACATTACTAGATCGCATTGTCATAAAGGGGTATTAACCCCGCTGTTTAAATGAAAACTCGGCGCAAACTTATTTTTTCAAGCCAAGCCTCTTAACTACCTTTAAATATGCTTTTTCGTCTTTTTTCTTTAGATAACTTAAAAGCTTTCGCCTTTTAGAAACCATCTTAAGGAGACCCCTCCTTGAATGATTATCCTTTTTGTTTTTCTTCAAATGCCCCGCCAATTCATCAATTTGGCGACTCAGAACAGAAACCTGAACCTCGGCTGAGCCAGTGTCTTTATCGTGGCGTTTTGAATCAGAAATTATTTTACTTTTCACCCTCTTTGTTAACATGGCTGTAATTATACCCTAACCGGCCAAAAAATCAAAATTTTGCGCTAGCCAATTTTATCAAGTCTTAACTTAAACTGTCGCACAATATAAAATATATCTATGAGCCCAATAGAGAACTTAATTGACGACTATCTTAATTATCTGGAAATAGAGATAAATCGATCGCCGAAAACCAGAGAAAATTACGAACACTATCTTCGGGAGTTTATCAAATTTTCAAAAATCAAAAAACCAGAAGAAATAACCGAGAATCTTGTTCGAAAATTCAGGTTATCTCTGGCCAGGGGGCAGATAAAAAAAATAACCCAAAGTTATTACGTCATTGCCCTCAGAAATTTCTTAAAATATTTAAGTCGCCGAGATTTTAAAGTTCTAGGAGTAGAAAAAATAGAGTTGCCAAAAATAGCCCGACGGCAAATAGAAATTTTAGAATATGAAGACATTGAACGCCTCCTGGATTCCCCCGACAAAGAATCATTAAAAGGACGGCGGGATAAGGCAATTCTAGAAACTCTTTTTTCAACCGGTCTTCGAATAAGTGAATTATGTTCTCTAGGCAGATTTTTAAATCTCGACCGCCAGGAAATAACCGTCCGAGGCAAAGGCGACAAACTAAGAGTTGTATTTTTCTCAAAACGAGCGGTAGAAGCAATAAAAAGATATCTTGAAAAAAGATCGGATGCCGAAGAAGCGATGTTCATAAGCCTATCCAGGAGTAAGCAGCCAAAAGTTTTGGGCCGGATAAATCCCCGAACGGTTCAGAGGTTGGTAAATTTTTATGCCCGTAAGGCGGGCATAACCGGCCGGGTGACCCCCCATCAACTCCGCCATCAATTTGCCACCGACCTCCTTATAAACGGCGCCGATCTCCGTTCGGTTCAAGAACTTTTGGGTCATGCCAACATCACCACCACTCAAATCTATACTCACTTAACCAACAAAGAACTTCGGGAGGTCCACAAAGCCTTCCACGCCAAAAGAAGGAAGGGCAATTGAGGAATTTATATTATATCACGCGATCGCGTGATATAATATAAATAATAAAAAAACAAAACTAAATTATCACACAACCATGAAGGGGAAAATAACTTTAAAAATCCTAGAATCTCTTGAGAAAGGAGCAATATCCACCCTCGATCTCCTTGATGTATTCTTGAATACTGGTTACGGAACCTCCGTTGGAAAAATGAGTCAAGAATTGGAAAAACGCCAACGAAATCGAGACAAAACTGCTCAGGAATCAAAAGCAAAACAAAGATACAATAATTTGATCTACTATCTAAAAAAAGATGGCCTAATAACAGAAACAAAAAAAGACAAGCGCAAAATTTTTAGAATTACAAATAGGGGGAAAGAAAAGCTATCCAAGCTTAAAGAAATAAAAATGCTACCAAGAATATCTTATAGAAAAGAAGTATCAAATCAATTTACTATGGTAATCTTTGACATTCCCGAAAAAGATAAAAGAAAAAGGGCATGGCTAAGACAAGCTTTAAGGGAAATGGAATTTAAAATGATTCAAAAAAGTGTCTGGATGGGCAAGGCAAAATTGCCTCGAGATTTTTTAGATGATCTGCATCGTCTTGATTTAATAAATTCAGTAGAGATATTTGAAGCCTTAAAGATGGGAAGTTTAAAAATAAAAAAACAGGCATAGAATAAAAATATTATATTGTGCGATCGCACAATATAATATAAGCGAACAAGTGATTATAAGTAGAGTAATTAGCAAATTGATAGATGTGTCGGGGGAGGGACTTGAACCCTCACGAGTTTCCTCACTGGGTCCTAAACCCAGCGCGTCTGCCAATTCCGCCACCCCGACAAAGAAAGAGAGAGTCTAAGAGATTCTTGGGCCATTATATATCAGGTAAATTAGTTTGACAAATATATGGTTTTATGCTAGGATTTTGACCGTAACTTGA
>Ga0066639_10001372_pt1 | contig 21661 bp, 20 predicted proteins | sample CryGeyCG2114_010_2_FD_59504 | JGI IMG/M metagenome (GOLD analysis project Ga0066639, IMG submission 59504) | Groundwater microbial communities from aquifer - Crystal Geyser CG10_big_fil_rev_8/21/14_0.10 | ecosystem: Environmental > Aquatic > Deep subsurface > Groundwater | place: USA: Utah...
CAGCAGTCTGGAATTAATTATGAGGAATCGTCAGTTGTCAAGAATAATCTCAAGATTGTTAAGAATTATTTCGCAGGAATCGCGAACGGAGGTAAATGATATGCACGTAGAGGACGCTAAGAAAATGATTGACGGTGTTTTTAGGGAAGCCGGCAAAGTGGTTATAGGACAGTCAGAGATGATGTCGCAGGTAATGATTGCAATGCTTTGCAATAGTCACGCTTTAATCGAGGGTTATCCTGGATTGGCTAAAACGCTCGCAGTTAAGACTTTATCGCAGGTTACTGATTTGAGTTTTTCAAGAATTCAGAACACTCCTGATTTGATGCCGTCGGACATTACGGGAACTTATATCATAGAGGAGGCAAGCTCTGGAAAGCGTTCCTTCAAATTCCAGCCAGGGCCTGTGTTCGCAAATCTTGTATTGGCGGACGAAATCAACCGTGCAACTCCGAAAACACAATCAGCTCTTCTCGAAGCGATGCAGGAACACCAAGTTACTGTGGGCAACCAGACCTACAAGCTTGAAGAGCCGTTCTTCGTGTTGGCAACTCAAAACCCGATTGAGCAGGAAGGCACATATCCATTGCCTGAAGCCCAGAGTGACAGGTTCTTGTTAAAGATAAACGTAGGATACCCAAAGCCTGACGAGGAATTGGCTATTGTTGACCGTTTTGCCGAAACTCTTGAGCAGACTGGTTTGAGAAAAATGGTCAAGAAGAATGACTTGATTGCGCTGCAAAATCTGGCGAGAAAGGTGCCTGTGGCAAATGACATCAAGAAGTATGCTGTTGAGATTGTCGCAAGGACAAGGATGAAGAAGGATTTGCTTGAATATGGAGCATCTCCAAGAGCGTCTATCGGGTTAATTTTGGCAGGAAAAGCAAGAGCTCTTCTAAATGGAAGAAAATTCGTAAGCAAGGATGACATTCAGGCTGTTGCTTTCCCGATATTAAGGCATCGAATTATACCGACATTCGAAGCAGAGCGCCAGAACTTAAGCACTGATGACATAATCAAGCAGTTGCTGAAATAACAATGATTGATTCGTCTTTCCTGAAGCTGTTGGACCGCTTGAGCCTGATATTGAACAAAAAGGTCACTTCAAACTACACTGGAGAGCGCGAGTCAAAGCACACAGGCCATGGAATGGTGTTTAAGGATTACATTATCTATGCTCCTGGTGATGATTTTAGAGGCATTGACTGGAAGGTTATGGCAAGAACTGATAAATTGTTCTCCAGAAGGTATGAGGAAGAGCGCAATCTCACAGTCCACATAATAATAGACACAAGCGCGAGCATGAACTTTGGCAGTCAGAAAGTCAAGAAGTTCGAGTATGCTTCCGAGATTGGCATTGGATTCAGCTATATGGCGCTGAAAAATAATGAGCGTTTCGTTATCTCTACATTCTCGGATTCTTTGGATGTTTTCAAGCCAAAGAAAGGCCGCGAACAGCTTGTGCACATTATGGACTTTCTGAACAAGAAAGGGGCGAAGGGAGTTTCGAATTTTGAGGCTTCATTGACAAAATACAAGAAGCTCATCAATTCGAAATCATTGGTGGTCATTGTGAGTGATTTTCTGTACCCGTCAGCGGAAATAGCCGCAGTCCTTCACAAATTGCGAAGGCACGACGTAAGATTAATACAAGTTCTTGATCCTGTGGAAGCTGATTTGAATTTGGACGGCGATTACAAGTTAAAGGATAATGAAACCAATGAAGTGATGAGAACTTTTATTTCGCCAGCATTAAGAAAGCAATATTTGACGCAAATGGCAGACCATCAGGCAAGCATAAAAAAATCCTGCGATGAAATTGGAGCGAGATTTTACCCGTTTTCAACAGGCACTTCAATCTTTGACGCGTTTGCGTATGTCTTGAGGCCTGATAATAATAAAAATCACAAGTGATTATTTTCCGCACTGTATTACTTCTTCAATTTTGCTTTCAAGCGGGTTTATGGTTATTTTGTTTCCTTCGACAGAAGGGTATTCTGTAGACTGCGGGAGAATGAATTTGTATTTTTTGTCTGAATCCGCTTCTCCCGCAGTCACTGAAAGGTATGTCTTTCCCTCATAATCGTGCTTCCATAATATGAGTTCTATTTTTTCTCCTGTCTTTATTCTAAAGTCCGTGTATGGGATTTCAGCTTCTTTGCCGTTTGAGGAATATTTTACTCCTGTTTCCCAAAATGCGTAATTGTGTTTGTTTTTGTCGTCTGAAAATTCGACTGAGAACAGCCCTGCGTCAGATACTGCAGGCTTTATTCTCATCGCAACGTAATATTCATTAAACTCATCAAGTTTCAGGAAATCAGATATGTCTTTCTGCGCCGGATTCGCAAATGTCTTTCCAAAAGGTTTGCTGTATTTGTATTGTTCTGCCGCCAGTTCAAGTTTTTTCATCATCACGCTTTCATTTAGTATTGTGTCCAGCTGCTCTTCAGCGTGTTTTTCGTCCGCGTAATTGAGAGTCTGTCTGTATCCGATGTACAATCCTGCCGCGACCAGCAATGACGCGCCGATGTACTGCCACGGAGTCAGTTTTTTATTCAATTCTTTTGCCTTTCTGAGGAGTGTGACTTTTTTTGCGCGTTTTTGTATTGAACGGGAAACATCTATTGTTCTTGCCAGGGCATCGAATTTTGTTTCTCCGTCATATTTTTTCCGTTCATATTCATCCAAGGCAATTCTAAATTCTACGGCTGACGGGAATCTTCTTTCTTTTTTGACTGCCATGGCGCGCAATAATATATGGTATAAATCATCTGATAGCTTCGGATGAGGTTTAGGAATAAAATCCTCGTTTTGTTTGTTTAATATCAATGCGAAAAGGGCATTTTCACCTGAATCGACTTTAAATGGTTTTTCTCCGGTGGATAATTCATAAAGTGTCGCGCCCATTGAATAAATGTCGCTCAGGTGATCTAGCGGATTGCCCATTGCCTGTTCAGGGCTCATGTATATCGGCGATCCCAAAACACCGCCTGTCTGCGTCAATCCCATGTCTTCGTTGTCTTTTCCAAGTCCGAAGTCCGCGAGCTTTGCGGTTTTTTCTTTTGTTATCAGTATGTTTTCAGGCTTTATGTCGCGGTGGATTGTTTTGTCCGCATGCAGTTGATCTATGACTGAAAGCATTTGTTTTGATATGTGCAATTTGCTTTTTTCATCCAGGTTAAGGATTTCTTCAGGCGACATCAGGTTATTGAGAAGCTCCATTGCAATGTAATGGCACTGCTCTCCGTTCTGCGCGCCGTCTAGTTTCAGCAGTCCCTGTCCTGACTGGAATACTTTGACAACATTCGGGTTTCCAGCGTATCTTTTTTGTATTTCCGCTTCTCTTTCAAATCTTGCGACTGCTGTTTCGCCTTGTTTTGCAAGATAGTCTTCTTTAACAATTTTTATCGCAAGGGGGATATATATTCCTGATATGGCTGCTCCTGTGCTGTCCACGCCAGTTCCTTTTTCGACCTGCTGAAGTGTTTTGTCTTTTATGCTTTGTTCGATTATGTTTTCCAATTCTGTGTTTGAGCCTATGAGGGCTTTCTTTTCAACCCATGCTCTGTAAACAACTCCCATTCCGCCTTTTCCGATTTCTCCTGAAATCTCATATTCTACATTATTTGAGTCATCTCTTAAAACACCCTGCTTAGAGTTAGTGGTGACTATTGTCTCCAGTCCATCTGTCATATAATGATGGGCATCGCCATTCAATATAAAAAGGATACGTAGGCCTTAAATCCGAATGCCTGCAAAAGCTTTTTAAACCCTGTGCCGTTTTCGTGGATTATGTCATTAAATGCGCATTTGAAGGCCAATAGGTTTGGCACAGATCAGGACTGGAAAGACCGTCTGGTTCAGTGGAGAAAAGATCCTTCTACTCTTAGATTAGATCATCCTACAAGATTAGACAGAGCAAGAGCTCTTGGCTACAAGGCTAAAACAGGCTTGTTTGTGGTAAGGCAGAGAACATTAAGAACAACGCACATCAGGCCAAGGCCAAAGAAGGGAAAGCAGAACAGAAAGCAGTCTATCCGATTAAATTTGGCTAAGAATTACCAGATGATTTGCGAGGAAAGGGCAAATAGAAAATTCCGAAACTGCGAAGTTGTTAATTCGTATTATGTTGCTCAGGATGGAAAGCATTACTGGTTTGAAGTCATAATGGCGACTCCTGAATTATTGGTGCACGATCATAGATTCCAGCATTTAGTCAATCAGAGAGGGCGTGTTTTTAGGGGATTGACGAGCGCTGGAAAGAAAATGCGCGGCATGAGATGGAAAGGCAAAGGCGCGGAAAAATCACGTTAAGGGGTGACTTTTAATGAAGAAAGACGCAAAAAAAGATGCGAAGAAATTTGAAGAGGAAATTAAAGACGAAGATTCTGAAGAGGAATACGAAGACAAGGAAGATGACGATTTTGGCAAGGATGACGATGTTTTCAAGCTTAAGGATGACGATGATGACGAAGACGTCGAAGATTCCGATGATGATGTCGCAGAAGTCGATGATTATTGATTTCTGATTTTTTTTAATATTTTTAAAGCATTTTTATTCTCTTTTAAATCACATAATTTCTTCAAAATAGATGTTCGAAACTATATTCCACACTATACTGATATTTTTAAAAGAACACTACTCTGAAGTTACCATGGGGGTTGGAAAAAGTCTTGTTTCTATAGTATTGGGCTTGTCAGCAGCCTTTAATCCATTATATTCTGCAGAAAATCCAGATACAATTCCGCCTGCCCCGAATCAAACTGAAGTTCCGACAGCGGAAAATGCAGTTGAAAGATATCTGAAGGAAAAGGGATATTATGAAAAATTTGTCGATAAAATGCGCAAAGACGATCCTGCAAAAAAAGACAGCGAGTTTTCAAAATATTTGAAGGATTCCGGCCTTGAGGGTAAAATAAAAGAAATGCCGGATTACCAAAAATGGAGGAAGGAAGATTTCACATTCAATGACAACCCTATTCCTGAATTTAATCCAAATGCAGAGCCAACGCCAGCTCCTGTTCCAACACCTGCTCCAAAGCCTGTGGAGAATCCTGTTGCTTTGCCTCAGCCTGTTCCTGTCCCGGTTCCAACACCTGCTCCAAAGCCTGTGGAGAATCCTGTTGCTTTGCCTCGGCCTGTTCCTGTGCCAGTTCCTATGCCTGTTCCTGTGCCTCGGCCTTCTCCTGTTATTCAGCCAGCTCCAAAACCGGCAGTGGAAAATCCAATGCCTGAATTCAATCCAACTCCCAAGCCTGCGGTTCCTGGCAATAATCCGCAAGCTCCTTCAAACGCATCTGATGCTTTTAATTTTGATTCGTTGTTCCTGGATTTCAAGATAGAGGATTATTTCAGCAATTCAATTCCTGATGATCCTGCAAGATTCTTTGCGGGATTGTATGCAAAAGCGGATTATGGAAGCGAAAGAACAACAACATCAGGGAATGCGGAAGTTCAGGGCATTGCGGGAACAAAAACAGAATCCGGAAAATTAAACAAGGTCATTGTCCAGGGCAGAATTGCTGACGACAAGTATGTTCAGAAAAATAATGTTGAAGTAAAATCCAATGAAATATCCGCGGGAATAGGATATGAAAACAACAGGTTTGAAGCAGACGGCGCAGTGAAGAAGTCAGAAAAGGAATCTGCGGATCCGCAGGCATTCACATCGTTCACGTCTGGAAGTTTAAGAACAGACACTTACACCGACAATAAGACAACAATCAGGGAAGACAACAAGGGATTAAACGCAAGAATCAATTTAAACAGTTTGAAATCAGCCGCTAAAAAAACAAGCTGTCCAAAAGTAATCTTTTCATTGTATGACAATAAAAGAATAACAAGCATAGACACAAACGTCAGAACAGATGTCATTGATTTAATTGATCCGACGGGAAATTACACTTTGTTCTTTGCGAATAATGTCAGGATAAAGGAGCAGTCAAGAGGTTTGTCATTGGAGGCTTCAAATTCATTCAAGGCCGAGCAGTGGGATGACGGCGAATATGTGAATTACGGCGCAATCGCAAGATTGGCAAAAACTAAAATCACAGGCCCTGGCGTGAATAGGGAAATTGATGAGTTGGCTTTCGGTCTTGTCATAGGCGGGGAATTCAACCGCCATTCAGCAGAATATGACATGTTCGGCGCTCCTGTCGTCGATGACGGCAAATTAGCGTTTAACAATGAAGGATTGATGTGCATTTACGAATTGTCTGTCGGCGGTCTTCAAATTAAGGACAGCGATGGAATTAAAGACAATAAATTGTCAATGTTTGCCTTCGGAGATGTGGGATTTTACAGCGAGAAAGCCGGAATTTTATTGTCTGTAAGCACAAAAGACAATAAGTCTGGGGTAGGAGAGGCAATTGTGTTGTTCAGCTATGGCAAAGATAGTGAGATTGATTTGCAGGCATTCAACGAATTCCACAATTATTTCAGACTGGCAAATAGAACAGAAACAGGATTTAATCAGGCAGGCATTCTTGCTGATTTGGACATAAGGATTGCGAGAATTCTTGCAGTCAACCAGCTTGCAAGCTTCAAGAGCATAGACTCCGCGTTAATGGCAGGATGGAAGAATGACGATGCTTCAAGCAGGGTGAATGGTTCTGCGTATGTCATGTTCCCTGTTGACAGGGAATTGATGATTAGAACTGCCGCAGAATATGATGAGAGCCATTCAAAGGGCCCTGCAGACTACATTATAATTAATTCAGGCGGCAGTGTAGGGGCAGTAACTCCGAATGGCTCTGTTGATTTGAGAGTAAATGTTCAAAGAGATGAAAGAAGAAAAGATTCCAACACAACTGTCGGATTAACGTATACATATAATGTGAAGTAAAATGAAAAAGACAGCAATAATACTGGCATTGGTCTTTTTGCTTAGCGCAGCTTATGCTTATGGCGTTGATTTGCCTCCATCTTTGTCAGTGACAGCATCTCCGTCGCAAAATGTTGAAACTACTGCGACAATTACAGCGGTTGCCGTTGATGTTGGGACTTCAACAGGCATCGAATCAGTATCCATAGGAGAAAACGGCATTGTGAATCAAACAAAAGACTGCTTTCAGGAGCAGACGTGCGCGTTGTCCGCATCATTCTCATATCCAATTCCTCAAAAGAAAATATTCGAAGTCCTGGCAAAAGACATTTCTGGAAACGAGGTTGTAAAGCATATTGAAGTCAATTTCACAGGCGCAGACTATCCTCCTGTGTTTGACCAGCCTGATGATGCGTCGATTCTTGAAGATTCCCAGAATAATCAAATAACTGATTTATGGAATTATGTCTCTGATAATACTCCTAATCAAAACCTGCTGTTCAGCATTGTCAATCAAACCAATCCTGCTTTGGCATCCTGCGTAATTGACAGCAACAGGTATGTTAATTGCTCGGCATCCGCAAATATGTCTGGAATTACAAATATCACTGCAAGCGTGGATGACGGTCATTTCATCAAGAGAAGGACATTTTCAGTGAATGTTCTCCCTGTAAATGACGCTCCTGTATTCAATGTTTTGCCTTCCCAGGCAATCGCTGAAGACAGCGCGGGAAGTTCGTTAAACTTGTCTCCTTTTGCGTCTGACATTGATTCGCAGGTAACATTCCTTATTATGCCTAATAATCAATCGCAGATAAGCTGTTCCTTGGTTAATGATACGTTCATAAAATTCATTCCTGCTGTAAACTTCAGCGGTTTGGCGAACTGCGACATAATGGCAACTGACAGCGAGTTGGGAATAAACCAGACATTGTCAATTAATGTGACTCCAATAAACGACGGTCCTGCATTAATATCTCCATTATCAGTATCTTTGCAGGAAGATGAAACAGCCAACATTAGCCTTGCCGCGAATGACATTGACAGCACGCAAGCGCAATTGACATGGCTGATAACTCCTGCATTAAATTTGACATTCAGTATAGATAATATTGCAAAAATACTGACAATAACTCCTGATGCCGAATTCAGCGGAGTAAGAACGGCAAATCTCACAGTCTCTGATGGGGCATTAAATGATTCAAGGGAAATCACAATTGCAGTTTCTAATGTGAATGATGCTCCTTTAATCGCGAATAACTTTACAATAAGCATTCTTGAAGACAGCCCTGCTTCAGCTTATAATCTTCGGCAGTCTGCAAATATAACTGACATTGATTCGCTGTCATTAACATATTCTTTAATTTCAGATGATGCTTCAAAAGTTTCCTGCTCAATATCAGGGGATAATATAACGATAATTCCTGCTTTGAACTTTAACGGCACTTCAATCTGTGTATTCAAGGCAAGCGATGGTTCGGATTCTGCGAATGGCGAAGTGACAATAAATGTGGCAAATGTGAATGATGCACCTTCAATAGTCAATCTTGCAAACATAACGATGGATGAAGACACGAACAGGACAATTAATCTGGATGTCTTTGATTCAGACACGCCAATTTCATCAATACTCTGGTCTGCTGTAACTTCTGGAAACTCGACAATTGCGGTTAATAATACTGATAAGACCTTGAAGATTTTCCCAAATCCGGATTTTAACGGAGTATTCACAATCACAGTAACTGCAAACGATTCTCAATTGGCAGACACGAAGTCATTTAATGTCAATGTTCTTCCTGTCGCAGACGCTCCTTTGATAACTGGAGACCTTTACTTTAATGTTTCAGAAGACTCTTCAATGAGTTTTGACATAATCAACAGCGGCAATGTAATAAACGTGGAAAATCACCAATTGAATATAGTCATTGATTCTTCTGATTCAAACGTAAAATGCGCGTTGACAAACTTCAATCTGGATGCGACAAATGTGACAATAACTCCTAATTCAAATTTCAATGGAATGACAAACTGTTCATTCCACGTGAGAGACGGCTTAATAGCAAGCAACACGGCTAATTTGGTGATCAATGTCACGCCTGTTGACGATGCTCCGATAATCACAAACTTGAATAATTTGGCATTCCCTGAAGACACTAATAAGTCCATCAATCTCTCAGCAACTGACGTTGACACTCCAATTTCATCAATCATATGGGCTTCAGCAATAGACAGCCCAAATATAACTGCAGTTGTGAATAACACAGACAAGTCATTAAGATTGATTCCTGATGCAAACTTCTTTGGCTCTGCCAATTTGACTGTGTTTGCGGATGACGCTTTTTCGGTAGTTAACAAGACAGTTGTAATAATAGTGAGTTCTGTCAACGATGCGCCTGTGATTGGCAACGATCATGAAAAAACGATTTTGGAAGACAATCAATTGAGCTTTGACATAATAACAGGCAATGCAAATATTACAGATGTTGAAAATGACTTTTTGTCAGCAATAATTGATTCGAGCGCTTCAAACATAACCTGTTCGGCAAATGCAAAGAATATCACAATAACTCCAAAGCCAAACTTTTATGGTGTAAGCAACTGCACATTCCACGTTAGAGACTCAGTGTCCAATAGCAATGCTGTGTTGTTGACAGTTAACGTGCTTTCAGTGGATGATGCCCCGATAATCACAAATTTAAATAATATTGCATTCCCTGAAGACACTAATAAGTCCATCAATCTTACTGCAACTGACGTTGACACTCCCGCTTCCTTAATCACGTGGTCTTCGTCTATAGATATTCCCAACATTACAGTCACTATTAATAATGTGAATAAATCAATGGATATCATTCCTGACGCGAACTTCTTTGGAACTGCCAATTTAACTGTGTTTGCAAATGACACTGAGTTGAAAGTTAACAAAACAATCACCATTGCAGTGCTCTCAGTCAACGACGCTCCTGTGTTATTGAACAATCATTCAAAGTCAATGCTTGAAGACACAATATTGAGTTTTGATGCAATAACAGGAAATGCGAACATAACAGATGTTGAGAATGACGCGTTATCAGTAATAATAGATTCCAGCTCTGTTAATGCAACCTGCTCTGCAAATGGGAAGAACATAACAATAACTCCTAAGGCGAACTTCACAGGATTTGCAGACTGCGGATTCCACGTCAATGATGGAAGTTTGAACAGCAATTCAACGTTCCTGAACATACAGGTCTTGAATGTGAATGACGCGCCTGAGTTCAATGCAGTTCAGCAGACAATTGAGGCAGGCCATGAGCTTAATTATTCATTAAACTTGTTTGATGTTGAGAATGATGCATTGTCTTCTGCAGTAAACTCAACAGACTTCAGCATATCTGCCGGAAACATAACATTCACTCCTGTCGCGATAGGAGCTTATGATTACAATATAACTGTCTGCGATAATTCGACAGCTTTAAACAGCTGCGCTTCCAAATCTTTAATCATAGTTGTGAATGACAATACTCTTCCGCAGGCATTGAATTCAACAATTCCTGCAAATATGACATTCGGCCCTTCAAATGTTTATGAGTTTAGGACTTTAATCATGGATAATGACGGCATTAAGGACAGCATATTGGAATTAGACAATGTGAATTACACTGTCAATTCTTCCGGCTCTCAAAATTCAGTTGCAGACATTAACATAACAGGATTGTCAGGAGGATTGCACGCATTCAAGTGGTTTGTGTTTGACAATGGAAACAACCAGAATGTATCAAAGACATTCGATTTCACAATTGCTCCTGTGATTCTTGTTCCTTCAAACTTGACTTTGTTGTTGAACAATAGCGCTTTAAATATTACAGTGCCGCAGAACACAACAATCGAGTTTAAGGCATCAACTCCTCAAAATCTTTCATTGAGCCTGAAAATAAACAATGTCGAGGTTGCTTCAGGTTATTCAATTGGCGTTAACCAGACATTCCTTGATTTGGGACAGCAGAATATATCGTTGGAGTTTGCTGGAAATGAGAATTACACTTCGGCATCAAAGACAGCGTCCATAACAGTAATCGATGTAATCCCTCCTGTTATCGCAGATACTACTTCACCCCAATTAGCAGTGTTTAGCCCTTCAACTACCTACAATTTGTCTTCAAGTGTGGCAGACAATGTAGGCGTTGATACGGTTTTGGCTGAATTTGACGGTGTAAACTACACTGCATCAAATATCGGCGGAGTATATATGTTGGACACAGGCATCTTGGGGGCTGGAACTCATAATTACACATGGTTTGCAAATGACACTTCAAACAACACGGTTGCTTCAGGAGTATACACGTTAAACATTTCAAAAGCTTCTCCATTATTATCATTAACATTGAATGGCCAGCCAAATGATATTTCTCTGCTTGCAAACAAAACAATAACAGTGCTTGCATCAAGCTCCCCTTCATTGACTTTGGAATTAAGAGATAATAATACATTGGCGCAGACAAACACTTTCATTAATTTCACGACGTCATATCCTTCAAATACGACCAGAACATACAATGTTTCATTTGCAGGCAATCAGAATTACACGTCTGCAAGTTTCGCAAGAATCTTGACTGTGTCTGGAACTTCAGTGGTTCAAAAGCTGAACATAACTCCTTTGCCAGTTAATATTAACGTAACTCCTGCATTGACTATTGCATTCAACACAGATGTTCCTGCTGACTGCAGGTGGGATTCAACAAAATTGCCATTTAACTCGATGGCAAATGATTTCAGCGGCGTCAACATAACTTCTCATTCAGGAAACATACCTAATATTGCTCTTGGAACAAAGGAAGTCTATGTTGCCTGCACTGATGAAACTGCCTCGTCAGCTTTGTTGTTGAATTACAGCATTAGAAACATTTTCGATGCTTCAACAATATCTGGCAGCAATTCTGATCTTTCAATCCTTAATCAAAGCGCTGTGAGTGACACTTCAGAGATACAAAACAGCACAATTGTCTCAAGCTCAGTCATTAATTCTGCTTTGACAAAAACCAGTGTTTTGTCTTCATTAATCAACAACTCGATATTGACAAACTGCACTGTGACAAACAGCACTGTGAAAAATATTGTTTCGTCCAACTGCAATTTCGCAAACAGCTTCGTTGATCCTCCGACAGGAGCAAATGACTTGACTGGCAGCACTGTGACAGGAAATTCAAACGTGTATAATTCAAATGTGACTTATTCAATTGTTCATCAGAGCGATATCACTAACTCATCTATATACAACAGCACTGTCAATCAAAGCAGTTTGGTTGATGTTGTATGCTCAAACTCGATAATAATCAATTCAACATTCAGCCACGCAACATGCTTGAATGCTGATATAAGAAATGGTATAATAAATAACGGCACATTAACTTTCAATAATTCAACGTATAACGCGTCATTAAATGGTTCAACGCCTTTGACAAATATTGTCAATTATGCTCCAACCATAGCGTCTTTCATAGTTTCATCGACAAGCATTAATACAGGCGATACTGTTACATTCACAGCAGTTGTTTCAGACGTAAATATTGGCGGAAGCTTGAATGATTCTGTTTCAACATTATACACTTTCCCAGACAATACAAATTCAACAAATCTTTCAACATCATTCACATTCAATACAGCGGGAACATTTAATGTTATTTTCGCAGTGACTGATTCCTTTGGCGAATCTGCAACACAGACATCGACAATCACTGTTTCAACACCAGGCTCTCCAGGCGGTGGCGGTGGCGGCGGTTCAGCAGGTGGCGGTGGCGGTGGCGGCGGTGGAGGGGCAAGAAGAGTTGTTGACATTAACCTCACAACAATGCCTTTGCCATTGGACGTCAAGTCAAATGATGTTTACAGGTTCAAGTACAATGATGTTGATTATTCAATCACAGTCGGCATCGCAAATCCAAGAACACAGATATTGCATATGCTCTTGAAAGAGCCAAGAACTTCAATTGCTATTACGCCTGCTGAACCTTCGCAGATTGACTTGGATGAAGATGGGGTTATGGATTTGCAGATTTCATTAACCACGCTTTCAACGTATGGTTTGTCAAAGACTGAGTGGTCGTTGATATCAAAAGCTCAAATCTCCCCTGTCCGTGTTCCTGTGGCAAATGCTGTAAATACAGAACCGACAATAACTCCGGAAGATGAAACTCCTGTCGAAATTACAGTTACGCAAGCAAGCAAGTGGGGCGGCAAGTTAGTTGCATTGGGAAGCAAGTTATGGGGCGCAATAAAGAACAGCGTTAAGGGAGCTGGCGAACACGCATTAATCGGATTAATCATTATGTTCGGAATTGTCATATTTGGCGCTGGATTGTATGTTTTGTTTAGGAAATGATATCATTTAATCACAATCAATAACGGTTATCTTCTTAAACCAAGTATTGTTCTCTTGTTTTATCAATAGGTGAATAGAGTGACAAATATAAGGCAAACACATATTAACGACTTAGTCCAAGCTAAAATTGAGATCAGCGCAAGAAAAGCAGGACCAGAGCCTGTTTTTACTGCGAAGAAAATGTTTAACAATTATGCTCGCAAATGTCTTCAGCCAGAATGCGTGGCGCAAGTAGTTGAAGGAGAATTATTGATAAATAATGCATCTGAAGAATTATTAAACGGGTTTATAAAAGCATATAGCGGCAAGTACAGCTTGGAGTTCAAAGTTGTTTATATTAATTAAACACAAAGCAACATGACACAAACACCAGAATACAAAGCAGGAATTGAAGAAAAAGTCAGAAGAATTCGCGAAATAAAGGAGCGATATTATGTTACAACTCCTCAAGCTTATAATATTGTCAAAGAGCAGGATGCTGTTCTAACTCTGCCTTCAAGAATTGCAGATACTATTAACAAAAAAGTCGGTAAAACTAGTTATCCTGCAACTCCTGCAAGAATTGTAGGGTTATATTTGGCATTAAGTGGGGAAGATATAAACCATAATTTCGCCAATAGCAAATTTAAACCAGAGTATATTGATCAAAATGTATTCATACCCGGTATTTACGGCTGTAAACGTAATACAAAACACGCAATTCTTGAATATTTTGGGATTGCGCTCGCTAGTCTTAAGTTAGTTAGAGGTTCTAGAATATTGGGCGGTCCGTGTGAAATTAATACGAGAGCATATTTTTGTGAAGGTGGAATAAATAATAATATCCCTGTGTGGGCGCATTATGAAGATTCATTTGTCAAATATTTTAAAATGGCCAAAGAAGCTCAAATTAAAACCGATGCTGGGTTCGGTATGTTTCTTATAAATCATTTTGAGAAGAATATGGTTAAAGATATTATGTCTAGAAATAATGAAGATCAGCAATCTATTATGAGAGAAAATATAGATGTATCAATTATAGAAGAAAAGATGAGTATTTTACAGAAATTAAATTGGAAAGAATTACTTTCAAATGCAAACTTATGGGAGCAAGAATCAAACAAAAAGAGATACATAGATTCCAACTTACCATATTGGTATGATCTTGCACGTATAGCGATCCAAGATGGTATTGAGCATAGATTTGAGATTAGGCGGTCAATAATAGAGAGATACTTATCTCAAAGAACACCGAAATTCTCGTCGTTTGATGAAGTAATCGCTGAAATAAGAGCAGAATTGAACTTAGAAGTTGAACTGGGTGGAAGAAAATTTCCTAATACAATCACACCTACACTGGATGTTCTTCTTGTATCTGCTTTAGACAACAAGCGTTTTATAGAAAATTTCTTGAAATAATATAATTCACATTCCCAATACTCTGTCTATTTCTTTGGCTGCGTTTTCAGGGTCTTTGTATATGTGGTTTAAGAAATGATTTATGCCAATAAAGTTTCTTTCTCGAGCTGTTTTTCCAAGCTTAGCAAAATAAGTTTGTCATACAGTTCTATTATTTGCTTGGCCGCGACATTTTTTTGGTTTATTTTATACAGTGTTGCTCTTCCGATTTGTCTTGTTTTTGATATGATTTCGAGCTCCAATAATTTCGGAATTATTGTATTTAATGTTCCCCAGCTTACTTCTGCCTTCAGCATATCTGTTAATGTGTAGTCAAATTCTCTTCCTTCTATGAGAAACTGCATAATCCTCATTCGCGGGCTGTCGCCGACATATTTCAAGAAGATTGATTCTTCAGTCATAATATTCATATAATTTAACCAGTATTTAAGTCTTTCGTTATTATACATCAATATACAATATCTAAAGGCAAGTATTATTAATAAGTTATGTCAAAATGTAAAAAATGGATGAAACAATAATATTAAAGAAAATGATGCTTCAAAAACTCATAAGGGCAAATGTGTGGGGTGGCAAGCACACTCCTTTGGATTTTGTGAAGAACGGCATTCCTGAACATTACCGAAATGCGCATAAAGGAATTAAAATAGTTGAAAACATAATTAAAGAATTAACAGATGATGAGTGGATTATTATTCAGTCAAAAAGAACAGGAAAAGGCGCGGATGAGCATATTTCATTAAATCCTAGAAAAGTGGCAGAAATCAAGCAATTCCTGGGAAAATAATTTAATTCCCTGGTGCTAAGTTGGATTGTGCGTTTTGTTTAGGAAATGATTCATAAAGTTAAGTAGTTCTAATTTCACGTTCCCGAAATTGCCAAGGTTTAAATACTATAGTATTATATAACTCATTATAGGTGATTACAATATGAATACAACAATTCAAATCTCAAACAGAGTAAAACAAACTCTCGAGAGGATGAAGTTATTTCAGAGGGAAAGCTATAATGAGATAATCGAGAGAATGATAGAAGACGAGCTCGAACTTAATGAGAAAACCAAGAAAGAAGTTGAAGAAGCGAGAAAAAGGGTTAAAGCGGGAAAATTCTTTACTCAGGAACAGGTTGAAAAAAGGTTTGGTGTTTGATGTATCGGATAATCTGGGACGAGAAAGCTCTCGGAGAGTTGGGTTCATTAGAGAAGCATATTGCAGGCAGAATAATCAAAAAAGTTAAAGAATTATCGGATAATCTTTTCTCTAAGGATATTAAACGTTTAAAGGGCTCGGATGATTTCCGTCTCAGGGTAGGGGATTATAGAATAATTTTTTCAATTGAAAGCGATACTATAACAATTCTTAAGGTCGGCCACAGGAAAAACATCTACGACAGCAAATAGTCACATTCCCAATACTCTGTCTATTTCTTTGGCTGCGGTTTCAAGGTCTTTGTATGCTTTTTCAAAATCATTTCTGAGCCTGTCAAGCAAGACTTCAAGGTTGCGTTCGCGTAATGTGTACCTGCGCTGAACTGGAATCACGAGTCCTCGCTCCATGAGCGCGTTAATGTGGTGCACCACTGTTCCTCGCGATAAGTCTAAACTTTCAGCAAGCTCATCACTGCTTAATGCTTGTCCGTGCTTCGCAGCTTTAATTAATTCCAGAAATAGGCGAAAACAGCTTTTATCCCTATCCCGCTCGCCAAATAGTCCGAGAGAAGTGCCGAACCATTGCAGTTCGTCATTTAGTGAAGCGTTGCGCGGTTTTCCCGTGGTGACAATGGTTATGCGTTGGCGTATTATCATCCGAGGTATGAAGGTGTTTCAGCGCCTTCTGTTTTTTGTGTTTTTTTGTGCTTCTTTTCTGCTTTTGCGATTGCCGCTGGCTTTTCTATTTTTCCAAAGTCTTTCTCGTATTGTTTTAATACACTGCCTAAAACATTATGGATTGCTTTTGCGTGCCAGGGGTCGAGCATCACTACGTTGTGTTTTAACAGGAATGATGCTGATTCTTTATTGCGAGGGTCATTGCGCGGTGTTATGCACTTAAAATCTAGTGTGAATTGTGTTGGCGTGAAGTTCATGCTCATTTCGTGCGCAAAGAATGGTTCGCCGTCATTTATGTTGATGTTAACGTGGTGATCTGTCATATTTCCTCCAGCCGTTTTAAGGCAGTAAAGGATATAAGTGAAGGGAGTTATATAAACTTTTCGCAAACAAGCGAAACCTTTATATATTAAACGTACATCAGATACATCTATGTTGAGCTTAGCTCGACAGAAAGGTAAGAAAAAATGGATAAAAAAGACCAAAAAGCACAGCATAAGCCTGAACAAAAGCAGGAAGTTAAAGAAACAGACGCCAAGGTAATCGCTGAAAAGGACAAAATAATCCAGGATTATACAGATCATTTGAAAAGGCTCCAGGCAGAGTTTGAAAATCACATAAAGAGAACAGAAAAAGAAAAACAAAACTTGATTATTTCAACAAAATCTCAATTATTGAACAAATTATTGGCAATCGTGGATGGCGTTGAAAGCGCATTAATTCATTTGAAAGACGCAGACAAGAAAGTGTTGGAAGGCGTGGAATTAATCCACAAGCAGATTTCAAAATTGCTTGAAGATGAATCAGTTCGCAAAATAGAATCAGTGGGCGAGCCAGATCCTTACAGGCACGAAGTGATTATGGAGACTGAAAGCAATTTGCCGGAAGGCCATATTGCAAAGGAAATCCAGAAGGGATATGCAATGAAAGATACCGTGTTAAGGTATGCGAAAGTCGCAGTCTCAAAATCAAAGAACGAGGGAGGACAATAAAATGGGAAAGGAAAAAATCATAGGTATTGACTTGGGAACATCAAACAGCGCAGCAGCTGTTTTGGAAGCAGGAAGGCCAAAAATCATAGTCAGCGCAGAAGGGGCAAGCCTGTATGGAAAAGCATTTCCCAGCGTTGTTGCGTTCACAAAGAAAGGAGAATTGCTTGTGGGAGAACCTGCAAGAAGGCAGGCAGTTTCAAACCCAAACGGCACAGTAATGGCTGCCAAGAGAAAAATGGGAACTGACTTCAAGTACAGGATTTATGACAAGGAATATACTCCCCAGCAGATTAGCGCTTTCATTCTGCAGAAGATAAAGAGAGACGCGGAAGCATTCTTGGGAGAAAAAGTAACAAAAGCAGTTATCACAGTCCCTGCATACTTTGACGATAATCAGAGACAGGCTACAAAGGACGCTGGCTCAATCGCAGGTTTGGAAGTTGTCAGAATAGTTAACGAGCCAACGGCAGCAGCTTTGGCTTATGGCTTGGATAAGGACAAGAAACAGCAGAAAATCCTGGTCTTTGACTTGGGCGGAGGAACATTAGACGTCACAATTATGGACTTTGGAGATGGTGTTTTTGAAGTTAAATCAACATCAGGAGACACTCAATTGGGTGGAACTGATATGGACAACGCGGTAATCAACTATGTTATATCTGAGTTCAAGAAAGAAACAGTAGTTGACTTAAACAATGATGCTACTGCAATCCAGAGAGTAAGGGAAGCTGCGGAAAAAGCAAAAATTGAGTTAAGCACGGTTCCAGAGTCTGAAATCAACCTGCCTTATGTTACAGCAACGCAGGATGGTCCAAAGCATTTGGTCTTGAAATTGACAAGGGCAAAGCTTGAAGAATTGATTTCAGGCATTGTTTCAAAGTGCAAAAAGAGCGTTGATCAGGCATTGAATGACGCAAAATTGTCATCTAAAGATATAGACCAGGTTATTTTAGTTGGAGGTCCTACAAGAATGCCTTTGGTGCAGAAGAGCGTTGAGCAGTGGCTTGGCGCAAAAGTGGCGAGAAGCATTGACCCGATGGAATGTGTCGCAGTGGGCGCTTCAATTCAGGCCGGAGTTCTTGCAGGAGATGTCAAGGACATCTTGCTATTAGATGTTACTCCATTGAGCTTGGGCATTGAAACACTCGGAGGAGTGCTTACAAAGCTTATTGACAGAAACACGACAATTCCTGTCAAGAAATCACAGACTTTCAGCACAGCGGCTGACAACCAGCCTGCAGTTACCGTCAGAGTAGCACAAGGAGAAAGACCGATGTTCAACGACAACATGGAATTGGGCAAGTTTGATTTGCTCGGAATACCGCCAGCTCCAAGAGGAATTCCAAAGATTGAAGTTTCATTTGACATTGACGCAAATGGAATTTTGAGCGTTTCAGCTAAAGACTTGGGAACTGGAAAGGAGCAGAAAATCCAGATAAGCGCCCCGCATAAATTAGACGCAGCAGAAGTTGAGAAAATGAAGGCTCAAGCAGAGCAGTTTGCGGAGACTGACAAGAAGAGAAAGGAAGAGATCGAGATTGTCAACAATGCAGACGCTTTGGTTTACAGCACAGAAAGCACTATGAAGGATTTGGCTGATAAAGTCTCAGAAGCTGATAAAACCTCAATCACTGAAAAGGTTGACGCATTGAAGGCAGAGCTTGCAAAGCCTGAGAAGGACTTCGTGGCGTTGAAAGCAAAGTCAGAAGACTTGCAAAAGACAATCAGCAAGATTGCCACTGAAATCTACCAAAAGGCAGGCCCGCAAACACAGCCTAATGCCAATGAGAAGGAGACAGTGGACGCTGAATTCAAGGAAAAGGCGAAAGAAGGGGCTTAATAAGCCTTATTTTTTATTTTTTTTATTTACAGAAATATTTAAAAACAACGACGAGTTGATGAGTATATGGAAGAACAGCTCTTGATGTGGGGTCTTGGAACAATTGCAGTGCTTTACTTCTTGCAGAAATACCTCCAGGATAGGTCAAAGAAACTTCAGTTGGAAAGGGAGCTTGATCAGTTTGTCTCATCTTCTGAACATAAGGTTAAGGGCCGTTTTGACTGATGTTATTGATTTTTGACTTTGACGGGACATTATATGACGCGTTCGGGGTAATCCAAAAACTCTGCAGGCATCTTTCTCCAAAATACAGTCTAAAAGATGTGTCGAAGAAAGGAATTTTAAAGGCTTTTGAATTGAATTTTTTCAAGGGAATGCTGAAGAATGGCTTGAAGAAGAATAAACTGAAGCAATTTATGAAAGACTGTGAGAGATGGGAAAAGAGAAATTATAATGCCAAGCCATTTCCCGGAATTATAACAGCAGTTAAAGAGCTTGCGAAAACAAATAATCTTGTCATCGTGTCTTCAAATTTCAGCAAGATCCTGAATAAAGTGTTGAAGAAAGACAAGTTGGATTTTTATTTTGATGATGTTTTTGGCGCTGATACTGGAGTGTCAAAAGCAGAGAGATTAAAGTTTTTTGTCAAAAAATATGGAAATAAGGCAGTGCTTATAACTGACACATTGGGCGATATTAATGCGGCCAACAAAGCAGGATTAGCGTCAGTCGGAGTGGCTTGGGGCCTTCATTCAAGGCAAACCTTAAAGAAAGGCAGGCCTTCAAAGATTATATCAAATATTAAGGAGTTAACAGGATTATATGGCTAAGGATTATTACAGTATACTTGGAGTGAGCAAAAATGCGTCTCAAGAGGAGATCAAGCAGGCATATAAGAAGTTGGCAAAGAAATTTCATCCTGATATCAATAAAGAGCATGATGCGGCTGAAAAGTTTAAGGAAATCAATGAGGCGGCAAGTGTTTTAGGGGATGAAAAGAAGAGACAGCATTATGATCAGTTTGGGTCTGCTGAACCTAACTTTTCAAGTGATTATGGGGATTTCAGCGGGTTTTCAGGCAATTTTGATGATTTGTTTGACAGTCTGTTCTCTGGATTTGGTTTTGGGAATGGAAGAAGGCAGCAGGAGAGGGGCCATGATTTGATTATAGATTTGGAAATTTCATTTGAAGAGTCTGTGAAAGGCAAAACAAAGACTATTGAAGTTAAGACCTTGGTCAGGTGCGAGGAATGCAATGGCAAAGGCGGCTTTAAGGCTTCAAAATGCTCTGAATGCAATGGAAAAGGTGTTGTTAGAAGCGCAAGACAGACTGCATTCGGCGTCTTTGCGTCAACACATCCATGCAGTTCCTGCGAGGGCAAAGGAGAGGTATTTGAGGATGTCTGCGGGAAATGCGATGGCGAAGGAAGAATAAAGGCAAATAGAGAGATTGAAGTCAAAATTCCTGCTGGCATCGAAGATGGAATGAGATTAAGAGTTCCTGGCGGAGGAGAGGTGGGAGAGCGCAGTTCCAGGGCAGGGGATTTGTATGTGAACATCAGCGTGAAGTCTCATCCGGAATTCAAAAGGGAAGATAATGACATTATTTTGGAAAAGAATATTCCTTTCGGCCTTGCAGTCATGGGCGGTGAAATCGAAGTCCCTACAATTGATTCCAAGGTTGAATTAAAAATTCCAGCAGGCACGCAGTCAGGCACAGTTTTCAGGTTAAGAGGCAAGGGCACAACTAATCTGCAAAGCGGCATAGTGGGCGACCAGTTGGTCAAAATAGGCATTGATGTGCCGAAAAAGATAACAAAAAAGCAGGAAGAGGCTTTGAGAGAATTTTCAGGGCACGAAAAAAAGAAAAAGGGATGGTTTTGATTAAACCAATCTTTTTATACTATGTTGTTTTAAATATTTCATGAGTGAATGTTTTGGAACCATAGAGGATTTGCTTCCGGAATTAAATACGCGGAGATTTCAGCGCGGCGCAAAGATGTGCGTGCGATATACTCAGTCTGAAGGCAGGGAAGCTGGTTTTTTTCTCACGCATAATAAGCATTCTGGCTTTGGCTATCCTGTCAGCATAAATACGGGATTAAAGACTTCGTTGGATTTGATTTCAGCCTCGGCTGTTTCAGTGAGGCAGGGAATGAATGGCAGTCTGCCGTTTCCCAGGTCTGATTTTGATTTTTACCGTGAGATACACAGGTATGCTGGCTGTTATAAGTTCGTCTTGAGAAATTATGCCTTGGATTTTCACACTCATCCTGAGGGGTATCCTGCAGACCCTTCTTTTAATGATTTGGAGAATTTGTATTATTTGATAAAAGATGAGAAAATCGTTAATAATCCTTTGTCAGTTATTGTCAGTGCGGGCAATTCAAAAAAATCAACAAGAAAATTTACTTCCACGATTTT
>Ga0066639_10001373_pt1 | contig 21659 bp, 20 predicted proteins | sample CryGeyCG2114_010_2_FD_59504 | JGI IMG/M metagenome (GOLD analysis project Ga0066639, IMG submission 59504) | Groundwater microbial communities from aquifer - Crystal Geyser CG10_big_fil_rev_8/21/14_0.10 | ecosystem: Environmental > Aquatic > Deep subsurface > Groundwater | place: USA: Utah...
AGAAGAGATAATTTAGATAACTATGACTTCGACAGAATTGGTTACAACTACCAAATGACAGAGATTCAAGCAGCTCTACTTTTAAGTCAATTAAAAAGAATAAAAAAACAAAACTTAATTAGAAAACGAAACGCAAAAATATATAGAAAAATTCTTAAAGTAACGAGGATAATATTTCAAGAGGAGCCTAATAATACTAAGAATGTATATTATTATTTAACAGGAATCTTGCCAAGCAAATCTAGTACGATAAGGGACGAATTTATGTCTAGATTATTTAAAGAAGGGGTACCTGTTAAAAAACAATATCCTCTTTCTTTGCCAAATACACATTTGATAAATAAAACTTACGGAAGAATTAATGAAAACACTCCTTTTGCAAACAGCTTTTCCAAAAGAGTAATCAATTTTTATGTTAATCCTGGGCTTACGGAAATAGATATTGAAATATTTGCTAAGAAAATATTAAAAATTTACAAACAAATGTTTTCTAAATAAATTTAAATTTTCAAGATATAATTATAATTTTTTTGACATACAGCAATATATAAGTAATAATTAACAAAATCTGCTCTTGATTAAGAACGTCAATTTTATAAATATGTTAAGTAAAAAATTTTCACTTTTATTTATCTTAATAACTATTTTATTTGTTACCAGCTTATTAACAGCAAACATCATTTCAGTAAAAATTATTTCATTAATGGATATATTTGTACCTGCTGGAATAATTGTTTTTCCTTTAAGTTATATTCTTGGCGACGTTCTAACAGAAGTATATGGCTACAACAATGCGAAAATCGTTATTTGGCTTGCTTTTTTAGCTAATTTGTTAATGGTTGTGTTTATCTTTATAGCTCTGAATTTACCTTCTGCACCATTTTGGAATGATCAATCTTCATTTATCAATATATTAGGATTCACTCCAAGGTTATTGTTAGCATCTTTTGCAGCTTTTCTTGTTGGTTCTTTTTCAAATTCAATTGTATTGTCAAAAATGAAAATATTAACTAAAGGAAAGATGCTATGGTCAAGAACTATCGGATCTACTGTAGTGGGAGAAGGATTAGATTCTTTAATTTTTGTTTCTATTGCATTTATAGGAATTTTTACAACAGAACATATATTGTCTTTAATATTGTCTCTTTGGTTAATAAAAAGCTTATATGAAATAATCTCTACACCTTTTACATATGCCGTAATAGGATATTTGAAAAAAAATGAAAATTTAGATTCGTTCGATTACAAAATAAGCTATAATCCTTTTAAAGGATTCTTAAAAAATAAAAAGTAGAAATCTTTTCTTATATATCATGTTTCTTTAAGGATAAGTTAGCTAATTCTTTATCTTGAAAGCTTTGCTTAATAGAATCTTCCACTTTATCTTTGTCTATAAATTTACATGTTACTAAATCTAAATGGAGCAATTTATATTCAGGCCATGTATGAATTGATAAATGAGATTCAGACAAAACGTAAATAATTGTTTTTCCAATTGGATCAAATTCATGTGCAAACTTTTTTACAACATTAAGATCTAATAACTTAATCAGTTCTTCATAATTATTTTCAAAATCAAAAGGACTATCTATTTGATCCTTAAATCTAAGAATCGCAGAAAAATGATTAATTATTGGTGTAGATTGGTTTTCTTCCATAATCCTCCTTTATAAGTATTTTTGTTTTTGGTGTACTATCCAATATTAATATGGAGCTAGTGCTTCCTATAGATTCTGCGCCGCTGTATCTATTAAATTTATCAAAAATCCATCTTATCATGAAACCTGAATCAATAAGGATTTTCTGAACTGGCAAAAATCTTTCTTTTGCCTTGTCACTGTTGCCGTAACACAAATATACTCTAGCAGCTTTGTTATCCTTATCAAGGCAGTCTACAGCACGTGAAAGAAAAAGCTGAATACCAAGCTCTGTATAGGGAGGGTCTGTGAAAACGACATCAAACTGATCTCGCAACTTCTCAGGTATTTTTTTTCTTAAATCATGTTTGATGATATTGATTCCTAAATTTTTTTGCTTTGAAATTTTCTTCATACTTTCTATAAGCCTATCATCAACATCCAGTACGGTAATACTATCCGCCAAACCCAAGCCTGCAGCCGCAACGGATGTAAAATCATCATCTCCCAAAAATAATAATCTTTTACCAGCAATATCATCAAAAAACTTCAATAACATAACGCGTCTTGAAGTAGTTTCCACAGTTGCCGTAAACTGATCATATTCCCTAATAGGCTCTGGTCTGTTTTCTGATAAGTTTTTTAAGAAATCTAAAACTCGCAAATATTCTTCATCAGATTCAAGTATTTTCCATAAATCATTTTCAGGAGCATAATCTTCTCCTAAAGCACTTCTTACTTTCTTAACTTGAGTCTCATTAATTTGAGTAGATTTTGATACTGGTCTTAAAAATTCAGAAAACTCATATTTAATCTGATTTAATACGTTTCTTGAAACGCCAACTTCTCGAACTAATTCATTATTCTCAATAGCCCTGCCATCCTGCAAAACATTGAAAAAATCTAATATCTTTTTTGACGGAATTCCGATATAGCATGAAACTGTGTTTATTTTTTTACGCATATTCTCTAAAATGTATATGAATTATACCCTTTTTAAGGCTAACTTAAAAGCTTTGTAAAAGATCAATTGCTTCTAAATATTATAAAAATAAAACCTATAAAACGCTTTAGGATAATTATGCATAATTAAAAATTGGAATATTAGAACCAAATAATTTTAAAATATCAATATTAATCTAATAAAATTTCATTTAAGAAAAACTGATATTTCACTGGATGAAATATTTTTCTTCCATTTATCTTACTTCTTTCATCAAGGATTATATTTTTTTTAATTGGAATAGACCAACAGTTAAAGTACTTAACTGAAGCCTGCTTTTTAAACCATCCAGGATGAAGCCCAGTATCAAGAATGTTATATTTTAGTATTTGAGTAGCTAATGGATAAATCAATTCTGAAATAATTGGATTAATAATTTTTGGATTTAGATAAAGCTGTGAGAATTCTTCAATAAAATTTGGTGTAAAAATATGTCCAGAGCCAAGAGATGCAAATAATAGCTTTTTTATATTGAACTCATCCTTGATATATTTTTCGAAATCTAAATAATTATCTTTATATTTCTGACCAGTAACCCATTTCCAGCCACTCTTTACTTTACCAAAATCCTGCAGCCCAGTAAGTGAAATTTCTTTATCACTAGGTAAAGATTTATATATTTTATTAATTGACGCTATGGGAAGAAGGTCCCATTCTACATCAAATAAATAATCAAACTTAACTTTATTACCATGCAAGACATACCACTCTAATAAAGTTTGATCAGCATGTAGCCATTTCCAATATTTATCATCACTATCTATTATGTAGATATTTTCTATTGGACTACTACTAAATATGCTCTTGACGTACTTCCATTGTGATTTTTCTCCTCCAAACAAAGCGTAGATTGGAATTTCTGGATTTAAATATTTCCAAATTTTAATTCTTTCTAAACATGTTTCATATTCAGAATAAAAACGAAATAATATTATTTTCTTATTACGCATATTGCAATTATGAAATTTTGTAAATTATACTCTTTTTAAGGCCAACTTTAAAGATGAACCATCACTTAAAAAATAGCTCATTATTAATTTCAATCAGTTCCAAAAATATGCAGGCTAAGATATTCTCATAGCTAAATTACTGCAGTTGAGCTTCTGGATATGGCTTGCTCCATTCAAATAATCTTTTAGAAAATCAATTGTATTTTTCAATTCTTTTTTATCTTCCATAATTCTGAAAAAATTAATCATTCCAAAACATTCTCGAAGAATATACATTTCCATTCTTTGATTAAAATCATTAGGTATATCTATATATTTTTTATAACCTTTCAGAAAATTTCCAACCTGATCTGGATAATCATTAAAGGTCCAAATATATAACTTTGCTAAATCAAAAAATGGCCTCCCAGCTAATGCAATTCCATAATCTATATATGTCGCAGTTTTATTTTCTTCATCATACAAAAAATTATCTAAATGAAGGTCGTGTGGCAACAAAACAGGTTTTCCTTTTGCTTCATCTTCTAAAAGATACTCATATCCATAAAATCTTTTAGTTGCTTTATCAAAAATATCTTTGTCTACTACTTCTTTTATGTTTTCTGCATTCATATTGAATTTGTTTGTTTGAAATTCTTTCCAATCTGAAGTTTTTATTTGAGTTATATTTCCAAATGCATCCATATCAACAGTATGTAATTTCCCTATTTCTTCACCAACCTTTTCAAATATAATAGCGGATTTTTTATCATCTTTTGCCACTAAAGCTGCATTTTCACCTTCCACAAAACTCATTAATAAATACTTTTTGGGCTCATGCGTGCCTAAAACTTTAGGAGCGGCAATATTTTTCCCATTCAGCATTTTCAGAATAATATACTCCTTAATCAACTCGTCATTCTTTTCTTTTGCTTTTGAATACTGGTTAAAAGTTTTAATAACAAACTTTTTAAATCCCTCCTTGTCTGAATTCGCAAGATAAGTACTTGAAGCCCTGCCGTCACTCATCTCAAACTTCTTAACGATATCTAGATTTGAATTTTCCAGAAACGGATACTCTTCAATTACTTTTATTCTTAACTCTTCAAACATTAATCAAATTATATCCCTGAGGCTAAACTAAAGCAATCAATCTTATTTTAGCAGAATATTTTTCGTATTTATGATATACTATGATACATTAAAAATTAAAATGTCTATAGAGTCTGAAGATAAAAATTCTGCTCCTTATGTTGGCTTTCCAATAACAGCATCTTGTGCTTTTGAATGCTCCTACTGCACACCTGGTGGAGAAACAGCTCCAAGCGAAATTCCAGTTTTTGATAAAGATTTATTATTAGAAACGGCAAGAACTGCTTATGAATTAGGTAGTCGAAAATTTCGCATAACGGGAGGAGAACCATTTATGCATCCTGAGCTTGGAAGCATTCTTTTTGGTTTATCTGAATATCAAGATACACAAACTACCGTAAACACTACAGGCATTCCATTGATTGATAGGCAAGGAATTCTTACAAATACACCCGAGAATGTTCATTTCGTAGTCAGCCTAGATAGCTTAAAACCAGAAGTCCTGCAAATAATCCGTCCATCAAGAATTCCTAATTATCGCGAAAGGATATTGCAAAGCATAACGGAATTATCTAATAAAGGCATACTCAAAAGATTAAATATGGTTGTTACAAAATATAATGTCGATGAAGTATTTGATATTCTTCGATACTGTGAAGAAATTGGAACTGATTTAAAAATTGCAGATGTTGCAGAAAACAAAGATCAAAACTTAGCTATTGATGATGTTTATGTGCCTATTGACGGAATCGAAGTTCAATTAAGATCAGCTGCAGATTATACAGAAGAACATGTTTATTCACAAAATCATGGTATCCCAAGCAATATTTATCATGTAAATGGCGTTGGGGTAACAGTAAAAAATTCCAAAAATGGCAGTAGGTATAATCCTGATGCTAATTATTGCGGTAATTGTGAATACTATCCTTGTCATGAGGGGTTGTATTTTATATCAGCTCTTCCAGATGGAAGTTTCTCTACATGTAGACTCAATCAAATACAACCAAAAAATAACAATCAAAAAGAAGCTTTATCTGAAATGTTTACAATAATTGAAAATTCCAGGTTAGAAGCTGGAAAAAAATAATATGCATATAGAACTTTCTTTCCCATCTACAAACTTTAGAGATTATCTAGAATTTAGACAAAAAAACGATAAACTAACAAAAGAAGGAATATTAGGCGCAGAAGTACCTAAGCCTAAACCTAAAGGTGGCAAAGTAACTATAGTAAATTGGCATTCTAAAAATGTTGCATGGGAAGCTGAAGCACCTACACCAGCTGGCTTTGTCATTGACCAAAATAAGTTAAGAATTTGTGATGAACTAGGAGACAGAGTAGTCTCAATAAATAACAGTCACGAAATCACAGATTTCTTCTCCCATCCATACTTTAATTATCCACATGATATTGATCATATTGGAGACAATTTTCTTGTAACTAGCACAGGTTTGGATGCAATTCTTGAATTCGATAGGAACGGTCAAATACTTTTTCAATGGCATGGACAAGACTGGGGCTATGACGAAACACCTACTGGTAAAAAAAGATCTGTTGATCTAAGCCAAGATCATAGAGGTGTAAGATATGCAACATTAGATAGAGCTGCGCATATAAATTCTGCAATATACATGGATGGTGGAGAAACTCTTTTGACTACTTTTTTCCATAAAGGTGAATTAGTTATGATTGAGAAAACTAGCGGAGCTCCGACTATTATCGCTGACGGCTTAGATCACCCACATGCGGTACACAGAGGACCAGATGGTACATATATATTTTCAGAAACTGGACTAAACAAAGTTCACATTCTAGACCCTAACCTTAAACCGCTAAAAACTTATGAAAACGAGCATGGTTGCGAATGGATCCAGGACTCAGTATTTAGTCCTAAAGGTACAATTCTAATCGGTGATGCAAATAAATCTACAATACTTGAAGTAACATTTCCTGAATTCAAATTGATTGATCAATATAAATATGATGCAAATTGGAAATTGTTTAAAATTGGCGTTGAAAATGAAGAAGAAATTGCGAGATTTATCGAATCAGCTGAAGCAAGTTAATTACGGCTCGACATTAAATTTTAATATCTTATATCCATTTTTATCATATTTTAACATTACATAAGCCCCACATTTAATAATGTTATTACTATTAAGGTTATTATGTAAATATTTTTCTTCTACCCCCTCTACGACATTTCTAAGAAAATCAATAATTGCACTACTATGAAATACCAATATGATATCGTCATTTGTTTCGTTCTTTTCTCTAATAAGTTCTTCAACCATCTTACCTTTAGAAATTGAAGATACTCCATTTTGTAAAATATAATTTCTATTTTTTGTTGACTTTTCAAGCTCATTAAGAAATTCTGAATATGTTTGACTCTTTACATCACCAAAATTTAATCTTTCTTTTAATCTAGCATCAACAGAATAAGGCTTGGTTATTTCAATTGAAATAAAATCACTAGTCTCAATCGATCTCTTAGTGGGGCTTGACACAAATTGGTCAATATTAATATTTTTAAAATGCCTACCCAAATTTTGAGCTTGTTTTTTTCCGGTTTCTGACAATCCAGGATCTCCTTTTTTAGGAATTTTTTCACCATGCCTAACTAAATAAATATTCATACGATAATTATATATAGTTTAGATGCATTTTTCATTTTTAAATTATTAATTGAACTAATGCAAATAATCTAGAAGAAATAAATAGCTATTATCTTCATCTGGAAAAGTTGTATCATCAATTAAAATAAGAGAAGTTCTTTTATATTCAATAACCAAAGGAATTTCATGTATAAACTCTATTGGAATACCTCTTTGCAATTCCCCTTCACTAACACTACTCTTAACTTCGGGCCACTCTTCATCTGTAATTAAGTCGGAAGAAGATTGACCACTAGTTGGTAGAGGAGCATCCTTTTCACTTAAATGTGTCTTAATATATTTTTCTCTCATAGTGGCGGGAGTATAATATTGTTACATTTATTTGTCAATTGTTTTTAAATTTACTTGTGATTAAAAAATATTAGCGATACATAGCAACATAAACTACTTTAAATGCAGATAATTCAACTAACTTAAATAAAAAAAGAAATGAGTCCAAGCGCCGTTCGCTAAGCGGTGCTCAAAAAAAATCTAAGATCAACGGCATCTGTCCTGAGCAAAACGTAGGATTCGAATCCGTTCAGGAGTCCTTAAAGTAAAAAGAATAAGACGAAGACTATGAAAACCGCGAAAATTACTGTCAATTGGAATTGAGTAAAACCTCCAATTTTCTTTTCTTTTACTCTTTTTCTAACGACTTTTTTCTTTGCCATATAATACATTTTTCACACAAAAGAGAAGTTATGTCAAGATAAAAAACTTAAACATTTAATTTTTGACCGCAGTACTTTAATTACAATTTCTACGAAAGGTAATTAAAGTGCAATTTTATTACTTAATCTGCTTGGGTTGGAGGAGCATGAAGCACTGCCTGCTCTACTGATTCTGATTTAGAAATCTGCTTTTTTAAAGCTATATTTAAAGCTTCATCCATGTGTGTTACAAATTTAAACTCCAGGTCTCTAATCACTTCCCGTGGCACATCCACCAAATCTTTTTTATTTTCTTTAGGTAAAATTATGGTCTTAAGTCCTGCTCTGTGAGCTGCGATGACTTTCTCTTTTACTCCTCCTATTTCCAGAACTCTTCCACGAAGAGTTACCTCACCTGTCATACCTACTGTTCTTTTAACCGGAATTTTCGTAAGAGCTGAGATTATAGCTGTGGTTATGGGAATTCCGGCACTAGGTCCGTCTTTTGGAACTGCACCTTCGGGAACGTGTACGTGAACATCTATTTTCTGGAAAAACTTGGGCGATAGTCCAAATTCCACTCCCCTAGCCCTGACATAACTCATTCCGGCCTGCATAGACTCCTTCATCACGTCACCAAGCTGTCCTGTAAGAATAAGACTCCCCTTTCCGGGCATAAGCGCTACTTCAATAAATAAGATGTCTCCACCAGCCTGCGTCCATGCAAGACCTGTAGCCATACCCACTTCATCTTTCTTTTCAATGAGCGTGCTCTTCATCTTAATTGGGCCTAGAAATTTAGTAACATTTAGTGAAGTTACTGTAATTTTCTTTTTCTTTCCCTCTGCGACCTGCTTAGCAACTTTTCTATATAGTTTTGCAATCTGGCGTTCCAGATTTCTTACTCCGGCTTCCCTTGTATAGTGCTCTATAATAAATTTGAGACCTGAATCCGTAATCTCTACTTCCTTAGAGCTTAGTCCGTGTTCTTTTATTTGCTTACTGATTAAAAATTCTTTGGCAATCTTAAATTTCTCATCATGGGTGTAACCTGCAAAATTTATAACCTCAAGCCTGTCACGTAGAGCCGGTGGAATAGTATCAAGTACGTTTGCCGTAGTAATGAACATTACGTTTGATAAATCAAAAGGAACCTCCAGATAATGATCTGAAAATGCAGCGTTTTGTTCGGGATCAAGTGCCTCAAGAAGAGCTGAGCTTGGATCTCCTCTGAAATCAGCCCCCACCTTATCGATTTCATCCAGCATAAAAACAGGATTTTTCGTTCCTGCATCTTTTATACCCTGTATTATTCGTCCAGGCAGAGCCCCTACATAAGTTCTTCTATGTCCCCTTATCTCAGCTTCATCCCTAATTCCGCCAAGTGAAACCTTTACAAATTCCCTACCCAGAGATTTAGCTATGGATTTTCCAATAGATGTTTTTCCCACACCTGGAGGCCCTACAAAACAAAGAATTGGACCCTTCATTTTTCCTGTCAGTTTTTGAACTGCCAGATATTCGACAATTCTCTCCTTAGCATCTTTTAATCCATAGTGATCCTTATTTAACTCTTTTTCTGCACCTTTCACATCAATTTTTGAGCTGGTTTCCTTACTCCATGGAAGATCAATTAGCCACTCTAAATAATTTCTGATGTAACCGGCTTCAGGATTAAATTGAGCCATTTGAGAAAGCTTTTTAGCTTCCTTCCTGGCTTTTTCCTCAATATCCTCAGGCATACCCACTGATTTAATTTTCTGCAAAAGCTCTCGGATTTCACTATCCTCATCACTTTCTCCAAGCTCTTTTTCAATAGTTTTTAATCTTTCCCTGAGCATAACCTCACGAGCACCTTTTTCAAATCTTTCCTGTGTTTTATTGGCAATTTTGCGCTCCAGTTCAAGCACTTTTATTTCTTTTCCTAAAAGCGCACTGACACGCTCTAATCTATTCTTCACATCCGTCATTTCAAGAAGTTCCTGTTTTTGGGTAGGTTTTAAATCTAGAACTGAAGCTACAAGATCAGCTAATTGGCTGGGTGGATTGTCCGGGCTCATTATGTTCATGAAGACTAGAAAATCAGATGTCTTTCCAAGATTCATAGCACGTCTGAATTCATTTGTTATGTGATTGCATAGTGCTTTAATTTCTGGCGTTTCTACACTAGATTCAGGTACCTCCTCAACGTGTCCCACCAAAAAATTTTCATTTTCATGAAATGAGCTTATTTTAACTCTGGAAATGCCTTTTACTTGCGCATTTATTTCCCCGTCAGTCTTTATCATTCGCTCGATTCTGCAAAGTGTTCCAATATTATAAATATCTGAGGGGCTTGGATCATTTACCCTGGCACTTTTTTGAAGCACAAAACAAACCATCCTCTCTTGAGAAAATGACAATTCTAATGCAGCCAGACTTTTTGGCCTGCCAAAAGTCAGAACTGAGTCTGTATTTGGGAAAATTATTCCATCCCTGATGGGTATAATGGGGACTAATCGATCCATCGTATTAGCACTCTATCATAGGCCCTGCTAGTTGTCAAGGACTGAGGATTAACCAATTAACCTCAGGCCGCAGTACTTTTGGAGCAATTACAAAGTAAGGCGACAAAAGTACTAAGCATAAAATGCAACATTTAAGCCTCAGCGCGCAGTGCCATTTACACATTTTTCGAAGAAAGTGTAAATGGTGCAAGAAAAATGCCACTTCTTAACCTCAAATCGCAGTACTTTTTATGCATACTCCGTGAGAGGCATAAAAAGTGCAAGGACTGAGGTTTAACCGATTAACCTCAGGCCACAGTACTCTTGGAGCAATTACAAAATAAGGCGACAAAAGTACTAGTGGGAAGCAGGGTTGACTTGAAGCTAAGTCGAAGACTAAAATTAGCCTATGGAAATAAAAAAAATTAAGCACAATAATTTTGAATTTGTAAATATTGCAAATCCTGACGATCAAGCCCTCAAGAACTTGAAAGAAAGATATAATTTCAATGCCCTGGACCTGGAAGATTTTACAAATAAGACTCAGGTTGTAAAAATTGAAAATTATGAAAACTATGACTTATTGGTATTAGATTTTCCTGTATTCACAAACACGAGAAGCTACTTAAAAAAGCATCCTATAGATAGGCCAAAATTCAAATCTGTAATGCCTATTAAATTAGTAAAAAGTACAATTTCAAATCTTTTAACTATTCCTGCAAATTCGCTTACTTCCTCATTTGCACCTCCTGCTTATCCTAAGAAAAAAAGGATTTTTTATAGCCAAGTGTACTTTTTCATTGGAAAAGACCATTTAGTAATTCTTCATGACAATGAACTGGAGATTATAAATGACATATATAAACTTTGTCATGACAACAATCAAGCTCGGGAAGATCTCATGGGTCGTGGTCCGGCATTCTTAGCGTATAGACTCATAGATGCATTGGTAGACATGTGTTTTCCAAAGCTAAATGAAATATCAGGAATTATTGATAGAATCGATAGAGAGCTGGAAGTTAAAAATTCTCAAGATATTTTGGAAGACATTTCTGTTACAAGACGTAATCTGGTTTATTTTCAAACCATGATAAAGCCTGCTGTTCCAATATTTAAAGCTCTTGAGGAAGGGAAATATTCGGAGTTGAACGGTGATCTAAAACAATATTGGGGTAACATTTATGACCACGTACAAAAGCTTTGGGATAGGCTTGAGGATTCAAGTATTTTAATAGAAGGTATAACAGCGAGCCACGAATCCTTGATCTATATTAAAAGCAATGAAGTAATAAAAGTTCTTACTCTTATGTTTACTTTTACAATTCCTGCTACAGTTATGGGTACTTTTTACGGTATGAACATCTTACTTCCCGGAGGGCTGGAGGCTGGAGACTGGACATTCCTAGGTCCGTATACTACGTTTTACATAATTGTCTTTATTTCTATTTCTTCCATATTAACTATGATCGCATACTTTAAATTTAAAAAATGGTTCTAGATAATAAAGCTGTCTTCTTAATTAAAGAGCTAAAAAAGCTTTTCCCTAATACTAAAATTGCACTAAATTATTCAAATCCAGTTGAGCTTTTGGTGGCTGTAATTCTTTCAGCACAAACCACGGATAAACAAGTAAATGTTGTAACTAAGGATTTATTTAAAAAATATCAAACAATTGACGACTATATTCATATTCCCCTTCCTGAATTTGAAAATGATATTAAAAGTATCGGGCTTTATAGAGCAAAAGCTAAAAACATAAAAGGTGCACTTGTGGCCATAAATAATAATTACAATAGTAAAATTCCGGACAATATGAATGAGCTTGTAAAGCTTCCGGGAATTGGACGAAAAACGGCAAATGTTTTACTCTATGTGCTTTATAACAAATCCGAAGGTATAGCAGTAGACACCCATGTAAGGCGACTTTCTCAGGTTTTTGGATTATCAAAAAATACAGATCCCGACAAGATCGAAAAAGATTTAATGCAACTAATACCTAAAAAGGACTGGGGAGAAATCACTTATCTTCTGATTGATTATGGCAGAAAATATTGTCCTGCGAGATGCAAACACGAAAACTGTCCCCTAAAAACTTTTACAATCTAATCTCTTTCCTCCATACAGAAAACTTATAGTTTGACTGAAATTCTATGATCTGTAATTATTAAATTATGAATAGGCTTTTGTTAATTTTCGGATTTCTTCAAGTTCTAATCGCAGTTTCAGTAATCTTCTTTCTCCTTATCGAATTGAACAACTTGTATCTAAATCTAGATCTTGATGCTACTCGATTTATAATCGGCTACTTATACTTCTGCGCACTATTTATCCATGGATTAATCCAAATAATTAGAGCTTTATTTTTCAAAAACTCTAGTGAAAAAATATCTAAATATTTATTTTTATAGGAATAGGACTTCTCTTTTTACTTATTCCTATTATCATAGGATTCGTAATATATCCAATCTACCAACTATTGGATACAGTAGGTGTTTAATTATTCACGATACATGTTTCAGGAGACCAAAGACCTTTTTGAGTATTCCTAGCTTCAGCTTCCGCCTGCTTAAATTCCACCTGGTACTTATAAGCCTCGTCATAAGTATATTCGTGTGCATAACCCTCTGAGATCATATATAAATTAAAATTTGTACCATCCGGTAAAAACACATACCGAAGTAGTCTTCCGTATTTATCCCTCTCTCCCTGGCTTTCATCAATTTCCAAACCAACAGATTTCCCGATCAATAGCTCTTTTGCCTTGTCACTGGCTTCTTTTCCAAAACACTGAATAGGCTTTCTTGGGTCCACTGTTTCGGGTGTATCTATTCCAATCAGCCTGAGCCTTTCCACTTTTCCCTGAATATTTACATCCAGCGTATCACCGTCAACTACTTTTAAAACCATGTATGTATTTTCACTTATTTCTCTTTCTTCAGGATTTTCGGCTTCAGTATCTACAAGCTCAGGTTTAATTGTGATTTCAGCCGTAGACTCCCTTAGCTCCGCTTTTGTAGGCATTATGATTACCTCTTTCTCAAACACATCTTCACCTGAAGATGGCTGAGCTTCTTCAAAAGTAATTAATTTACTTGAGTCATCGGTAAAGAAAATGGCAAAAGAGGCAATAATAAAAACAATAACTCCCAGAATTAAATTTGTCTGCTTTTTGGTCATTAAAAGAATAAAAAGAAGATTGTAGCTAAACCTACCACAGCCATTATTACAGTTATAAGTATTCCAAAAAATGTAACCATAGGATGATTTACATGATCCCCCATTACTTTCTTATTCATACTTATAATTACGATGAGAGCTAAAATTACAGGAGCAACAAGTCCATTTACTACAGCAGCATAAATCAAAGCCTTTATAGAATCAATTCCTATAAAATTAATCGCTACTCCGATAAGTGTAGAAATTATGATAATTCCGTAAAATGCATTTGCTTCCTTTAATTTTCTATAAAGTCCTGTTTTCCAGCCAAAACTCTCACTCATGGCGTAACTGGCAGATCCGGCCAAAACAGGGATGGCCAACATGCCTGTCCCTATTATTCCGAGCGCAAAAAGAATGTAAGTATATTCACCGGCAATCGGCCTAAGAGCTGCTGCTGCATCTGCTGCAGTCTGGATATTTGTAACCCCGTTTGCATGAAGAGTTGCAGCAGTAGTAGCTATAATAAAAAGCATTACGATATTTGATAAAAACATACCGCTCCAAACGTCCTGTCGCATAAGTTTTATTTCTTTTTTGCTTACATGTTCTTGACGAAGTTTTATACTACTCTGGCCTTTAAAAATCTTTTCCTCTACTTCCTGAGATGTTTGCCAGAAAAATAGATATGGAGAAATGGTAGTACCTAAAATAGCTGTAATAAGGATTATTTGCTCTCTGCTGAATGTAATCGAGGGTATTACCATACTTTTTAAGAGAAGTCCCCAGTCCATATTTACAGTAAAAGCTACGAGTACATACGAAAGCAGAATTAAAGCCAGATACTTTAGGTATTTCGCATATTTCTCATATCTTACGAATATCTGAAGTGCCAGTCCTACCAAAGCAAAGCCTAAAACAAGTGTCACAAATCTTACATCCGGAAAAATAAGCTGGGTAGCTTTTGCCATAGCGCCTAAATTTGCTCCAATATTTACAGTATTAGCTATAAAAAGAAGTGCCGTAGTTAGATACAAGACCCATCTGGGAAAGTGAAGTCGGATATTGGCGGCCAGTCCCATTCCTGTAACCAGTCCTATTCTGGCACACATTTCCTGCACTATAGACATTAGAGGAAATGTAAATGTAGCCAACCATGCCAATTGAAACCCATATTGGGCTCCTGTCTGAGAATAAGTAGCTATTCCAGACGGATCATCATCACTAGCCCCTGTAGTTAGACCCGGACCAAGACTCCTCCAGTAGTTTCCCGCTTTTTTTACGTTTTTACTTTTCACAAAGTTTTCAGACATGCTTACTGTTTTGTCTAAAACATCCGCAGGTACTCCTACCACTTTTTCTATTTCTTTTCCAATTTTTTCTTCCACTATATATAGTAGACCACTAAATAACTCGTCCAGTCAATACTGTCTGAATTATTTTAAATTCCAATAAAACCCCACTTTTTTGGGTGGGGTTTAAAAATCTTAAAAAAGAAATTTTACTCAGTTTAAATCTGAGATTTTTTAGGCTGAGGTTTTTGTACTTTTCTTTTTCAAAGCTTCCTTACCCTCATCAAGTTTTTTCTCAGCCTCATCTTTTTTATCTTCTGCTTTATTTTGAATGTCTTCTATATCCCCTGCTGCTTGATCTTTTACGTCAGAAAATGCTTTTTTTACCTTATTACGGTTTTTTTCGTCTTTTAGAGCTACTGCCCCTGCTACTGCAATACCAGCCCCAACCACTGCACCGGTTACAGCTGCAACCACAGGGTTAATGCCACCCTTATTCTTGTCTAGTTTTTTTTGATTTGACATAAATTTTTTCACCTCCTTCCAGTATTGATATGCAAAATCCAGATGAAATATTAAATACCGCATCTGGATTATTACTTACAGATTTATACTACATGTGCGCTGCAGTATGCATCTCTGTATCTTTGTGCGCCTCGCTTCTGTTATCGTCTTTCAGATCAACAGTTTTAACTTGCTCAGCACCCTGATCTGTTAAAATAGAACTTACTTCCTTATGCTTACCGTCCATTTCAGGTACAGCAACTAGAATTGCCCCACTTTTAACTCTTTCCTCGTAGACCTTTGCATCTTCTTCCGGAATTCCCAGCTTTACCAATGCACCTATTAGTCCACCAGCCAATGCGCCTGTTGTAGCTCCCGCAACCGTACTGGCTGCTGCTCCTGTTAAGCCCAAAGCTGCTGCTATGGGTCCTGCAACGAGTAGCGCTCCAATTCCTGGAATTGCTATTGCGCCTATTCCTATAAGAAGACCTGCAAGTCCACCTACAACTGCGCCAGTTGTGGCACCGGTTGCGGCTCCTCCTGCGACATCTGCCCCGGTATTATTTTCGATTACCTTAGCATCGTCTTCATTTTTCATTACAATGGATATATTTTTAGGATCAAATCCCTCATGTTCGAGTTCATTGATTGCATTCTCAGCATTTTCTCTTTCCGCAAATACTCCAAATATCATTTTTTTCATATATTATTCACCTCCTTTCATAACTTAGTTTTTACTCTTTCAGATAAATGCTTATTTGAAATCATAAAAAGTTATTTCGTAAAGTTTGTATTACCTTTTTATCGAATTGCGTTTTTTAATAACTAAATTTTTCCACAAACAATCAACGTTCATAACTGACACAAAACAAAATATATTAGTTTTTATAGAAAATCCTAAAACATCTTTAGTGTTATTCATATTATTTATAAGCTGAGGCAGGAATAAAGTAGTTGGTATGTTATTTTAGCGGTTGCTGATATACTTTAAAATATTAACTTTTATTTTCATTAGTTAATTACCTGCCTCAAACTTAACTAACAATAAGTATCACACAAGTGGTATTTATGTTCAGCAACAGAGACTGCTTTTATTTAGTGACTTGTATGGGTTAAAATTTGTGATAAAGCCAATAGATTCTAATGAAACAGTAATTCAATACTGCCAATACTCCATGGGTGAAATAAATTTAAAAACCCCACTCTTTTGGGTGGGGTTTTTAAAATCTTAAGAAAGAAATTTTACTCAGTTTTAATCTGAATTTTTTTAGGCTGAGGTTTTGGTGCTTTAACAAAACTAATCTTCATTACTCCATGCCTATGCGTAGCTACCGGCTCTATATTTTGATCAATTTCGCCGGGAACTGCCACCCTATACGAAAAAGATTTCGTGGCGTGTCTGTAGTATTTTCTGCCTTTATCTTTTTCCTCTTCTTTCTCTTCTCCTCGAATCCAAACATATCCATCCTGAAATGTTACCTCTATGTTTTTGGGGTCCAATCCAGGCAGAGCAGCTTCCACATAAACGTTCTTTTCATCCTCAGAAACTGATAATCCACTTGGCGCTGCTGAGGTATTTAACCATTCATCATCTTCATTCCAGAGCGATGGAATCCGAAGTCCAGGAAACGAAAATAAATTACTTGGTACTATATCGTATGCCATTTTTCTCACCCCCCTTACTAGTATCTTAGCGAACAATTGTGAGCTTTAGATCTAGCTAGGTCCGCCGCTCAAGTGCTCCGTGAGGCGTATTCGAATAGAATTGAAAAGCCGAACGGTAAGCTTAGGCGGACAAATCTAATACTCACCACTTTCAATGTTAGCACTATAATACCACGACTGCTAAAATTTGTCAAGATGTTTTTGTTTTGAAGCTGAATAATGTAAAATACACATATAGTGCCGGACGAGTAGCATAAGCTACGAAGTGGTTAAGCACTAAAATTGCGATACTATATATCTAAATCCGAAGGATCAATAAGATTAAAAACATTAACAATTTAAAAAATAGCAAAACAATGCCGGATCATCTAATGGTAGGATATGGATCAGCGCCTTTGGCGCGACCGCGCTGGCAGCGCTGGCTCTGAATCTGTTATATGTTCAGTATATATATTTTGAAAAGCTTGAGGCTTGAATGGTATTATATAGGTTATTCATCTAATGTTGATAAAAGATTAAAGCAACACAATGGTGGACTTAACAAATCGACAAAAGCATACAGGCCTTTTAAACTAGTTTATACTGAAAGTTTTAAAACAAAAGGAGAGGCATTCAAGAGAGAACAACAAATAAAAAAGTACCGACACGGGGAAGCGTTTAAAAAGCTTATTAGTGCCTAGGGCTGCCGGATCATCTAATGGTAGGATAGTGGACTCTGAATCCATTCATCTAGGTTCGAATCCTAGTCCGGCAGCCGTAGGCAATAATTAGGGGTTCGGAAGTCAGTTTATCTAGGTTCGAATCCTAGTCCGGCAGCCAAGCTCCTCAGAGCGCAGTACATGTGCGTATCCCGAACATGTTAAATTATACAACCAGCCTCAAAATTGACTTTGATATAATTGTAGTATGATAAAAATTCCATATTATGAAACCTCAAACTTTGTATTTTCAAACTTCTCTCCTCACACAATATTTTATAAAGGGGTTGAATATCCTACCGTTGAACATGCATATCATTCAGAAAAATTTGATGATGAAAAGATTAAAGAAGAAATTAAAAATGCTAAAAGTCCATTAATAGCTCTTGAATTAGCTAAAAAATATAAATTACAAAGAAAAAAGAATTGGAATAAAATAAAAATAAAAGTTCTATTGGAATTAGTTAAAGAAAAAGTTAATCAACATGATGAAGTTAAAAATGCATTACTAGCTACTGGAGTTGAAGAAATCGTAGAAGATAATCCTAATGATAGTTTTTGGGGAGTTGGCAGAGATGGAAAGGGTGAAAATCAAATGGGTAAAATTTTAATGAGAATTAGAAAAGAAATTAAATCTACAAACTAACATAAATTGTTCCAACTTCGTATAGGAGAGGCACATGCATTTAAATACAAAATGACTCTTAAGCAATACGGAACTATATATTTAATTATTTCTTCTTGTTTAGCAATTCATTTATCGATGGACCATATAAACTTTCAATTGCAATTCCATCATCTTTACATTTTTTAAGTCCATATACATTAATACTATAATCATCAGATTTAGTCTTTATTGACTTTTTAAGTTCTAAAAATTTATCCATGCCTGATCTTTGATCATTTCTAGCAACATAAAATACAGGGTTGTTTGAAGTTATGCAGTTAAATTTTTCAATTCCAGGAAATACAGAAGAATCCATTCTAAAAGTAAGCAAATTATCGGTCATTAGCGAATAAACATCGATTGCATTTTCCGGATTACCTGCATTAAAAGCAATAAATACATATCCATACCCATCACCAGCTTCTTCTGTAACATGTGAAACTAATTCATTAATACCATAACCTGAAGTTTGTCCCCAAATATAGCTTGTTTCTGAATACTTCGTAAAAGCGGATAATTTAGAAATATAACTATATGGATTAAGAATTAAATATATTGATGAAGCTAATGGAATCAAAATGATAATAATTACAAATAATCTTTGAATTAGTTGATTATTCTTCGAGATCCAAAGTAAATTTAGTACATAAGCAGAGCAAATTACTAAGAAAGGTAGAAAGGGAACTAAATATCTTTGTGATTGACCTTTGGTAAGTAATAATTCGAGCACCAAAGCAGAAAAAAATATAAACAGGAATATTAAATTTTTATTTCTTCTTGTTTTCGCAATAAGAAAAATACCAATAAATGCAGATAATAGTATTAGAGGTGTAATAAAAAATAGACCAATTTCAAAAAATCCAACTAAATTGAGCATCCAAGCTGTAATTGGAAAATGTAAAAGCTCAAGAAATGTATATGAATATCTACTATTAGACGGTAAGGCCTCCCAAAATACAGGATTTATAAATATCAAGGCATCTACTGCTAGAAATGCTCCAAAAGATATAAATGATGGAGTTACAAATTCAGTTTTTTTCTTGATTATGATTTGCCAAATAATAATCAAAACTACAGGTAAGGCAAAAAGTAATATAGTTGTTTTTATAAATAGCCCTATACCAAAAAATACACCTAACAAAATTGCATTTTTATTACTGGGATTTTGTACGAACTTTAAAAAGTAATATACACTCCAAACAATTGCAAATATTAATCCTGATTCAAGCAAAGCCTGCCTATTATAAAAAACAAAGATTGGGGTAACTGCAAAGATAATCGCAGTAAATAATCCTACTTTTTCATTAAATAAAGTTTTAGCTATTAAATATAATCCTATTAAACTAAAACTGCCAAAAAGAACAGATACAAATCTTCCAGATAATAACGGGTCACTTGAAAAATTCGATGCAATTCCAAATAGCCACAACAATAGTGGTTGTTTTCCGTCTGTCATCGATTGATAAAGAAATCCAGGCCAATGAGCAGCTGTCCATCCCCAATCTAAATAGATCGCTTCATCGTTAAAAATTGGCAATCTTGTTAGTAATAAACTATTAAAAATTAAGTAAAAAAGAAATATAAGGAGTATATATTTCTTTTTGAATATCCAATTCTCTATTCGAATAATGTTTTTGTTCTCAGTACCTAAAAAAGTAGATGATAAATGTTTGGACATTTATTTTAATCCTATCATCGAAGTAATTTGGTTTCAATTACTTTAAGAGCTTTTAAAAACTAAACAAAAAATATAGAGACAAATTATTAGGCTGAATAAAAAGTTCCAACTTCGTATAATAGAGGCAGCATATAAAAAAACCCGGGCTTCATGTCCGGATTTTTTTATATTTTGGAGCTGGTTCGCAGGAACTGAGAATCTTGAGCTCCGCAGAGCGAAATACTGCCAAGCAGTGCAGATCCAGCAGCTGATTTTAACCTCATGAAATCTATTTAATAAACTAGTCTGAATTAGATGATATAATATATCCTCACATGAAGACCTTCGTTAATATACCTAAATTGCAAAAATATGATAAAGTCGCAATTCTTTCTCCATCTTTTGCAGCTCCAGGGGCTTGGCCAGATGTTTACGAATTAGGCTTAAGTCGTTTGCGAAATGTATTCAACCTAGAACCTGTTGAATTTCCTACAACAAAAAAGGTGGGAGCTTCAAAAGTTGAGCGAACAAAAGACTTAATTGCTGCATTTGAAAACAAAGAGATAAAAGCAGTAATTGCTTCATTAGGAGGAGATGATCAAGTTACTTACATAAAAGACTTACCTTCTAAACCGTTTAAAAATAATCCAAAACCTTTTTTCGGCTACAGTGACAATACTCACTTTATGAATTTTCTTTGGCTAAATAGCATACCTTCTTTTTATGGAGCTACTTTGTTTACACAATTTGCAGAGCCAGGAAAAATAAATGAATTTACTGTTAATTATCTTAATATCGCTTTGTTTAATCATGGTAAATACGAACTTAAATCCAGCGACAAATACAGTGATATTGGCTTAGACTGGGATGATTCCGAAAATCTTAAAAAACAAAGAATTTATGAGTCAAATGAGGGTTGGTCTTGGGATAAAAATGATAATGTAAAAGGTATCACATGGGGCGGCTGCTTGGAGTCTATTGATCAACTATTGAAACACAAGATCGCAATCCCCTCGCTTAAAGACTTCGAAAATGTAATACTATTAACTGAAACCTCTGAAGAGATTCCAGATCCGGATTATGTCTCAAGTGTATATAAAGAAATGGGCGAAAAGGGAATTTTAGAAAAAATTAAAGCAGTGCTCGTGGGTCGTCCCAAGGCATGGGAATTTGATAATCAAAAAAGCAAAAAAGAGAAAGAAGTTTATCGCAAAATTCAAATTGATACAATATTAAAATCTGTAAGAAAGTATAATGCTAACATTCCTGTTATTCAAAACCTAGACTTCGGACATACTGAACCTCAAATTCCCATTCCTTACGGCGGAGAAATTAATATTGATTCGGAAAATAAGAAGATTTTTGCCAACGTCTAGAATTATTTAACTTATATTTCGATCATTTTTTAAATTTTTTCATGAATAGCTCCGTTCCCATTCCGCCAGTCATTAAACGTGCATTTCTATTATTTAAAATTTTGGCAAACCAATCATTGGTTCCAATATCGACCAAGGGATAATTTTCATCTCTAGAATTTGTTGCAGAAATTTTGGCGCATAGATC
>Ga0066639_10001377_pt1 | contig 21647 bp, 29 predicted proteins | sample CryGeyCG2114_010_2_FD_59504 | JGI IMG/M metagenome (GOLD analysis project Ga0066639, IMG submission 59504) | Groundwater microbial communities from aquifer - Crystal Geyser CG10_big_fil_rev_8/21/14_0.10 | ecosystem: Environmental > Aquatic > Deep subsurface > Groundwater | place: USA: Utah...
AATGAATTCCTTTCAGATTATCAATTAATAAAACCGCCAAATGTGTGTGCCTAAAACATGGCTTTTGATTTTTAAATACTAATTTCAAAATCTTAAAAATAAGGTAATTCTGCACAAAGTTTTTATCCTCTATTATGTCAGGGTTTTTGTAGTTCATTTTTTTTGCTTGAATATCTAAACATTCGCTAATTTCCGTTTTCTGCTACGTTTTATATGTCTTGTGTTTCAATATTTCAAACTTCCAATTACTGTTTACTGGTTACAGTCCGTAAACAACCCTTCCCTGACAACTGTTTATTCACTGACACGAAATACTTCTTCAAGCGTAGTTATCCCTTTTAATGCTTTCAAAATTCCGTCTTGTGCCATTGTTAACATATGATTTTTTAGAGCCACTTCAAGGATCTTGTACTCGGAAACTTTGTCAGATAGTACCAACTCTTTTAGTTCATCATTCATTGTTAAAATCTCATAAATACCGACACGTCCTTTATATTTCATGTTATTACAAACATCACAACCTTTCCCTGTATAGAACTTCATATTGCTGGTATCTGGCTTATCCGGGTGATCATCAGGAATTTTGTCTAGCAGTTCCTGAACTTTTTTCATTTCTTCTTCAGTTGGTTGATATTCTTCTTTACATTTGTCACAAACTTTTCTCACTAGACGTTGTCCGATTATCGCATTCAAAGCCGGAGCCATGAGAAATCCTTTGATTCCCATCGCCATAAACCTTGGGATTGCACCAGCCGCACTGTTTGTATGCAGTGTTGACAGTACCAAGTGTCCGGTTAACGCCGCATTGATTGCCACATCCGCCGTTTCAAAATCACGGAGCTCACCTACCATCACAATGTCCGGATCCTGACGCAAGATTGATTTGAGCCCATCTGCAAAAGAGTAGCCCTTACTTCGATCAATCTGGCTTTGGTTAATACCTTTCAATCTGTATTCGATTGGATCTTCCAATGTAATAATTTTGGTCCCTTCTTTATTTAGCATGGTCAAAACAGAGTACAAGGTAGTTGTTTTACCCGACCCTGTCGGACCGGTAGTGATAATCATACCGTTTGGTCGTTGAATTTGTTCTTGCAGTCTTTTGGCGGCCACCCCGATTAATCCCAGTTTATCAAAGTCCAGTCCGGCTGCCGATGACTTCAAAATTCGCATTACAATACTTTCTCCGTATGAGGTCGGCAGCATGGAGACACGCACATCAATTTTGTCATCTTTGGTTACAATCGTGAATCTACCATCCTGTGGTTTTTCAGTTATATTAATTTTCAATCCAGCCACCAACTTGAATCGAGCCACGATTCTGGGCCAGCGTTTTTTATCAATCTCTGCCGCATCATGCAAAATACCATCAACTCGGAGTCGTACCTTGACCGCTTCATCTTCCGCTTCGATATGAATGTCAGATGATCCTGATTGCAAGGCGGCGGCGATCATTAGAGCTACCATTTGCGAAATGTTTGTTTTTTTGATTGTTTCATTCAGTTTTTTGAAATCTTTTCCGATTTTAGCAAAATTATTTAATTCTTCTTGAGTAATTTCTACTCCTTTAACCACTTTACTTCTCTTTGGAATTTTTTTGTATAATTTAAAAACCTCATCAAAACTATTTTCTGAAATTTTATAGATCTCTGTTTTTGAATTGTGCTGTTCACCCAGTTGATAAGCCAACTCTTTGATTGCCGGCAACTCTGGATTAACCGCTCCGACTCGAAGCTCATGTCCAATCATAAGAAAACACAAAACTTTGAGCTTTTTGGATTTATCCTCAGAAATAGCCACCACTGCTTCAGGGCTAACTGGGAATCCAATCAGATCAATGTAGGGGAATCCATGTTTTTCGGCTTCTCCTTTGGCTTTTGTTTCTTTCTCTCCGACCGAGATATCTTTCATTTTTCTGCTTAATAGCCCAGTTACCGATTCGTCATCAGTCGTAGTTGGTTTGGTAGTTTTGTCATCAGTTGGAGCCACAGTCGCGGTTGGTTGTGAGTCATCCGTCGGCGCAGCGCCTCCTTTTAGCTTTGAGGGATCTTTTAATAGTTCTTCAATTGATTTTGCAGTTGGCATATTATTCAAATTAGCTATTTTATTTGTATTAATATAATAGCATAAAATTTGATGTTTGTAGATTAAAAAATCAAAAAAGATGTTTGGTTAAACATCTCAAAAAATAATATAGATTAGCCATTACTCCAGTCATGAAGATTATTCCAGCGCCACATACGGCAACGAATGCCATATAAATTCGAAGAATATTGTTCTTGTATGGTTTAATTAGAAAATACTGAACTATAGCAGCTAGGCCGGCGATCAGCAAATAAACAGGCGTCCAGCCCTCATTACGGGCTGAAATAAGAACAACTGGCAGTCCAATTTGCAGCCATCCGCAGAAAAACAGAAATAATACTCTTAGCATGATTTCCTCCTGGCTGGTTGTGTTGGGATCAACATAAGAATATATCATAAGATTGAAGATATGCCAATATTATTATTTGCCTGTATATAACTTTATTTGCGAATCTCACTCAATAGGGTAAAATATAGACACGAAAAATGGCTTATTAATAACAAAATAAACTATACGTAGTGTCAAACTACAATAAAAAAATTTCATATGCCAGCTAAAAAAAAGACAGAAAAAGTTGTTGAGGAGGGGATTAAAGGGGAGGTAAAAAAGACTCAACCGAAAGGTGACAATGTCTCATTGTTTACCTTAGCTGTTGTAACGATCATAATTCTGGGTGTTATTGGAATTGTTTTTGGCTATACAAAAGATAAGCTCAACCAATTACAAGGCAACTCGGGTAGTGCCGCTCTAGAGGAGCAAGTAAAGGTTTTGAAAAATGAATTGAAGGATTTATCTGACAAAACACAAGCTCTCGAAAAAATTAATGCAGAAAACAAAGAGATCGTAGCCAATTTATTTGACAACAATCGTAAGTTGCCAAGTGATGTTGATACCAGCGATTGGGTTACTTACACCAACAGCGAAGCCAACATCAATCTTCAGCTACCAACAACTTGGGAAATTTTATCAGCTCAAAAGGTGGCCAGTGGTGACAATAGTGCTCCAGCAGATGGCGGCGAGGTTGCTGAAGTTGACGCACCGGTTTTGCCCGCGTATCAACATATTATTGTCATACAACCAAAGGGGCAGCCAAGTTTTGCTCGTGCAGTCACTTTAAAAGATGATTATCTTGATTTTTCCACGCTATCTCAAGAAGAAAAGTACGATATATTTAAAGAATTACATTTACTCGATGAACGTGATTTTGGTTCAGGCAAGATTCTCTATTTTATTGACTTGGATGATGCCGAGAATGAAATCCCAACCATTTTGATTCTAACTGACAATCGAATTCTTCGAGCCACTTTCAATGTTTATAACAAGACAATTGATGGCTACATTCAATATCGACAAGAATTCGAACAGATTATTACTACTCTAGATCTGCCGGCCGCAGTTGAAGCTGCCCTAGCCGATGATTCTAAGGCCTTAACAGAATAAAACAAGATATATACCCGAGATAAAAAGGCCTTGACTTTAGTCAGGGTCTTTTTTATAATTCTCTTGATCCATGCATTCAAATTTATTTATCCAAATTATACTATTATGAGTTTTTCCATCGGTATCGTTGGGTTGCCCAATGTCGGCAAATCAACAACATTCAATGCTTTAACCAAAAAGAAAATTGATATCGCCAATTATCCTTTTTGTACTATTGAACCGAACAAAGGTATTGTGGAGGTCCCGGATGATCGTTTGTCGCAATTAAGCCAGTTGAATAAATCGGAAAAAGTCATTCCGACTGTTATTGAATTTATCGATATCGCCGGTCTGGTTCGTGGTGCCCACAAAGGTGAGGGACTCGGCAATAAATTTCTTGGTACCATTCGCGAGTGTGATGCGATTGTCCAAGTCGTTCGCGACTTTCATTCTGGCGATATTATTCATGTCGACGGCAAAGTTGATCCGGTCTCAGATATTGAAACCATCAATCTTGAATTGATATTTGCCGATCAACAAACCATTGATAATGCATTGAGAAAACTCAAAGACAAGGTTAAGGGAACCAAAGGTAATGAATTGAAAGATTATAATAAGCAAATTGATCTGCTCGAACGAATAAATACCAAATTAAACGAAGGTACCTTGATCAATGAAGTTGAGTTAGAAGAAGACGATCAACAATTGATCATACCGCTCAATTTGCTTACCGCCAAGCCGATGATGTATATAATGAATGTTGATGAGTCCGAGATCAACAATCCGGTTGCACTCGATTCACTTCAGGATAAAGTGGCTATTCCTATTTGCGCAAAGTTGGAGTCAGAGTTGGCCGAACTTTCTGACGAAGAAGTTACCGAATATCTGCAAGACGTCGGCATTTCCATGACTGGTTTAGATCGCATTATTCTTGAAGCCTATAAAATACTTAATTTGATTACATATTTCACTTCCGGTCCCAAAGAAACTCGAGCTTGGACTATTACGCGTGGAACATTAACTCCGCAAGCCGCCGGCAAGATTCATACTGATTTTGAACGTGGCTTTATCGCTGCCGAAGTTGTCAATTGGGAAAAGTTAGTACAGTCTGGGGGTGAAGTTCAAGCCAAAGAAAAAGGTTTGATTCATCTCGAAGGAAAATTATACGAAGTTCAAGATGGAGATGTTTGCGTCTTCCGCTTCAACGTTTAAAACAAAATCGTGTCATGCTGAGCCTGCCTGCCGGTAGGCAGGGCTCTCGAAGCATAGATACGATTTTTAAAATACAAAAAATACGTCATTAACGTATTTTGATTAAAACTTTCTTACATAATCAATCAATTTCCAGTCAAAATCATCGTTCATTCTCAGATTAACTCTACACGATAGACATTTCTTTGGCGGTTTCTCATTATACCAATTGTGATCTGCACAAACCCACACCTGAGGATTAGCGACCAATAAGGTTAGGTTCGTTTCATTTAAATCATCAAGGGAATAGCCAAGAAAAACAAATACTTCATTTTTAAACCCAGTGAAACCTGAAAACATATCTTCGCCCACCCAATTCGTCAAAGCCACCAGCCTATTCCTTGAAACTTGAAATACCACCATCTTGGTTCTTTCTCCAGACATCGTAGCGTCAAAGTCAGGATAACTGTCTGATTTAAAACACTTGAGTTTACGCTTACGCTTCAAACTTTCTGCCGTCAGATTCAAGAACGGTAAAATCCACGCACAACCCATTGCAACCGCTTCGACGATTTCCGCTTGTTCCTTTTTATCTGCAACCAGTTTCAATGGATATTTTTTTTCTTCTGACATCTTGCCTCGCAGATCCATTCACCGTCTCCTTTGTGTTAGTTTGGGTTGTAAGTAAAAGGATGATTTGAGTTTATCCGACATCTGGGTGAGTGTCCGGTAGTGGCCGATTATAATTACCACCACTCCATCTCTTTGTTGTACGCATACCACGTCGTCGCCAAAATATTACAGTGATAGAGTTTTTTGCATTTGGGGCTGTTTGAAAATTTTTGATTTGACGAACATCACCACTTACAGCCGCAGTCAGTCTTGTTTGTTCTGTTTGCCGTTCAATATCATCACGCGAAACACATTTGAGCAAAACACCACAGTTGCATGATGAGTCATAAGCCTGGTTGAGTTTATATGTCTGGGGAAGTTCAAAAATTTGGTTACAGAATGGGCATTTATTTGGCTGGTTATGCATGTTGTCCTCCACTATTGGTAGGTCTAATCCAACTCACTATAATCTTCCGCCGTAACATTTGTTTCAAAGCGATCATAAAAGTTAATGAATTCTCTGACTACAAATGGATTAATTTCTTCGTCGCCCTTATACCGGCAGATCCATGCTTCCAAAAAATGAATATCTTCATCATAGACATCGTCGTCTTCATCATCTGAAATTTGTTGCTTTTGGTCATCATCGAGCAGTTCAGCCGTCATAAAGCTGGCTTGGCCAAAAATATGACGTCTAAATTTTAAATAAGGAATAAACTTTGGTTTAACATGTTTGACATGGATCAGATAAACATCAAATTTCAGCAATTCAATTTGATCTCCATACTGGAGGATGAACAGATCAAAAAGAAATTTGTATTCAGAGTCATAATGACTGGGTTTTATCACCAAATATCTTCGTTCTTTATTATTTTTATCTCGATTACCATAGTCAACGGAAAAATATTCCAGAGAATTGTTCATGATGCTTTTGATCTTTGGCGACAACCCCATGTTTAGGATGTCGAGAAGATTTGAAATAAAATCAACATGTTCTTTGATTGACCAATCAGGTTGTAACTCCCGGATATTAGTCGGGTTTAGTGTTTCTAGGTTGTTCATTTGCCCCCCGATTTGTCGTAATAGTAATTTTCCATTCGGGAGTAATAATTGATAAAGTCAGCTTTGATTGATCCGTCATCAGCGGATACGGTCGCCCCTCGGAAATCCGGGTATCTATCGGTTATTTTCTTGTAGAAAAGGACCTGCCCAAAAACTTTACCTTCACCTTCAAGCAGAGGAATGAATGATCCCTCAATGTTTTGTTCTTTGATCAAAAAAAGATTTATTGAGATGATGATTGGTCTTGAGTTTGGAATTGGCTCGAGCCAAACATCAAAAATTAAGCTCCAAGAATTAATTCCGCCAGGGAAATCACAAACAAGCAAAAAGTGACGCGGCTCCACCGGTTTTTTTTGCTTCTCCAGCACTTCATAATAGCTGACGTAAGCATTATTGAGCCAATTATCGTGAGGGTCTATCCCAATCTTTACAATATGTGCCAGCTCCATTTTTATTTGGACATCAATTTGATTTGTATGATCAGCTTGAAATCTAAAAATCGTCAGCCGTTTAATGTTGCTGATTGATTTCATAACCACTCCTTTTGAGTTGATTGTCAAAGTTCATAATACCGCATTATATATATTGATTTGTTTTATGTCAATCAATTCAAAAAAGAAACCCGGTTTCCCGAGTTCCTTTATATCATATACGTAATCCGATTTCTTATTTTCCAATTCTTACACAACCAACCTCCTACATCATGCCTCCCATACCACCCATGCCTGGCATACCACCGGCCATTGGTGATTCGTTGTCTTCTTTTGGTTCATCTGTCACCACACACTCAGTGGTCAAGATCATTGCTCCGATAGAGGCTGCATGTTGCAAGGCCGAACGAGTCACTTTGGTTGGGTCGATAATACCAGCCACCAACATATCTTCAAATTTATCTTTGGCCGCATTATATCCTTGATTCTCAGTCAAATTCATTACCTTTTCTACAATGACCGAACCATCTTTCCCGGCGTTAGTTGCAATTTGCTTCAATGGCTCTTGTAGTGCTCGTCTCAAAATTTCTACTCCAACTTTTTCTTCACCTTCCAGTTCCAGGTTGTCCAACGCTTTGGCTGCTCGAAGTAGAGCTACACCACCGCCAGGCACGATACCCTCTTCTACCGCCGCCTTGGTTGCGTGAATAGCATCCTCAACACGAAGTTTTTTTTCTTTCATTTCAGTCTCAGTCGCCGCTCCAATTTTGATTACCGCTACTCCTCCGGCTAACTTGGCGAGACGTTCCTGTAACTTTTCTTTGTCAAAGTCAGAGGTGGCGGATTCCATTTCTGATTTTATTCTACCAATACGCTCATCCAAGTCCGCTTTGTTACCCTTACCTTCAATAATAGTTGTATTTTCTTTTGAAGAAATTACCTTGGCTGCTTGTCCCAACATTTCAACCGTGACATTTTCCAGTTTCAAACCAACTTCTTCAGAAATTACTTTTCCCCCAGTTAGCACAGCAATATCCTGTAGCATTTCTTTGCGTCGATCACCAAAGGCTGGTGCTTTGATCGCCAAAGTATTGAAGACACCTCGAATTTTATTAACGACTAAAGTGGCTAAAGCTTCTCCATCAACATCTTCTGCAATAATTACCAAATCTTTTTTGCCCATTTCGGCTAATTTTTCCAGCAAAGGTACAATATCATTAACCGCTGATATTTTTTTATCTGTCAGTAGGACAAAAGCATCTTTGTATTCAGCTTCCATTCGTTCAGCGTTGGTCACCATATAGGCTGAGAGGTAGCCACTATCAAATTGCATTCCTTTGACGACATCACTTTCGATTCCAAATGTGTGAGACTCTTCAACCGTAACCACCCCTTCTTTTCCTACTTCATCAATTGCTTCTGCAATAATTTTTCCAATTTCCGGATCATTAGCTGAGATTGAAGCTACTTGAGCGATTTCTTCTTTTCCCTCAATCGGTTTAGAGATTTTAGTTCGAAGCTCTTCAACCAATACATTGACCGCTTTTTCAATCCCTTTTTTGACTACCATTGGGTTGGCTCCTGCCGCCACATTTTTCAATCCCTCAGTGATAATCGCCTGAGCCAGAATTGTGGCTGTCGTTGTGCCGTCACCGGCAATGTCATTAGTTTTTGTGGCTACTTCTTTTACCAACTCAGCACCCACATTTTCAAATTTATCTTTTAGTTCAATTTCTCTCGCAATTGTGACACCGTCATTACTGAGAATTGGTGAACCAAAGCCGCGATCAAGTACCACGTTTCGTCCACGCGGTCCGAGAGTTACTTTTACTGCATTTGCTAGTTTGTCTACACCCGCTTTGAGCGCTTGTCTAGCCTTTTCATCAAAAATTATTTGTTTAGCCATATAAGTTTATTGTCACCCTGAACTTGTTTGTCCACCGAAGTTTTAACGAAGGCGGGTTTCAGGGTCTAAAATTCAATTATTAATTATTTTTAATTTAATCAATTCCTTTGTTGCTAGGTTCACTATTATTAGCTGAAATTATTTTGAGTTGGAGTTTCATTATTTACTGGAGCATCATTTTCAACCACAGCCAAAATATCTTCTTCTTTCATAACCAAAAAAGTTTCATCTTTTAGTTTGAACTCATTTGGAGCGTATTTAGTAAAGAATACTTTTTCTCCAACTTTTACATTTAGGACGGTGCGAACTCCATTGTCATTTAGTTTGCCTGGTCCCACAGCGATGATTTCTCCTTGCTCCGGTTTTTCTTTATTTACTGTGTCTGGAATAATAATCCCGGAGGCGGTTTTTTCTTCTTCGTTGAGTGGTTTGACAATCACATTGTCATTGAGAGGTCTCAGCATATTGCATTATGGTTGACTGCACGATTACGAATTTAAATATTATGGTTAAATTTGCAGATCCGCAGTCTATTAATTATTTATATTAATTTTTAGCAGTTTAGTTTGACGACTGCTAATTCTTATATGTAGTGTATCTCAAATTTTACTTCAGTCAAGGCCTGCTGTCAACAAAACATTGACAATACAATTCTTTTCTAGTATAGTTTATTATTCCTTAACCCAAAGGCGGACAAGATGATCGACCAAATTCAATGTAACACTTGTTCCTTTACTCATAAAACTTAGGAAGAGGTCATCGCATGTGAGGAAGACCATCGTCGAGCTCGTCATTTTGAAATACGGTTTGATCAGATGTTGAATCACCGGCCTCAGATCATGGCTGAGATTTATGACGAAATTAGTTGTATCTTTAGTTTGCCAGTAGCAAATGTATTGCCCATGAGCATAAATAAGTTGTATTCACCTGATCACAAGCTTTGGGAGATGAGAATTCTCGTTCGACTTTTAGTGCCTGAGTCACTAAAGGACAGCAACCGGCCTCGTTCATACCCGTTAGACTTCACTGGCACATTAGAAGAATTGAGTGATGTTCTCGGTAATCTGTCTGATGGCAAGGTCGTTCAGGATAATGAAGGTATTGTTTGTCGATTAGTCACAGAATCAGACTGGCAACTGCTCAGGCAAGAATTAGCAATACTTCAAAAAAAGATTTCAGGACTAATCAGCGAATCAACCAGGAGGATACAATGATTCCAGCCATGTTTGGGAGTGAGGGCGGATGTCTTTCTAGCCAGATGATTTTTTTGGGCGGGATTATTGTATTGGCCCTACTTATTTTCTATGTGGCCGGTCGATATGCGAGAAAGTTTGAAACTGGCAGATATCGTAATGGACCGGCCAAGCCAGAGCATCGGGTTGCTCATTTAGATGATGGCAGTGATGATGTCCCTTACAGCCATATACCGTTACCGTCGGCTGATGATGATGATGATCATCATGAATTATAAATACTAGACACAAACAACAACAGGAGATTGAGATGTTCAAGATTTATATTCGATGGATCAAAAGTCATGATGATGCTGGTGGTGATATTGAAGTCCGGTGCAATGATGTGATTGTTTGGTCTCGCCCCGTTGGAAACAATGATCGGGTTTATGGCTATTGTATGGCAATTGTTGATTGGTTCAGAGTTCAAGGTGAGGATATTGAAATGCCGAAATGTCTTCAGGGTCATCTCGGTCCTGATCGTAATCGGGAAGATTAAAAAACAAACAGATGCCAATCGACGCCTGTTTTTTGTTACAGCCATTTATATTCTCGCCGATTTTCTGTTTTTGGTTTTATGTTCTCAGTTTTAGGCTATCTAAATTCTACTCACCGCTTTTATGAGCTTCAACATTCCCTGCCAAAACCATTGCTCCTAGCATTATGCCTACATACATTGTGATCAAATAATGATCAAACAATCCGATTACAAAAAGCGAAAGTAAAGCCATTCGAAAAGCCACGGAGTTTTCATTTTTTATTGATATCAATTTCAAATTAAGTTTGTTTTTTAATAACCACACCAGTGTCAGAAAAGGAATGATCAATAGTCCAAATTCCAAAATTATAATTACATAAATATTATGTACCGGCTGATAGTCCCAAACATTTTGATTGGGTTTAATTTTAGTTAGAACCGTAATATAGTTGCCCGGACCGGTTCCCGTCAGCCAATTATTCCCCCAAACTTGCCAAGCTTCATAATATTGTTCTACCCGGTCATTGACAGATTTTTGTTCCAAACGATTAGTCTCATCAAGTCGAGCCGTAGTATAGTTGTAATTGAAAATAGAAAAAATGACAAAAATTAATACCACAATCCCCAAGGTTTTGTTTAATATTGGGCGCATTGAAACAAATTGATTACTGCTGTAGATGTAATATCCAAACAAAGCTATGAATAGCGCCAGCGTGGCACTCCTTGAAGCTGACATAAATAGTGCGGCTGTGTTCAAAAACAAACCGGTATACAAAATATATTGCCACTGTTTGGATTTTTCTTTTACCAGCAAGGCAATTATAAACACAATACCCACAGCCAGAACTCCACCTAAGATATTTGGATGTGGCAAGGAGCCGAAAACACGCATAATTCTCTCTCCATTAATCTCTATTACTGGAGTGCCCAAAACATTTGGCAGTTGATTTGCCATCCCAAGCCATTTTGAGGCCCACACTTCTTGGCTAATAAATTGTTGGATCGCCAAAATGCCTTGAATTATTGTTGCTCCGACAAAACTTTTCATTATTTGAGTGATTCTTGGTTTCAAGGCCACCAAAAGCAAAAAAAAACCAGTTGCCATTATATACCAAACTGTTTTTTGACTGGCTAGCTCTTTGTTTGGTCCCAAAAGGATACTTGTTAAAAAGATCCCGCCAATTCCTCCCAAAAACAAGATTGAAGACCGTTTGGGAATTGATTTTGTCTTTTGTTGAATTATGCTAAAACCAAAATAAACAATTGAAAGGAATAAAATTATTCCCAGAAGAATTTCCGTTCCATACACAAATAAAGACGTGGATTCAGAAAAATGGTTACTTATTTCATTAGTTTGATAAATCCAACGAGTTTGCCATGGCAGCAAAAATATCCAAAATAGGAGCAAATTGACAATAATTGTTTTAAAGTTGTTCATATAACTTGACAATTTTATATTTTTATAGTAATATGAGCTGTTAACCTAACCAAGGGAGGGGAATATGTGGGATCTTACTGATGGGGTTGCCGTTTTTTGTGTTCTTGGATATATTACTTTAACAATCATTGCTATTGCTCAGCATGTTGTTAACTACAGTGATCGGGGAGATCTTTATGGCACGTTTGGTATTCAGTCAGCCTTTGGCGTTCTAGCTGCCGTAATTATTGTTGGTCGCATGATTTATCTCAAGACACCTTTCGCCTTGTTGTTGATAGGCTCTTCCATTTGGTTGGTTGCAATCTTGGTGATCACCGTGGCCAACTTCTGTTCGATTAGTGATCGTTATGATATTGATCGCAAAAAGGCGGTTGGATTTAATGTGGCATTTATTTTTATGGCTTGCTTTGTCTCAGTTATCCATTTTTATTATATCATCAATCCCGTTAGCTTCTGCTTCTAACCCGGACTGGAGTGTAAAATGTTTCAAACTCCAGAGGCGGTCTCAGTTCTCTTTCTTGCCCTTTATGGTCTTCTTTCGGTCATTGTAATTATCCAGCATGTGGTTGATTATACCGATGATGGTGATGATGATATGGTTTACCTGGCATTTGCAGCTCAGATTGTGTTTGCCTTTGCTGCCTCGGGGATTATTGTTGGTAGAATGATATATCTGAGTTTCAACTTGATTCCAGTGATTATTAGCGCCATAATTTGGTTAATTGCAGTTTTGGGCGTACTACTCATTAATGTTTTTTCCTACAAAAAGATTGGAGCGCTGACCAGAATGAAAGCTGTTTGGATAAATGTTGGCATGGTATTTCTTTCATTCGTTCAGGCCATTGTTTACTATTACTCCGCGTTTCATCTTCCGTCATAATCAAAGGATTATGGTCACCGGATATATTCGCTTTAATCAAGGCGAATTTTTTTTCAAATTTTTCACTTATTTCATTACCTTGATGTCTCCAACGAGTTGTTGTGACAGAAAAAACTCAAACTAGCTCGGCGATTATTTGACAGGATATTTTTGCACCGCTTTACAAAGTGGAATTAACTTGATTATATAGAAATAATAAACCATTGTTGGTCTAATTACAATCATCAAAACCAAGGAGGTGGCAGATGTTTATTTTCATTCCAATCTTGCTGCTGATCGTTATAATCATGATCCTCAAAGCAATTTCAATAAAGGACAATGCCGGAGCTGCCTTGCTTGTTCTCTTGGCCAGTATTCTTGTGTACGTTTTTTTCAGCAATCTGGATACCAAGAACACCAAACCGTTGACTCCGGAGCAAATTGAAGTTATTGAAAATCAATAAATAAAATAAACGAATATTACTTCGCTTATTTTTTTTGAACTAATTTAATTAAGTCACTAAGTACAAACGCCGGAATCAGTTCTTTGCATCGGTCTTTCAAGTTGTCATTATAGTATTGACGCCGATCAGTGCTGTGCAGTTTGAGGATTTTATCATTTATGATGACGTCTCCATTTGAATCATTCTTTTTTTGTTTCAATTCAGGCGCTAATAGCTTTATTTGCACAGACTTCAAAGTGTTCTCCGGTATGAAAAACAAAATACCACCTAAAAATTTGCTCAAAATAGTTGCTTTTACCTTTCTTCTATCGTTTAGATTATATTGTTGTGCATTGGGCAGCATTTGTCGAATCCATTTGTTTTCACCCAACATCCGTTCTCCCAAGTTCTCCGGATCATAAATCGGTACAAACTGTGATAGCCACATGGCAAGGTGCAGGTCATTCGGTTTTAGCCACTTATTAAGGTTTAAATTATTTTCAGTCAAATAAAAACTCAGACAGATTTTATTTTTTTGATTATGTTTTTGCGGTCTTCGTCCCAGGATCTTCATTAGCAACGAAGTGAAAAATCTGGCAGTCCATAGTTTATTTTTACTTGTAATAATAGCAATATCAATGTCGCCATTTTCTCTCGGGTTTGAGTACGCCAACTTATTGGTAATAAATATTGCTTTGACTCCGTGGCAGAGTCTTAGCAATTTAGCATTATTTATTGCCACTTTAAATTTTTTATCCGTCAGCAAATAGTTCGCTTTTCTTTTTGAGATCAACTCTCCCCGATTTTTTAAATAATAAAATCCCTCGGATTTTTCAATTAGGGATTTCATATTATTATTTTTCAGTCTATTTTCTATCGCCGCAATCGACACAGCATAATTAGCAATAATATTTCGGTGAAGTTCCTCTTTTGTTAATGGAAAATCAAACAAATCAAAATAAATTATGGTCTGCAACACCGCTTTGTCTGTGGCGTCAAATAGTGGCATACTCGTCCTAATCAATTGATTTCTCAATTGCTGGGCTAGGGGTGAATTCTTTTTCTGTTGATTCCGACTGTTCGATTAATTCGCTTTTAACGACTGCGTCTCGGACCACTATTTTTTCTTGGTCAATATTTATAATATCTGCCATATCTATTAATAAAGCTGACGCGATCCAGTTTTTTTTCACCACATATTTCAAAATCCCTTGAGAATCGACATCAATCGTCATGTCTTTGACTCTTCCTAGATAGTGGCCGCTTTCAGTCAGTACCGGTAGCTTTTTAATTTGTTGGTAATTGATTTTCATTTTTTTGTTTAGCTTCAACATCAACCACACTTCCAGCTTGTGGTTGATCTTTTTTCTTCAAAATAACCTTTTGTTGCACTATCGTAAGTACGGTTGTCATGATCCAGTATAGGGTTAACCCGGCTGGGAGTTGTGTGCCGATTAGAATGGTGACAAACGGCATGAAATAAGTCATTGACTTATTCATCTCTGCCATGAGATTTTCATCTTTAGCTCCCTTGGTTACAGTTTTGGGGGCTTTTTGGGTTGACAACATTTTTGTTTGTACATACTGCCCGGCACCAGCTAGAACAGCGAGAATAATACTCGGTACCGCCAGATCAATCACACCAAAAGATATTGAGTCGATTGTCCCTGGGTTTGACACAAACGGATAAAGTAAATCAAATTGATTATTTGTCAGGCCCGTTCGGAATACTTGATAGACTGCAATCAAGAATGGGAATTGTAACAATAATGGCAAGCATGATGAAAATGGATTTACTTTATTTTTCCCATAAAGCTTCATCATCTCCTGGGCTAACTTTTCTTTTTGATCTTTGAATTCTTTTCTGACTGCATCAATTTTCGGTTGAATATCTTGCAGTGATTTTTGTGCCTTGATCGCTTGCCATGATAGTGGTAGTAGAGCCGCCTTAATGATGATTGTTAGCAGTATAATTGCGACTCCTATATCATTGCCAGGCACGACATCATATAGGAATACCAGCAAGTTATATATGGGATTATAGAGAATTGTATTGTATAACCAGATCATAAGATAATATTATAAACTAATAATTATTTAGTCGCTTCTTCGTCTCCGTCCTTTGCCGTTTTATCGTTTAGGGCGACCGTTTCAACTTTCGCTTCTTTCTTTTCTTTTTTTTGTTTTTTCTCTTTTACTTCTTTTTTCTCCTCAGGTAGAGTTTCTTTTTCTTCAGCCGCTTTTCCTTTTTTTTCATCCTTGTCAGCTGAAACTTCAGTTCCTGATTCTTGTTCTTTAATATTTATTTTCCAGCCAGTCAATTTGACCGCTAGACGAACATTTTGTCCATCACGTCCGATGGTTAAAGAGAGTTGATCGGCTGGTACGGTTACGGTTGCGGTTTTATCCGTTTCATTCAGTGTGACTCCAGTGACCTTAGCCGGCATGAGCGCTTGCTCAATAAATTTAGCTGGATCTTTGAAGTAGTGAATAATATCTACCTTTTCTCCATTTAGTTCACCAATAATTGTTTGTATTCTCGCACCTCTTTGTCCAATACACGAGCCAATCGGATCAATTCCATCATCATCAGTATGAACCGCTACCTTTGATCTTGATCCCGCTTCACGTGCAATTGCTTTGATTTCAATTACACCATTTGCTATTTCTGGTATTTCGCTTGCAAACAATTTTTCGACAAATAATGGTGTTGCTCTTGAAACTTTCAGGACCGGACCTTTCCCTTCGTCATCGACGGCCAATAAAATTACTTTAATTTTATCACCGAGTCGATAACGTTCAGTTTTTATCTGTTCCTGCATTGGTAGGATTGCATTAGCATTGTCGAGATCGATCACAATATTATATGCATCACGTTTTTGCACAATCCCTTGAAGTACATCGCCTTCCTTTTCTTTGAAGTTTTTAAAGATAATCTCACGTTCAGCTTCACGCAGCCTCTGAATGATCACTTGCTTCGCAGTTTGGGCCGCCATGCGACCAAACTCACCAGGCACTTCCAATTTAGTTCGAATTACATCATCGATTTTATAATCTTTCCCCAATTTTTTTGCTTCTTTTAATTCAATCTCTGTTTTAGGGTTAAATTTTCGTACCGTTTCTTCAAGCTCATCTTCCTCAGCAGTTTTCTCAATTTGCTTCCCAGTTTCTTCCATTTCGATTCGGCGCTTTTCTCGCATGTCTTTTAGCTTTTCAATTCCCTCGTTTTCTTTTTTCGTCAAATTCTTGACCACAGTTTTTTCATCGAAAACTTTTAAGTCACCAGTCTCGAGATCATAGTCAGCGACAATGTTTTGACTTAGGTCACCAAAGTCTTTTCTAAAAGCAGCAGCCAACGCAGAATTAATTGTTTCATAAACAGATTCTTCTGAAATTCCTTTTTCAGTTGAAATTTGTTTAATAATTTTTTTTAGTTCACTCATATTGTTATTAAATAATTTATCATTAAATAGTAAAAAAAAAGACTAGTATACTGATATACTAGTTTATCTATAATGATAATAGCATGACTCATGGTTCACGTCAACAAACAATTGACAAATTCTCTAGTATATGCTAAAGTTTCCAGTTCAAAGCCACAGGGGGACCACATGCGAAAAAGAGCAAAAATTAGTTTCTCCGCCCTACTCTTTATGTGCGTTACCTGTCTGATTGCCATTTTGACATGGAGCTATGTCAATCGTCAGACATTTATTGCATTACCCACCGAAAGTGCGCTGCATAATTTTCAGGCTCAAGACATGTTTGACAACCTTTGGAATGTCGGTCGTGAATCAGGGCTAGCATTATTTTTTGATGCTTCTGCTCGTGTTTCCAGTCGTATGAAGATTGAATCGATTCATATTATTGATGCTTACGATATGATGGCTTGCGTTTATGCTGACAAACATGACAACGAAGTATCTTTGTTTATCCATCCCCGAGAAAATTATTTAAAAGTTGCTAAACTTTGTTTGTTGCCAAGCAATTGTCATTTTACTGACAACGATGATCTTTCTCATGAAAGTCGTCAAGCAGAGATTGATTATTCAGTCGGTTGTCTCGATGAGATTCGTCGACTGCAGGCCTTGAATTATCGTACGCGAGCAGTTCCCATTTTGATGTCCACGTATATCTCTCAATTCACCTCAGGAGGCTGATATGCGAAATCATACTTTCATCATTGTTGCTTTAGCTTTTATTGGCTTTTTGGGTTGTAAGCGAACTGGAGTAATAAAGACTGAAATTATTGGTGAGCGAGTTGGTTCGGTTAGTGTCAACGAAGTTGACCTGCTGCCGTTGTTGGCCCAGCATCCGGATGCTTATTTTTCTAGTGTGACTGAGGTTATGTTTCGTACTGAGATTTCAATTCTCAATAAGAATGAGTTAAAGACAGTCAATGTTGTTGGTACAAAGGTTAGTTGTCATGTGGATATTTGTTGCAACGAGTATATTGTTGTTGAGCTGGAACCCATTGAGAGTGAATGGCGTATTACCGGTTTCCAATATTGTGAAGACAATGGCTGTGAAGAAGTGAGAGAGGGTTCACATCGGTATGATTATGCGCAATACATTCGTTTTGCCAAAGAGTGTGCCTGGACCGTAAAGCATTATTTATCAAGCCTTACACCGATAGGGGGTATTTATGAGAAAGACGGCTAGAGTTCAACTGATATTCATTGTTGTCGTTTTTTCTGCATTTGTTGGCTGTTTTGAAGTTGAAGAAATCATTGGAAAAACAGTTCATATTGAAGTCTCACCTGGGCAGTTTGCTTTAAGTCAGATTTCTCAACATTCAGAGGCGTATTTTTCCACTGACAAACAGGTTACATTTGATCTTGATATCAAGCTTGTAGATCAGAGTGAAGATTATGTCGCAATTGATACCATTACATTCTTTTCCGACAAAGTGTTTTGCAAGATCTGGTGGACCAAGGATTTTGCCGGATTTTTGGAAGTAGAGTATATAGTTGATCAGGTCAAAATGAAAATTAATGATATGAGATATTGTGTTGGTGAGCGTTGCCATACTGTGCAGGCCAATAATTATCGAGATGATAGAGTCAGGTTTCTTTACTCAGCCGAAGAGTGCGCCAAGGAAGCTGCTCACATTGCATTTGAAGCTTCAAAATTGAATGAACTGCCCTAACAAAGGTAGTTTTTTTGCTCTTGCGTTTTTTATCCAATTATGTTAATCTTTACAGGAAGTAATTAAATACTTATTTTAGACTAATTTGCAGAGTTTGATGGAAGAAAGATTTTTCCCAAATTCTAGTCCGATGATTAGCTTCTGGCTGATCACAGATTACCTGAAATAACACAAATTATGACAAATCATTATGAATTGTTGTACATCGTATCTATCAAGCATACTGGTGATGACCTGACCAAAGCGGTTGAGTTAGTCACGGCTTTGCTCAAAGATAATGGATGTAAAATCACCCACGATGAAGTGATTGGCAAGCAAAAGTTGGCTTATCCAATTGATAAGGTTCATCAAGGTACTTATGTGGTTGCTGAGTTTGACGGACCACGAGAATCAATCAAAGAGCTTGAAAAGCAATTAACTTTGATGAAAGAAATTTTGCGGTTCTTGATTATTAAAAAACGAATCAAGACTGCAGATGATATTGCTCATGAACAAAGAATTCAAGACAAACTATTAAAGGAAAAACAAGACGAATTGACTTCACTAGATTCTGAATCACCAAAACTAGAAGCTGAATCTGAAAAAGCTGAAGTTGAGGCCCCTGTTGTTTCAGCAAAAACGGAAGACATTATTGGTGAGACCGAAACCAACACCAAAAAAGATGAGGTTAAAGTTGACGTCCCCGTTGTTGAAGAAAAAGTAGCGGATGTCCCTGTTGAACCGGTCGTTGAGCCAATTAAAGAAGAGAAAGAAGAAATGGCTTCAACTAAACCGGCAGTCAAGGCAGCCGACGCAACCGAGATCAAAGAAAAGAAAGAGAAAAGTAAGGTTAGTCTTGAAGACCTAGACAAAAAGTTGGATGAGATTCTTACTGATGACATTCTATAAACAAAAAATGTTCTTAATAAAAAATTATCATTAACACATCTACCCTTTACGCATACTACTATTTCTAATTCGTAGTCTTCGTATATATTTGTAGATTCGTAACGTTATGAATCTTAATAAAGCCATGGTCATTGGTAACCTAACCAGAGACCCAGAGACTAGAACTACCCCACAAGGTGCTGCCGTAACTTCTTTTTCTGTTGCGACCAACCTTGTTTGGACTGATGCCAACGGGCAAAAGCAAGAACGAGTTGAATATCACAACATTGTTGCTTGGAGAAAGCTTGCCGAAATTTGTGCTCAGTATCTAAAAAAAGGCAGCAAGGTTTATATTGAAGGCCGTCTTCAAACTCGTGATTGGGAAGGTCAGGATGGTGTCAAGCGATACCGGACTGAAATTGTCGCTGAGAACATGATTATGCTCGACCGAGCTGGTGCCGGAGCTCCCAGTAGCTCAGTTGCCGCTGATGTTGTTCCGGCCGATACTGTTATCCCAATGGCTGAAGAGTTAGACAACGGAAATAACAGCGATGATAATGAGGAAATCAAGATTGAGAACATTCCATTCTAAATCCCTAATTATTATGTAGTTGAGTATAGCCCTTATTGCTAATTACTCGTTACTATTTACTATTATTTATGCCACGAAAAAATATTGTACAAAAACAACGCGCCTGCTATTTCTGTGTAAACGGCCTTAGAGAGGTTGATTACAAGGAGTGGGAAACATTGCGTAAGTTTATTTCCTCTTATGGCAAGATCGCTCCACGTCGTCGTAGTGGTTTGTGTGCCAAACATCAACGCAAATCTTCTACCGCGATCAAGCAGGCTCGTTTTATGGCTTTATTGCCTTTTACTTCTCGTTAAGAGATTTTATATATCATAGTGCATGATTTTACCGTCATGCATTTATGATTTCCTTAATTACATCTCGTGTTACGTGCAACGTAATCCGTGCAATGAAAAAAAATATGCTAGGAATCAGTGATATCAAGTTGGGCTCAGTCGCCAAAGTTGATGGCGAACCATATATCGTAATTTGGACTCAGCATGTTCAGATGGGGCGAGGTGGGGCTATTCTTCGAACAAAAATTAGAAATCTTATCACCGGAGCGGTTTTAGAAAAAACCTTAAAAGGTGCTGACAAGTGGGGCAGTGCTGACTTGGAACGGTCAAAAGCTTCATTCTTATATACCGAGGGTGATGAGGTTTATTTTATGGAAGCAGACACATATGAACAGTTCAGTTTTGGCAAAGAAAATTTGGGCAACGCCATCAATTATCTCGTAGAAGGTACTGACGTCGACCTTTTGAAGTTTGAAGGTAAACCTGTATCTGTTCAAATAGCGAATAAAGTCAAAATCAAAGTAAAAGAAGCTCCTCCCGGAATTAAAGGCGATACAGCTCAAGGCGGAACCAAGCAAGTTACTCTCGAAACCGGTCACAAAATATCAGCACCGTTATTTATCAAAGAGGGCGATACTTTAGTTATTAATACCGAAACCAATACTTACGTTGAACGCGCTTAGATTATCATTTATATAGAAATCACGGGTTTTACTCGTGATTTTGTAGTTGGTTGACAAATACTGGTCAATATAGTATAATGTCGTTTCAAGCCCAAAGAAGGAGGGAATATGAGCTTCGGGACAATGGTTGTCGTTGGCGGTAGTCTCAACCCACCTGGTGTTCACCACAAAAAAATTGCCAAAACTCTCGCCAAGAATCCCAAGTTTGATATTGTTCTAATTGTTCCCTGTGGTTTACGGCCAGACAAAGAACACTCAGCTTTTGTTGCTCCAGACATTCGTGAGCAAATGGTTCGTGCCACTTTTACCGGGATTAAAAATGTCTGGATGGATTTTTCTGACATTACGAGTGAAGAGTTTACTCGGACAATAGATCTTGACCGCCAAATTCGTTACCGCTATGAACCAACGGAGCTATGGCATTTTGTTGGTTCAGACTTGATTGTTGGTGGACGAGCGGGGCAGTCTCAAATTCAGCTCGAATGGGTTTGTGGCCAGGAGCTCTGGCATTGTCTGAACTTTGTCATTTCTCAGCGGCCGGGCTACCCTATCTCTGGATCCGATCTCCCGCCAAAGCACTTGATGCTTGAGGAGAGCTTTCCCGGCTCCAGTACTGAAATTCGTCAGCAGGCTGCTTACAATCGGCAGTTTCACAAGCTGGTTGTCCCACAAGTGGCTCATATTATTGCCAGTAAGAGGCTTTTCGGTTATCAATAGATCGCTAGAACACTAGCGGTTTTTATTTTGGCAAGGAATTAGCAGTTAGTTAATAGTAAATAGGGCCGGCATGAACTTCAGATTACAAATTTCGCGCTTCCACTTTCCTCCAAATTTATACTAATTACTATTTGCTAATTCCTGACGTCCCGTTCTGTTTCATGTCAAATGCACATAGCGAATTGTTTTGGGGTTTGCATGTTTAAT
>Ga0066639_10001379_pt1 | contig 21625 bp, 28 predicted proteins | sample CryGeyCG2114_010_2_FD_59504 | JGI IMG/M metagenome (GOLD analysis project Ga0066639, IMG submission 59504) | Groundwater microbial communities from aquifer - Crystal Geyser CG10_big_fil_rev_8/21/14_0.10 | ecosystem: Environmental > Aquatic > Deep subsurface > Groundwater | place: USA: Utah...
CCTCGTGTATATCTTACCCGTACACCTTGGTTCATCTGTCGTCGTATTAATAAAAAGATATATAGGTGATCCGGATGAGAAGCTAAAATCATGGGAAAGATCTTTTAGTACATGAAAGATACTAGAGCTAAAAGAGAGGGTATTTTTATCCGTAAGACTGACGTTATACCGAGTTTGACAATAGAGTTTTGCCAATCGAAGCGAAGGAGGAGGGGAACTTAAAAAGACGCCCATAATGAATGCAAAGCTTAAGAATATGCCGCCTGCAAACCAAATTCTGCCATGTGCATTTCTTTTGGCTATTTTTTCAGGATACATAATGGTTAAACCAGTTCGTTTTTCTAATTCGTCAATTACTTTCTTTGAAGATTCCGCCCAAAAAAATATCTGTCTTGTTTGAATGACTTTTTTTCCCTCTTTCTGATAGACGATAACAGGCCAACTGTTTTCATTACTTAAAACATTAATGATCTCTCTATAGGCAATTCTTGTCTTATATAAAAATCCCTGAAAGATGACTTCATGATCGTTGAAGACAACGCAACTCAACGCTTGATCCAACAATAACAAGAAAAATATCGGTTGGACAATGACCGTCATAATCAACATCAATGAGATCGATACGATGAGATCGCGCGATAAAGAGAAGAAAAACAATAGAATGCCTACTTGAAAAATCAAGATGATGCCCACATTGAACCATAACCCATCACCCCAAAATTTTGGTCCTATTTTAATAGGCTTATCCATTTTTTATCGACAATAAGAAGTTTATTTTAGAAACCACCGTCTTATTTCTTCAACGATCTGTTCTCCTTGGGTAGTTTTTAAGACGGCAGGTACGGGTTCCGTTAGAAACACCCCGTTTAATTTTTTGCTACCTTCTTCCAAAACAAGCCCAATGTTTTCTACCGATGCCATTTGATTATTTCCCTCAGAACCATGTTCCGATATGACTACTTCAGGAACCTTGTTTCTCTTTGCCCAACCGACAGCTCTATCCATATCGGCATCAAACGTAGTCTAGAAGATTGAACTCCTTTTAAAAAAGAAAGCATATTGCTGAAGAATATTTTCATCGCTTTTTTATTTTTCTACCTTAACTTAAGTTAAACAAATCAAAAAAAATTTTGCAACTTTACCTTCCTACTGAGAGGTCATCGGTATTCCAAGAACATTCGGTCATGACAACACTATGGAACAACTATAAACTATCTTAATAGTTTTTCGCTTGAAAGCTCACTGTAGTCAACTCGCTGATTGATAAACAAAAGCATTCATAGCAGCCGTTGATCCAATTGCTCCGGTAAAAAATCTCCGTTTTTTTTGAAGAAACGATCTCTTTTTTGCAAAAAGGACATCGGAAGTTAAGCTTATTCTTCTGCGATAATTTTCTCATGGGTGCGTTTTGATGCTTAAGTATAATCCTTTTTCCTAGATTAGATAGGGGAAGATGAGTAGTAATATAGTTATATTTGTGGTATACTAAACCATCTCTTACTCCAAACAACTTCTTACGGAGTACATTAATATTTTTTAGAAATAGTATGGTTAAGAAAATACGCGTAGGGAAAATCTCTTCAGCAACCACGGACCAAAAGCTATTTGACCATTTTTCCAAGGTAGGGACCGTGACTTCAGCAGCGATTACCCAGGGTATTAATCCGAAGAAACACACAGGGTATGGGTATGTGATTATGGGCAGCGACAAAGAAATGGAGGAGGCGATTCGCAAGCTCAATAATTCCCTATTGGACGGGAACCGCATCTCGGTAATGGAAGCACACTTTCTGGATCAGGAGAAAAGGCAGTATTATCATCGACATTATTAAACAAAAAGACAGAATGCAAAAAGCCTATAAAAATGTTTGTTGTCGTTGCGGAAAAGAAAGAATAGTCAAGAGAGTTTGGAAAGAAAGGATAGGTAATTCAGTTGTTGAGAATACGGAAACCGTGTGCCCAGATAAAGAATGCCAAAAGATAGTAGATCGGGACCTCAAAAAACAAAAAAACAAGCGGCTGCAGATGGAAAAAAGAAAAGAGGAGTCGTTGAGAAAGAGGAAAAAAAAGCCGAATACCCTTCCTTTAAAGCGTAAGTACCGCTATAATTAAACCGTGGATGTTCGGCAGAAATACATCGTCATAGGATATGCTTCCCTCGCACTTCTTTTATTCGTAAAAGGCGTCTTCGAATCCATAAGGAAAAAGAATCCGTACGTAGAAACACCATTCCTGTTTTGGATGGGAATTTTTGTTTGGGGGGATGCGGTCGTATTCGGTCTGTTCTGGTTTCTTACATCTCTGTTTTCTTACCTACTCGGTGACTGGATGCTGTTTTTGCTGTTTGTATCCATCTTTTGGATTGTCAGAAGCGTTGGGGAAACGATCTATTGGATCAATCAACAGTATTCGGACATCAACCGCAATCCTCCGGAAAGACTTCGAGGTTATCGATTTTTCGGAAACGATTCCATCTGGTTCATCTACCAAATTACCTGGCAGTGTATCGTTATTATTTCCGTCATCACCACGATATATTTTGCCAACCTATGGTTAAAAAACATGTGAAATGGATCTGTATAAGCGGCAGCTGGAGGAAAGCCAATAACAAAATTGAGATAGATGTAAGAAACTGCGTCAGAAAAATCCTTCGTGGGGGAAACGGCGTCATTACTGGCGGCGCACTGAATATAGACTACATTGCGACGGATGAAGTAATGAGGATAAATCCTTCATTGAATAAATTAAAGATATATCTCCCCTCAACCTTTGAAATATTTGCTGCTCATTTCAGAAAACGGGCAATAGAAGGAGTAATCACTCGTCAACAGGCTGAGGACTTGATTGCTCTAATCAAGCGAGTGGAACAAATAAATCCCAATGCAATTATTGAAGATAAAACCAATAAGGAATTGAATAAACAGACGTATTATGAGAGAAATACAAAGGAGATTAACGCATCCGATGAACTGTACGCTTTTCAAGTAAACAATAGTCTAGGAACAGAAGATACTATCAAAAAAGCAAAAGAAAAAGGAATCCCGGTAGAAATATTTTCATATTTCATATGAGGTTACGTACAAAAAAGATCACGTGCCGGTAACTTGTATAATAGTATTGTTATCATTTCATAAACCGTATGGAAAAATATGTGGTTTTTGGCCCAATCGTAATTTTCTTCGGTTTTTTCGCATTGTTGGTTTTCGGCTTTTTATTTTTTGTTGGCAAACTCCTCTTGAAGGCGAAAAATGATGCATGGGTAGGTGAGGTAGTTGATAAAAGTCACGTGACTAAGGATAAAGATGATAGCAATTTGAAAGAGCATTTATACAGTCTGAAAGTCCGGATGGAAAACGGGGAGACCCATTCGATTCCTGCCTCGACCGAATTTTTTAACCAGGTTCAGGTTGGAGATAAGCTGAAAAAAGAAAAGGGTTCCCTGTGGCCAAAAAAGATATCATGATGGTGCACTTGAAGTAGCGTATGTCAAATATACTTGACAATATGTAAAACATGTGTTACGATTGGAATCATGAAAATTCAGACTTATAAATGGTTTCGAGTGATCGTTTCTATATTTATCTCAATCACAATTTCTCTGGCACTCATCCAAAACAGCTATGTTTTGGCGGCTGCGGGAATTTTCGTCGGAATGGTTTTTCTCATTCTTGTCCGTTCAAAAGCAAGAATCAGAGTAGACGAACGGGAGAAAATCATTCGTGAAAAAGCAGCGCAAACGACGTATGCGATTTTTGCTCCTACCATAGGTATTGGCGCATTCCTGCTATTAATTCCCTATCGGGACGTATCACCCGTTTTTGCTAAGGGTGAATTTGTTTATCTGGAATCTCTAGGGATGATTTTTGCTTATCTAACTTTGTTTTTAATAGCAATATACGCCATCTCTTATCACTTTCTAAATAGAAAATTTGGAGGTGGTAGCAATGAAGAATAAACTAAAAGTTTATCGAGCCGTGCACAACCTAACCCAGGAGCAGTTAGCGGATAAACTTGAAGTTTCCAGACAAACCGTCATCGCCATCGAGAATAATAAATATCTGCCATCCCTAGGGTTAGCTTTCAAAATTGCCAGACTATTAAAAGTTAGTATTGAAGACATTTTTACCCCATGATTAAACAAAAACTTTTCTATATCGGTGCGGTGGGAGTCAGTATTTTTCTTTTGTTTTTTGTTATTGCGTGTACGTGGATAGGGTATGAAGTTAAAGACAAATGTCAGGAAGCAAAGAGGGAGTATAAGGGGGATTGTGTGGAGGCATTGATTGCTCTGCTGAATGACGAAGACAAAACCTTTAGGCCAAGAAATTCTGCGATCTGGGCGCTGGGACAACTGGGGCATAAACGAGCGCTACCCGTACTTCAAAAATATTACACGGGCCATATCCCGCAGAGAGAGCCGTTGGATAAAATGATCAGCCAATACGAGCTTAAAAAAGCGATAAATTTAACAAACGGTGGTTTAAACATTTCTGCCTTTATTTGGAGAAACGGAATACTAGTTGGAACAGATTTATAATGACCGGTTTTAAGCAGTCCAGAATATCTCCCAAACACTACTTCGAGTGGAGAAGAAAGCGGGCATATCCTCCTGTCAAATCGGTAAACGAAAAAATAAACTTAAAAAATAAGTACGTTTTGGACATCGGATGCGGATACGGCGCATTAAGTTCCATCCTGCTTCAGCATGGGGCTCAGGTATGGGCAACAGAGGTTGACAGCGTTAAGTTAAATTTTGCAAGGGAGCAGTTAGGAAAAAACAAAAACTTCAGCTCTTTCCTCGTTAAGGATGAAGTCCTACCAGTTGAAAAAGACTTTTTTGATGCGGTGTTCATCTTTGATGTGATTGAACATGTCCGCAATCCCGGGAAAACCCTGGAAGAAATAGAGAGGGTTTTAAAGCCCGGTGGATACCTGTATGTTGAATTCACCCCTTACTATTCCATTACCGGTCATCATCTATATGACTTCGCCAAATGGCCGATCCATATTCTTCCCAGAGAGAAAATAAGGCAGATTGTATATTCCAAAAAGATAAAAGGTTTTATGACGCAGGAGTATTACTGGAAACAGTTCGAGTCCTTGAATAAACTGAGGATATCGGAATTTCAACGCAGGGTAAAACACTTTGAGAAAATCGAGGAACGGTTCATTATCAAGTATCCGGAAAAATTTGAAATAAACATTCCTTTCATAAACTTCTTGGGTCCCTTAAAAGACTTCTTCACCATGAGCTTCGAAGGATTTTACCAGAAATAATGAACAATACTGTTGATCGTATATAATACGGTTAACTATGCCTCAAGAAGAAAGACGTAGACCACCTCACCCAGAAGTTTTCATGGTCCGAAGGGGAGATCAAGAGAGTCTTCTGAAATATTTCGATCATAACTGCAGGCCGCTCTATAGATCAGGTGTGCGTTTTGACGCTGAGGGAAATATCTTTTATCCGACATGGAGGCAGGTCAAAAGACAGGAGGTTGGCCCTCAGGATTATTCACTTCTTTCCAGAACCAGAATGAATGAAGATCTGTATTTAGGACTAAGTTTGGTTACAAAAAAACCCTATGAGCTAAGGATAAATAGGATTGCAAAAGACGGAGGAGGTGTAAAAGTCGCCATACGGTCCGTCGAACATGTTTTGGAATCGGAAATAGAAAAAGAAATGCCGCAGATGCAGATGGTAAGGGGTAGAATAGGTGAATTATTTGATCTATTTGGCGACTTTTCCAGTGTAACAGAAGAGCAGTTTAACGATTCTATGAGAACAACATGCGATCGTCTTGCGCGTGTGGGATTTAATCCTGAAACGGTTCTCCTTGAAGAAAAAGACCAAATGGGCCAATGGCTCATTAAAGGGAGCGGCGGGAAAGATAGCTTAGCAAGAAGAAACAATCTTATTACCATGATGGTATTGCAGGCTGCCTATAGGCGAGCAGTTGTACGGGAACAGGGAATAGGTCAGATTATGTCAAAATTTGTCAGGATGAGGGAGGCGCTTCGGTTCGAGCAGGAATTTTGCCGTGAAATTTTTACGGAGGTTATGGACAGACTAGCTCCTCAGGCGATGCAGGCACATTATCTTTTCAGATATCCTGATAAGCCGGCTCAAAACGTATGGATTGTAACAGGAATGCTTAAAACAGCATGTTGGTTGCTTACCCAACCCCATGTTAAACCATACAGACCTGCGGCCAGGGAAGCGGAGGAAGTTTTGAGGGAAGCAGTTGAACTTTTTAGCGAAAACAGACGCCAGGAGATTGTTGAAAGGGAGCTGTTTGAGCAGGCGCGGAGGATCTTGGAGGATACATTGAGGAGTGAGGAGGGAAGCCTTAGTGAAGGACGAGTTGATCCACAAATTCCTTATGGAACTGTTCCTCACTTACCCCAAATACGCGGATGAAATTCTCTTCAAAATCATAATCTTTAAGTGACGTGACAAAATCGTAGACCTTATCTTTTCCATACGTGTCGAACAGGTATTTTACCATAAGATAGGTTTGACCGTAGAGTACTCTACTTTTACCCTGTTGGATTTTCATCAACCACTGGAGTGTCCCCAGAACTCCTCGCATTTTTAAGATATTTTTTTCATACCGACCGTTTTGGAGATCATCCCTTAGATCTTGCGGTTTCTTATAGTAATCCATCTTTCCGATGTAGGAAGCCAAGCCTTCATTGAACCAATTTGGAGCAGGAATGGTTTTCCCGGTAAGTCTGGCCAAATTTCTATGTGATAGTTCATGCGCGATGACATTGGTGGTAGCTTTTCCTTCCCTAAGGGTTATTCCAAGCTCGGTCCCCGCACCTCCTGCATATGGATAAATGCCAAACCTGAGCATATCCAGTTCTGATATGGCAACCAAAACCGAAATAGGAAAGGTAATTCCATAAAAATCCTTATTGTCCGAATTCGCTTTTTTTGTTTTCATCATGATATCGTCCGCAACGCTGGTCCGATTTTTCGGATAAAAAAGAGTGATGGTATTTTCCTTCAAAGTAGAGTATCCGATTTTGACCGGAGAAATGATGAATAGCGGCCCAAACAGAAAAAGGATAGCAACGATCCCTAAAGTAGCAATAGAATTCTTCACAATATAGCTCTGTTTATTTTTTGCCTTGAGGTATCCACGAGCCATATCAAAAATGGTGAATGCGGCTATGCCTCCAAAAAGATAAAACATATGAAAATCCTCCCTATCTAATTCACTGTAGATAGAATCCGTCCAATTTTCAAGAGATATATTCTTCAGTATTTTTTCAGCTTATTGATCTATAGTAGATATCCAGCGCTGAGTGTATGCTCGGCGTTGTTTTTTATGGGAACTCGCACTGCATCTGGAGTTCCCGAGGAAAAGATACGTCCCGTGGCGTAACAATGAACAATAATTTATTATCTTCTTGGTAATGTTTCTTCCCGGTTATCCTATCTGTGATTTCATTCGTATCCCACCAACGTTTCAAAAACTGCGATATGGAAATAATTCTGTCTTGCGAGACAAAATCCCTATAGGGGTCAACAATGATAAGGGCTTTTCTTTCATCGTCAATATGGGTGATCATACTGTAATGTCCATAATCCGTTTCATCATCCTCTTCTTCCTCTCTTTCAAATATCCCTTGCCACTCTACTCCAACTGGATAGGCGTGTTCACGGAGCAGAATTCGTATGTTGTCCAAAGTCGAATCCTTCTTATACCAAAGCCGTACCTGGGGCGCAAGTTTTTTTAAAGCGGATCCGAGCTGGTCAATACGGGTACCATATATTTTTATAGTTTCCAGGACTCCTGCGGCTTCAGCAATTTTTTCTTGGGAAATCTCAATCCCTAAGTTGTCCAGAAGCATCTGTAGGACTGCGGGACCACAGTGATCATCACTAATCTGTGGGACCCTGCGGATCTGAATTTTTCTGGCAGGGTTAGGCAAGATTTTTTGCATATTTGCTGAGTAAACTTATTAAGACGTCCTGGAAAGAAACTCCATGAAGGTCAAGTACCTCGGTAAAGGGAAGACCTTTATTGGGCCCAAATGCAGTATTGGGATTGCAGTCCGTAAAATACGGAGTGACGGTTTTTTCATCTACCCGGATATCAAACTTTGCATAGTCTTTATTCGCCAACCCATTAAATGCTCGGACAACCAGAGGGGAGACTTTGGAAGCAAGGGGTTCCTCGACGAGCTTATACCTATAGGCTTTTTCATCCTCATAACTCTCAATGCTCGTAAAGTAATATTTACCATCGGTTTTCTTTCTAAAAACCTTCTGACCCAAAAAAACATGGTTCTTGACTCCATCGTCGTAGACAACGGCGGTAATTTCAGGACCATCAATGAACCGCTCCACGATCACAGGCGCTTTGTAAGTAGCCAGCATGTCGTCCACTTTTTTCTGAGCTTCTTTTACGGTTTCCTGTACGGCTTTATTGTCGATGCCAACGCTTCCTCCGCTCTCGTTAAGCTTCACGATAAGAGGGAATCCTAGCTGTTCATCAACGGATGTGTTCGCGCGCCTAATGTATTGAAATGGAGGAGTAGGAATATCATACGAAATTAAAAGGTGTTTAACGAGATTGCGGTTATTTCCAAGTACCAGTCCCTCCAGTCCTGATCCTGTGTAGGGGATATTGGAAAGCTCAAGGGCTGCAGGAACGGATGTTTGGAGTGCGTCTTTTCCCTTCAACGTGTCCACGAGATTCAAAACGAGATCCGGTTTGTCCACGAGAAGGTTGGTGAGGAAATACGGGTCGCCCGGGTATGCTTTAACGTTGATACCAAGTTTTCTTATTTCTTCAACGACTTCTTTTGCGCGTTCTTCCACTTCTATTTCGGCATGATATGCATCCTCAGTTGGGAACCATTCCCGCTCCACATGGGAGTAGGCAACTGCAACGAGTTTAAGTTTTTTGAGCGCTTCCTTATCGGTTACAAAATCGATTTTGCTTTTTGGCATAGGGTTAAAGCATAAACTTTTATACACTATAGAATAACACATAAATCTTGGATTTTACAATTTGACAAAACTAGAGAACTGCGATACCATAAAATGTGAAGTTTTTATAAACCTATGTTTATTACAAAAGAGGAGTTATCTGAAAGGGATACGAACGATGAAAAAGAATATCACTACTTCCTTACGACGCTTTTTTTTATCTCCTCCGTAATGGTTGTCGTAGCGTTTCTTATCTTATTCGGTGTGCAGAATTACGTGCTCAATTTATTTTTCAAAATAAAATAGGGGAGACGATGATGCGCCTTAAAAAAATTACTCTACTTTTCCTTACCTGGCGAACGTTCTTATTCTTACCCTTTTACGTGGGATCCTTACTCATTCCCTATAGGGTAGGTCAGGAATTCACTCGCATATGGTATTGGGCAGGCATGGATAAACCGGTTTCCAGTATCTTTCTTTTTCCTTGGGCAAACTTTGACGGAGTGCATTATCTTAACATCGCTGGGAACGGATATACGGCAAACGCGCGCTTTTTCCCTCTTTTCCCGTTAATCGCAGGATTCATTTCCCGGATGATGGGCGCACAAAAAGCATTTGATCTGACCTATTTTCTTACCTCCTTAATTCTTTCCAATCTTTTCCTCTTGATAAGTCTATGGGTGTTATACGCACTAGTCCGGAAGGATTATCCAAAATCCATCGCATGGTGGACTTGTATTTTTCTTCTGCTTTTTCCCGCCTCTTTCTTTTTTGCCAGTATCTATTCGGAAAGTCTTTTTCTACTGTTGTCATTGCTCTGTTTTTATTTTGCAAGGAAAAAACAATGGATCGTATCAAATCTTTTCGCATCATGTCTTGTGTTGACAAGACTTGTGGGTATATGCATCATTCCCGCACTCATATATGAATTCATAACACAGGATAAGAAGAACCGGTTGAAGAAAAGTTACAGTTTCCTACTGCCGGTTTTAGTTTTTATGGGATACCTGTGGTTTAACTATTTAAATTGGGGAAATGCGCTGCATTTTCTTTATTCTCAAGGAGAGTTAAACAACGGGAGATCAACAGCGTCTCTTGTATTGTTTCCTCAAACCATGGTTCGGTATGTCAAAATTTTCGTAACGGTTTCTCCCCGTATCTACGAGTGGTGGATTGCCCTTGTCGAATTTGTCTCATTCCTGTTCGCAGGTAGTATGGTGTACATTGCATGGAAAAAAAACATCCGCTTTTCTTATATTCTATATTCTGCATTCTGTATTCTCATCCCCGCAAGCTCTGGTACATTCTCGGGTCTACCAAGATATGTTGCAATTTTATTCCCCCTCTATTTGGCTATTACATTGGGAAAGAATACGGGAATGAAGTTACTATATGGGGTTGTTTCAGGGATATTGCTTTTTGTTCTCCTCATGGTTTTCTCACGAGGATATTATGTTTCTTAGGATTTTTTCGACCTCCCTATCATTAATTCGGTGGTGGGGACCCCTATGGGAGAGGAGAGCGCCGGAAAAGGTTTTTGGGATATGGAGTAATTCATGGATGAGGGTTTTCATTTGTTCACGGGGAGTGAGCGTACGAAATTTCTTTTCATTCACCTCGATGATGTAGTGGGGTTCCAACCCTACTACCTCTTTAAACAGCTTTGCCATTCCCCAGATGCGCGCATATGCTCTGGTTTTGGCATCAAAACTCCGGATACAGTGAACATTTTTACGTTTAATATGGGAAAAGTGCAATTCCTCGATTAAAAGATCCACTTTTTTTTTAATGTCCCAAGCTTTTTCAAATTTCATGCGAAGTCCATTATACTATTTTTTGATATCATATTTATATGCTAAGGGAATTTTTTATTGGGAGGCCTCCATCCCATTTTCAGGTGAATCCGGTTGTGCGGGCATTCATCATTTCGGAAACATTCCTATGGTCATGTTGGAATTCCTTTACTCCGATATTTGCGCTTTTTGCTACCCACAATATCCCAGGCGGGAACGCTGCGGTTGCCGCTGCGGCCTACAGTACGCACCTTATTGTTCGGGTTATTTTCGAACTGATAACGGGCCGGTATTTATTGAACAAACATGAGTCAAGAAAGTTTTGGATAACCATTGTCGGCGTATTATTCTTAAGCGTATCGTATCTCGGATTCGCGTTTACGAACACCATCACGCAACTCTTTCTATTCTATGGGGTGGCCGGATTGGGACTTGGAATTGCTTCCCCTGCAAAGAATTCCATTTTTGCATCCCATTTGGATAAAAAGAAGGAGGCGATCGAGTGGGCAACCATGGATGCAGTGGTGTTTATCGGAATGGCGCTCTCCGCAACGCTCGGGGGATTTGTGGCGATTACGTACGGGTTCCAACTCCTGTTTCTCGCTATTTCCCTCATCAACCTTTTTGGGGCGATCCCGTATTTTTTGTACCTGCATGGAGAAAAAGATTCGTTTTTCTACACTCTATTCCGCAAGGTCATCCCATGATTGAAAACGATATTCTTTTCTCCTACACTTTAAGTAGTCATGGGAAATTCTAACAGGAGGAAACTAGAGGTATACACGAGGAGTCATGTCCCTGGTGGAAAAGTCCTCAATATCCTTCTGGGTCAAGTAGCGATCTTATTATTTCTTATTCTATTGAATACTATACATTCAAAGACATTCCGTCCTGCAAAAATCGTATCCACGGGAAGCGCTCTTGGGATAACTTCCGAACCGTCGCCTACGTCAACACCGCTGCCAACTCCCACTCCAACAATGGAATTTGTAGGAAATGAGACAAATTTTGTCCCTATCCCTACGATTGAAAAACAGGAAAAACCGATTAAATTGGCGGTTTTCGGTGATTCTATGGTTGATACGATGGGGGAACGGTTGGAATATCTTGAGAAGAGCTTAAAAGAGCGATTCCCCCAGATGCGTTTTGAACTGTACAACTATGGAATGGGATCCCAAAATGCGGAAGAGGGATTTTTGCGGATGAACGAATCGTTCAAGTATCAAGATCGCAATTTTCCTTCCCTGGGAGACGTTCATCCGGACATACTTATCATCGGCTCATTCGCATACAATCCTTTTTTCCCGTACGATCGTGATAGACATTGGCTGGCTCTAACGAGAATCATCGAGGAGGCTGAAAAAATCAGCAGCAACGTGTATGTCTTAGCGGAAATAGCTCCCCAAAAATCTTCCTTTGGTAGAGGGCCAAACGGAGTTAATTGGGAAACAGATACCTCCTATGAGCATGCGACCCATATCATAGAACAGCTTGAAAATGCCGTGGGGTTATCGAAAACCCTGCGGGTTCCCTTGATAAACGTATTCCAACAATCTCAAATAAATAGTCAAAAAGAAGGAAGAAAAGAATATATTAATAGCGATGATGGAATCCATCCTTCTGTAAAGGGACACGAATTCATGGCGAACATGATCGCCTCAACCATTGAATTGAAATAACATCTAAGGACACGCCTTCCACATCCCCTTCATTTCTTCCCGTGCGGTTTTTTGCAGTTGTAGGAACAGCTCGGAATAGGCAACGTCTGGAGGAAAGGTCGTTGCATACGCATATCCTTCCTGGACGAGATATGCGTTTATGAATAGTGCTTCATTCGTCGCGGAGCCAGCTGACAAAAATACATATCGGAGAAGTCTCCCATACTTATCGGTTTCTGAGACGTCCTTTTTCAGCTCTATGAGTTTTCCCTCAACGAGTTCTTGATTTTTTTCTTTTGCCTGCTGGGCAAAGCAATCTTTCGATTGTCGTGAATTGTTTAGTTCAGGAGTATCGATCCCAATATACCGAACTTTTTGTCCGTTTTCCAGTTCGATCGTGTCGCCGTCAATTACGCGGGTAACCCTGACGAGTTGAGCCTCTGAGGTAGCGGTCAAGGGCGAGGTTTTTGGACACGGCGCACATACCTTGCAGGGAGTTTGGAGAAAATATCCGATAAGGATTCCAATAGAAAACATGATCGCTACAAGTGAAGTCTTACGCATAAAGGCTATCTCTATTGTAGCATAAGGGAGATAAAAGGCAGAGTTTTCTGGTAAAATAGAGAACAACGGGGCGTAGTTCAGATGGCTAGAATGTACGCTTTGGGAGCGTAAGGTCGCGAGTTCGAGTCTCGCCGCCCCGACCCTTCGACTCGTCGCTTAAGAACAGTTCCTCGCTCAGGGTCTTCGACACCTGGAGTTACCGGAGAGGAGATTATAAGTAATTGGTCGAAGGGAGCTGAGCCTGTCGAAGCTCAAATTAAGGCAAACAATTCATAAAAAATGTATATTCTATACATTCTTCGCGGTCCAAAAAAACATTTATACATAGGGATAACGAATAACTTAAATGAAAGAATAGATAGACATAAACGGGGTGATGGGGCAGAATTCACTAAACGTAATAGTACTTACACTGTTGTTTACACAGAAACTTTTGAGACGCTAGTTGAAGCAAGAAGAAGAGAAAAACAAATTAAAGGTTGGAGAAGAGAGAAAAAAGAAAATCTTATTAAGTTTAGAAAACCGAAATTATAGATTAATATATAGTTAAGATAAAAATAGGCATCTATTAAAAAATTATATGACTCGAATAATCTTCATCACCCACATCTTTCCTTACATCTTCTATTTTTTTCTTTGGCGCGGAACTTATCACAGTAAATTTCAATGGGGTGTGCGATTTTTATTTATTACCCTGTTTTCCCTTCTTCTGTTTCTTTCTCCCATCCGTTTCATGCTTCACCCCTTAGTCGCTTTGACAGTTCCATTGGTTTTTGCTGCTTCGGTTGTTTTTTCTTTCCTGAAGACCGGCAAAAAACCTTTTTTCTCAAGATACGATCTAAAAGAATTCATCCTATGCATCTTGATAGCAATAGCGGTTTTTATTGGGTTAAATGTTCAGCTTCCATCCAAACAGGAGGAGGCGAGGGGAGAGACGGTGGCTCTTTCTTTCCCGCTAAAAGACGGGAAATATTATGTAGCGTCCAGTGGGTATTCAAAGCAGCTATCCGGACGGATCACTCACGGAACTCCGTCAGAAAGATATGCCGTGGATATAATCAAATCATCTTCTTTTACGGAATACTTGAGGAATTTCTTTAAAACAGGCTTGAGTCGGTATCCGATTTTTGGAGAAACCCTATATGCTCCTTGTTCTGGCATCATTGAGGATGCCGTGGACGGTTTCGGAGACCTGATTCCGCCGGAAAGAGATGGGAAACATCCTGCCGGAAACCACGCCGTGATTTCCTGTAAGGGCGCATCCGTATTATTAGCACATATGAGAAAAGGGTCCGTACGGGTGAGGCCGGGTGACACCATTCAGGAAGGGCAGGTTATTGGGAATGTTGGGAATTCTGGGAATACCGATATCCCTCACCTCCATATTCATGCTGTTAAACAAACCTCCATAAATGTTACCCGTATCGAACCGTTGACGATCGTATTTGATGGCAGAATTCTAAAAAGCGGCGATTCCATAGAACAAAACCAAGAAAATGTTTTAGGATACGCAGTAACCCAGTATCAATTGGAGGATAAAACCTATACGTTGTTTGTTGCCGATACGCAAGAAAAATGGATGTCGGGTCTTATGGATAAAAAAAAATTAGATGGAGCGGATGGGATGATATTCATTTTCCCCGACTCTCGATCGCGATCATTCTGGAATAAGAATACCTATCTTGACTTAGACATCTATTGGATAAATCAGCATAAGGTTGTAGGAAAAGTATTTCTTCTGTCTATTAAAAAAACAGGAAGTGTCGTAACTATTTCGTCCCCATCCTCGGTGGATACAGTGATTGAACTGGTTCGCAGATAAAAAATTCCTACCGTTTCAGAACGTCTATTCCGGGAAGCGTTCCTTTTTCTATAAACTCCAACATCGCACCTCCGCCCGTTGAGACGTGGCTAATTTTTTCCAAGTGTTCCTTTTTTGAAACTGCGGCAAGCGTGTCCCCCCCGCCCACGATCGAAGTAGCTCGGTCATTATCCGCAATGGAATAATAGATGAAATCCGTTCCGCGTTTGAACTGGGGGTTTTCCATATATCCGACCGGACCGTTCCAAACAATCGTATTCGCTTTTGCGATAATTGAAGCAAACTCTGCCTGGGTTTCCGGACCGATATCCAGAATCATCTGATCAGGCGGAATGTTATCGATCTTATACACCTCATCTCCGGTTTGGGAATCTTTTGAGGGCGCGACAACAACATCTTTTGGAAGAATAATGGTGGTATTTTTTTCCGCGGCTTTTTCCAAAATTTTCTTTGCCGCGTCCGTTATCCCATCCTCCAAAAAGCTCGTTCCAACATTGTGGCCTTGCGCCGCCAACAGGGTGCTTGCTATCCCGCCACCCAGGAGAAGATGGTCTGCGAGTTCCATAAGTTTATCAATGAATTGAATCTTTGTTGAAATTTTTACGCCTCCCAAAATAGCTACGAATGGTTTTTTGGGATTTTGAACTATTTTTGAAATCATCTGCACTTCTTTTTTTAGAAGGAGTCCCCCGTAGGAGGGGATGAATTTTGGAATCCCCACAACCGAAGCGTCGTTCCTGTGACAAACTCCGAATGCGTCGTTAACAAAAAGGTCAGCAAGGGATGCGAGTTTTTTTGCAAATTCCTCATTGTTTTCTTTTTCCTGTGGGTAAAAACGGATGTTTTCCAAGATAAACACCTGGTTTGGTTTCTGGGCTTCAAACACACTTTTGTCTGCGGTGACAAAATCGTCAATGAGGATAATTTCATACTCGGGTAGGTACTGTTTCAGATCCCGTTCCACGTTGCGAAGGGAATACGTCAAGTCTCTTCCTTTTGGACGGCCCAGGTGCGAGATTAAAATAAGCCGGTTTTGACTTTGAAGGAGGGTGCGGATCGTCGGCAGGGATTGTTGAATACGGGCATCATCCGCTATCGTGAATGCCTCAGTCAATGATACATTGAAATCAACCCGCACCAGTATACGTTTTTCAGTAATGAGTTCTTCGTCAACAAAATGGATGCGGGGCGCTGGATTTGTCATGGGTATTACACGTAATCGGATATTTTTTCAACAAGATCTGCGAGACGCATCGAATATCCCCATTCATTATCATACCATCCGAAAATTTTTACAAAGGTACCGTTAATAACTTTCGTGTAATTAGCGTCAAAGATACAGGAATAAGGAGAACCAATATAGTCGGATGACACTAGGACACTGGTTTCGTATTTCAGTATATTCTTCATCGAAGTCTGCGAGACGGCTTCAAAAATATGGTTGACTTCCTCAACCGAGGTCGATTTTTCAACTGTGGCGGAAATATCCGTAAAGGAAACTATTGGGACTGGAATCCGTATCGCCATGCCATCAATCTTTCCCAATAAACTCGGCAACGTCTTTACGACCGCTTTTGCAGCGCCCGTTGTGGAGGGTACGACGTTCAACGTAGCTGCCCGGGAGCGTTCAAATTGTTTATTCGCATCATCCAGCAAGCTTTGGGTTGATGTATATGCGTGTGCGGTTGTAAGGAACCCGGATACGATTTTAAACTGGTCTTCCAAAACTTTGAACATGGGAGCCGCACAGTTTGTTGTGCAGGAAGCGTTGGATATAATCGTAGTATTAGGCCAGTCAAAAGACGCGTCGTTGACTCCCAACACCACGTGGGGCGTCTCCTCGTCTTTGGACGGAGCGGTGAGGACAACCTTTTTTACCGTATCTTTTACGTGTTTCATCAAATCTTCTTTGTTGGTGAACGCTCCGGTTGCATCGACAACCACATCTGCCTGGACAGATCCCCATGGGATTGCGTCGGGCGCGGGCGATTGAAACGCCGTAATTTTCTTTCCCTCTACAACGATCCCCTGGGTATCAGGTTGTACGGATTTTCCGAATTTTCTGTAGATAGAATCATACTGGAGAAGATACGAGAGCATGTCATTTGGAGTTTTTCTTGTATTTACCGCAACAATATCAAACGTATTTCGTTCCAGCGCAATCCGAGTGAATGAGCGCCCGATGCGGCCGAACCCGTTCAGTCCTACTTTTATCCGTTTCATACCTTTTTTAAAACAAATAATTTTCTATTTAATCTTAAAGCTTTTTTTTCCGCTTTTCAATCTGTTAGAATTCTTCTATGGAAAACTGTATTTTCTGCAAAATTATTAAGGGAAACATCCCTTCTTACAAAATCTATGAGGATGAGTTGTTTTTCGGATTCCTCGATATCCATCCCCGAGTCAAAGGACATATGCTTTTGGTCCCAAAGAAGCATTACTCCTGGGTGTATGATGTTCCCGAATTTAAGGAGTACTGGGGAATCGTTTTGAAAATAACACGAGTAATGCAACAAACTCTTTCTCCGACTTTTGTCACGTATGTTACCCATGGATTGGAAGTTCCCCATGCACATATTCATATCATGCCACGGAAGCATGAGACAGAGTTCGTGCCTGCAGTGAAAACTTTTCCCGCAGACGAGATGGAAAAGATCGCCCAAAAAATAAAAAAGGGCTTTGATGATATTGCTCAACTTAAAAACAGTACCAGTAGTTTTCCCTAATGCCCTTTGCTCGGTATTGGAGATACGGGGATGCCAGATAGGCGCTATAGACATTTTTTTGTATTGAGCAAGATGACGGATTCATCTCACGGGCTTTTTCAAATGCTTCCCAAGCAAGCGAATCTCTCTTCAAAATATATAGAATACGGGAAAGGCTCAAAAGATTGTAATAGCTGGTATTTTTTTGGATTAACGCCTTGACAAACATATCATCTTTTCGAGTATCCGGCAATGCATCATATTTTGAAAAAATAAGGACACTTTCATCCAAGTAGACCAATTTCCACGACGTATCGTTTGAGAGGGATTCGATAAAAGCCTGGGCCCATTCGGTTTGATCCGTATGGGTAAAAAATATGGTTTTTATTCCATAACGCTTAAATACGGTTTCTCTTAATTTTGGATCCGTTTGCATGGGGATGTAAACATCCTTGAAAAAAGTCGCCGGGTATGCCTCAGGTCTATTATCTACGAATACTTTATAGTCAGGGTACAACCGGTAAACCAAATAACCTCCAACGTCAAAGTTGTTAAATATCGGTCCTGGTATGTGATTTTTTTTAAGGAATTCAACGCCCGCCTTCGCATTCTCTGAAAATCCAGGTCCAAACCGTCTGTTCAAATCATAAGTGTTATATACAAAGCTAGAAACCGATAAATATAACCCCGCCGCTACGGTAAGAAACAGTGAAGCATAGAGAATAATCCGGATGTCTTCCCAATTTCTTATCCTCTTTTTCACATAGGCCCCAGCGGAAAGGAACAAGTAGCTAAACGAAGGAATAGCAACGTAAATAAAAAATGGGATATGCCGGATTTGCCACAGGGAGAGGAAAAAGAAACCCGCAAAAAGGGTAGCGAGATAAACCTTTTTTTTGTACAACAGAACGAAAAAAGAAAAAAGAACGATAGGAGTTAACGCAAAAAAATACCGGATGAATGGACTAAAAAATAAGCTATTTAGGAAGAATGCGGTTTGATTTTCTGCAATGGTATACCCGTAGTTGCGGAAAATGTAAAACGGATACACGCCTCCCTGGATCCCATAGGGGTTGATGAAAAGAGCGGGAAAACTGATAAAAAAAGGGAGAAAATCCTTGAGTTTTTTCTTCTTCTCGAAAAAAAGTTTAAGGATAAACAAAAAAATCATTAGTACCCCAAATACGAAACTAATGTGCAGGTTGACCCATAGGGTCATCAAAACGGGAATAGACCATGCGTACTTTTTAGTTTTCGGATAGGATAAAAAAATATATAAAAAAACACAAAATATCACATACCCAAATAATTCCGGACGAATATACTGGCGGTCAAATAAAAGGGGAGAGAGAATGAGGATGGAGAACAGAGAGGAGAGTATCCCCGATTGTTTTATAGAATAGGAAAGAATAATAGATAGAGCAAAGATAACGAGAAAGATTTTTAGAAGTAAAAGGGAATTGACCCCGAACGCAGAAGTAAGCGCGTAGAAGCAAACCTCTGATAACCAATGGTGATTGATAAAGGGGAAGTTAGGATTCGTATAGGAAAACAGATTGGTGTCAGGAACCGTTTTCGAACGGAGGATGATCTCTCCGAGCTTTAGGTGTCTTCCCAAATCCTGGTTTAAATCAAAACTCGTTGAATAAGATATGGAAAGAATATATACGGAAAGGAAAGCAAGAAGGAACTTTTTCAACGTATCCATTTAACAAATGACACTGCCTACATTCTCTCCCAAAAGCACTCTTTTGAGGTTCCCGGGCTTATAGATATTAAAAACAACAATGTGCACTTTATTCGCTTTACATAACGAAATAGCAGATCTATCCATAATATTTATTTTTTCATTCTTAAAAGCATCCTCAAAACTCAAATAATCAAATTTTTTTGCACTTGGATTTTTTTCTGGGTCATCTTCATATACCCCATCGACTTTTGTTGCTTTGAAGATTGCATCGCACCCCAGTTCCAAGCCTCTCATTGCAGCAGTTGTATCCGTGGTTATAAAGGGAAGTCCAGTTCCCCCACCCAAAACAACAATTCTTCCTTTTTCCAAATGAGAAATGGCTTTGCGCCGTATGAATGGCTCGGCAATCTGTCTCATTTCGATTGCGGTTTGAAGACGCGTCGGGAGACCTTTTTTCTCTAAAGCATCCTGAAGCGCCATCGCATTAAAAATAGTCGCAAGCATTCCCATGTAATCTGCGGTCGATCGATCCATCCCGTGTTTACTGCCGGCAAGACCCCGGAAGATATTACCTCCGCCGGTTACGATACCGACCTGTACTCCAAGATTGTGCGCTTCCGTAATTTCATCCGCTAGGTAAGAAATAAAATCAGGATCAATTCCATATTCGCGTTTCCCCCTCATGGCCTCACCGGAGAGTTTTAACAAGATCCGTTTGTATTTGGGTTGATGCATATAAAATAAAAATCAATAAGTAATTGTAATGCCACTTTGCTATCAATGATTTAAATTAGTTGATAGCTACGTTTGGCATTATACCCTCCGTAGTCCCGTAATCGGGACGAAGGGGTATAACTATTGTATCAGAAATTTTTAAACCACGGGACAAGATTAGGGAACCGGATCAAAACCTCCCTTGGACAAGGGATGGCATCGGATGATTCGTTTTAAACCAAGCATAGATCCTTTTAAAAGTCCGTATTTTTCAATGCTCTGATGAGAGTATTCGGAGCACGAAGGTGTAAACCTGCAGGATGCATCGGACATAAAAAGATTCCTGAAAATAGGTTTCCGGAAAAATTCGGTTCTCTGATAGAGACGGATAAAATTAAGAGCAAGCTGTTTCATACGTACTATATATTGTATACCCCTTCTCCCGCCTTTGAGTCAGTGGCGGGATTCGGTAGGTATATACCATCTTCGCAAAACTCCGCGAAGTGGTATAGAATATGGGTATGAAAATATCGATTATTACGTTATTTCCGAAAATGATTTCCGGTTTCTTCGAGGAAAGCATTGTAAAGCGGGCGCAGGAGAAAAACTTAGTCGAAATCGAAATCGTGAATCTCCGGGACTTTGCGGTCGACGAGTACGGCAGCGTGGACGATCGGCCCTATGGAGGAGGGGCGGGGATGGTGATGAGGATAGAGCCATTGTATAAAGCAATACAAAGTGCAAAGTGCAAAATTCAAAGTTCAAAGTTAAGGGTGGTGTTGACGTCGGCAAAGGGGAAAATATTTAATCAGAAGATTGCAAAAGAGTACTCAAGGTTAAAACACTTAGTTATTATCGCAGGACACTATGAGGGTGTGGACGAGCGGGTATTGAAATATGTAGATGAGGAGGTTTCACTAGGGGATTTTGTGATGACGGGGGGAGAAGTTGCAGCATCCGCTATTGTTGATGCGGTTGTCAGACTCATCCCAGGAGTCTTGAAAAAAGACGACGCAACCACGAATGAAAGTTTTTTCACTGTCTCGATTGATCGATTAATCGAGTCAGTTGGCGAGGATGATATTTTGAGAAAATTGAAAGAAAAAAGGGTCGACACCGTGACATTATTGGAATATCCTCACTATACTCGACCCGAAGTATTTATGGAAAAACGTGTTCCGGAAGTGCTTTTAAGCGGAGATTCAAAAAAGATTGAGCACTGGAGACTGCAACAGGCGTATGAACAAACCAAACAAAGACGTCCGGATTTGTTAAAAATTTAATACAACAATCTATGGTTGCGCCAAAACAATTCAAAGCTCGTATTTTTTCCATGGACGGTTTTTCGAAAAGAATGATCGAGGAACATCTGAAGTTATATGAGGGGTATGTGAATAAATATAATGAGATCTCGGAAAAATTGATTAAACTTTCGGATGAAGATTATGCAAAAGCAAACCAGACATATTCGATGATCCGCGAATTGAAGGTGGAGTTGAGTTTTGCATGGAATGGGATTGTGAATCACGAAACGTATTTTTCTCATTTGGGAGGTCGTGGAGGAGAACCAGCAGGCAAACTCATGAAACAGATAAAAAAGGATTTTGGTTCTTTTGAAACTTTCAAAAAAGATTTAAAGGCAACCGCGCTTGCCGCAAGAGGGTGGGTTTGGACCGGCTGGAATGAGCGGACAAAAACCCTACTCAATTACATCAGTGACGCTCACAATATG
>Ga0066639_10001387_pt1 | contig 21567 bp, 20 predicted proteins | sample CryGeyCG2114_010_2_FD_59504 | JGI IMG/M metagenome (GOLD analysis project Ga0066639, IMG submission 59504) | Groundwater microbial communities from aquifer - Crystal Geyser CG10_big_fil_rev_8/21/14_0.10 | ecosystem: Environmental > Aquatic > Deep subsurface > Groundwater | place: USA: Utah...
CATTTTTTTTGAGTTTGCCAATTTGTTTTATGTTAACTCCATTTACTATCTTTTTCTTTAATTTTGCAGCTGAAATGCATCAACTATTTTTAAAAAAATGATAAAATTCGCAGTTATTGGCGCTGGCTACAGTGGTTTATCAACTTGTTGGCACTTAAAAGAAGTTTTTCCGGAGTCTCAAGTTAACTTATTTGACCAAAACCCGATTGGAGAAAATACTTCAGGAGTATCTACTGGACTCTTGCATGGCTTTGTTGGCAGGAGTGCGAGAAAAAGTATGGAAGCAGATGAGGCTATCCAAGCAGCTCTTTTGTTACTTCAAACAGCTCAGAGTAATGCTGGTCAGAAAATATACTGTCAAAAAGGGCTTTTTCGTATAGCGATCAATGAAGAGCTCGACAATACGCTTAAAAAAATCGCTCTTAAGCACGATGAAGTTGAATATCTATCTAAAAGTCAAGCAAAGAGCCTTTTCTCTGATTTGATAGACCATAGTGGGATTCTTATTAAAAATGCGATTACAGTTAATTCAATTGAGTACTTAAAAGGACTTTTTTTAGATTTAAAAAGTAAAGGGATAAGTTTTTTTCAGAAAAAGGTATGCAAAGAAGATCTCAAAGACTATGACATTAGGATATTTTGTACAGGCCATGATATAGATTTTTTAGTAGATGGGTCTGTCAAATACGAAAAAATCAAAGGGCAAATGTTGATCTGTGAGTGGCCGGATGATCTCCCAAAGCTTAAACTTTCTGTATGTGGAAATGGGCATATTACAATGCTTGATAATAGGTGTTATTTAGGCGCAACATATGAACATAATTTTCAAGATATGAAAGTTGATGATAATGTGAATCAAGTAGTTGAGAGAATTAGAACTTTTTTTCCTTCAGTTGATAAGCTGAAAATTATAGATGCAAAAGCTGGAATTAGAATAAAGCAGAAGGGGACTTATCTCCCACTTGTGAAAAGACTTGATAATGCTAACTGGTTATTTTCTTGTCTAGGATCAAGAGGCCTGTTATATCATAGCTACTTAGCAAAAAAGTTAGCATATGCGATAAAGGAAAATATAGCCTTAAATCAAAGCATTGTATGAAAGCTGAGTTTACCCTTTTAGGAACTGGGGCTTCGATGGGAGTGCCTGTTATTGGATGCAAATGCGCAACTTGTACTTCAAAGAACCCAAAGAACAAGCGATTAAGGACATCTGCGTTAATTCAAGTAAAAGGGAAGAACATTTTAATCGATGTAGGCCCTGACTTTAGAATGCAGGCATTAAGGTCTCAGATAGATCACTTAGATGGACTTATTTTAACGCACCTTCACTATGATCATATAGCAGGTATAGATGAGCTTAGGCTTTTTAATATAAAACAGAAAACTCAAATCCCATGCCTACTTTCAAAAGAGAATCTAACAGAGTTGAACAACCGGTATAAATATATCTTCGCTAGTATAAAGCCAAAGGATTCTTTGAGTGTGAAGTTCGATTACCATGTTTTAGAAGAAGATAGCGGCATGACAAACTTCTTAGGGTTGAATCTAGCTTTTTTTTCTTATTTTCAAGGGACCATGAAAGTAAATGGTTTTCGTTTTGGCAATCTAGCGTATGTAACAGATATAAAAAAATTTGATTCAAGTATTTTCGATTATTTAAATGGAGTTGATACTCTAGTCTTAAGCGCTCTTAGGTTTGAAAGTTCTCCTATTCATTTTAACTTAGATAATGCGATTGAATTTGCAAAAAAAGTAGGCGCCAAGCAAACTTTTTTAACACATATTGCGCATGAAGTTGAACATGCTGCAGCTAATAGATATTTACCAGAGAATATATCTTGTGGGTATGACGGACAAAAGATTCATTTTGAGGCTAACTTAAGTGGTTGAAGAACAAAGAAAGAAACTAGGTGAAGGAAGATTATCAGATAGAGAGGGTAATCGAACTATAGTTATTGGTACATATAAAGGCTCAAAAGAAAAAGAAATTGCTCAAGAGTATCTCGATGAGTTGAAAAGTCTTTGTGATACATATGGCCTTCAAACAGTGAAAAAAATAATCGCACCTCTTCGAAAGATTGAAGCATCGACATTTTTAGGAAAAGGAAAGATAGAAGAAATTGCTCAGATTGCAGAAGAAGAAAAAGCAGATATTTTAGTTTTTGATGATGAGATATTACCTCAGCAACAAAGGAACTTAGAGAAATTTTTTAAGAAAATTGTAATTGATAGGACAGAGCTAATTTTAGGAGTTTTTGCTCAAAGGGCTAGGACAAAAGAAGCTAGGCTGCAAGTCCAACTAGCCCAGTTTAAATACCAGCTGCCAAGGTTAAAAAGGCTTTGGACTCACTTAGAAAGACAAAGAGTTAGTGGTGGAACCGGAGCTTATTTGAAAGGGGCTGGAGAGCGGCAAATAGAAATCGACAGAAGGCTTTTAAGGGATCGCATTAGCAAGCTGGAAAAGGACCTATTAAGTGTTAAAAAACAAAGAGAGCTGCAAAGAAAATCAAGACAAAGACAAGCCGTTCCAACATTTGCAATAGTAGGCTACACAAATGCTGGTAAGTCTACCCTTTTTAATGCACTTGCATCTGATAATGTATTAGTAGAAGACAAGCTATTTGCAACTTTAGACACAACTACAAGACAGCTTTATTTACCTAACAACCAAAAAATACTTTTAATTGATACAGTCGGATTCATTCGAAAAATTCCAACAACGCTAGTAGCTGCTTTTAAAAGTACATTAGAAGAGGCAATAAAGACCGATATTTTGATTCATGTAATAGATGCTTCCAGCAAATATGCAATTGAACAGGCAGAAGAGACTCAAAAGATTTTAAAAGAGCTCGGAGCTAAAAAAATCCCGACAATTACTGTTTTTAACAAAATCGATGAATGCAAAACCAAACATAATATTTTAAAGTTGAGAATTTTATATCCGCACAATGTAAGCATCTCTGCAACTAAAAGCCAAAATTTGGACCTTTTGCTAGAAAAAATGGAAGAGATGATCTCCAAGTTAAGGGTAGTCTTAAAGTTGAAAATTCCTCAGAGCCATTACAAAGTAGTCAATTCTTTATTGAAAGAAGGTAGGACAATTAATGTTGAATACGCTGGAAATGATATCTTAATGGAAGTAGAGATTCCAGCGCATTTAGAGCATAAAATCCATCAATTTGTGATTTCTTAGAAAAATTTTTCTTTGATGGTATTTATAATGCCAGTTACAAGCATTTGAATTCCGATCAAACATACAATCATACCACCTAATCTTTCCATCGCAGTTAGCCCTTTTTCACCCATAAAATTTTTAATATAAGACGCTGCTAACAATATCAAAATTGAAGGAATCCAAGCTAAAAGTACAATTCCAGCCACCATATAATCATTTTGAAGCTTGTGCGCCATAAGCATCACAAAAGTAATGCTGCCAGGACCTGCAATAACCGGGATTGCCAAGGGAACTACCATAGGTTCATGCTTAGGAATGCCGCCAGATTCTTTTTCAGGGGGGAAGATCATGCCTAAAGAAATTAGTAATAGAAGAATACCGCCAGCAATGCCAATCACAGACCTAGAAATTCCAAGCAACCTTAAAATTTCATTTCCAAAGAAGGTGAACAGCATCAAAATTATCAATGCAAAAAACAATTCTCTGATAATAATTATTTTTTGCCTTTTTTCCGGGTAAGGAGAAAGTATTGAGATAAACAAAGGAATTTGTCCAACTGCATTTAAAACCACAAATAAAGAAAATACTGCTCCAAAAAAAGTTAATTCTTCAACTATAGGTAGGCTATTTGCTAAAATCATAATAATAAAAAAATTTACTTGTTGTTATTTCTTATAAGATCTATTGAAATTGATCTTCTTTTCATGGCATAATACATCACTATTATCTATTGTTGCTATGAAAAAAAAGTTTAAGATACATACCCTAGGTTGTAGAACAAATCAATACGAATCTCAAGCATATACCAAACAGTTAAATCAGCTTGGTTATGTGGAGGCGAGAGAAAACGAGCCTGCAGATATTTGTATAGTAAATACCTGTACTGTCACAGCAAGTGCTGACAAGTCTTCAAAAATGAAGATCAAACAATATGTAAGTGAGAATCCAAATGCCCTACATTTTGTCACCGGCTGTATGGTCGAAAATGAAAAAAAGGCTGTTGAAGAGATAAGCCCAAATATTAAAGTAGTCTCAAATCTTGATAAAGAAAACTTGATTTCACATATCTTTCCAAATGAAGAAAATCTTCCAGAGTTTAAAATTGAGCGCTTTGAAGCCCATACAAGAGCTTTTTTGAAAGTGCAAGACGGTTGTAACTCTTTTTGTACTTATTGTGTTATCCCATATGTCAGAGGAAGATCAAGATCAAAGAGTCTAGATGAAATTCTTGAAGAGGCTAAAGCGCTTATAAAAAACGGCTATAAAGAAATAGTAATAACAGGGATTAATGTAGGTGATTTTGATGGCAATCAAAAACCTGCTTTACGCCTTTCAGATTTAATACGTCAAATAGATGCGCTAGAAGGTTTGAAAAGACTAAGAGTATCATCTATTGATCCAGATGAAGTTGATGATGATTTGGCTGATGCTATTATCAATGGCAAAAACACATGCCCAAGCATGCATATTGTTTTGCAGTCGGGCTCAAATGTAGTTTTAAAAAGGATGAATCGCAAATATACGGTTCAAATGTTTTTAGATACTTGTGAAAAGCTAACTTCACAAAATCCTGATTTCACTTTTACAACAGATGTTATTGTTGGTTTTCCAGGCGAAAGTGAGAAAGATTTTGAAGAATCAATGCAATTAATAGAGGATATCAAGTTTGCCAAAGTGCATATGTTCCCATATAGCGTAAGGCCGAGGACAAGAGCTGCATTATATGAGCAAGTTTCAAAAGACATTGTTTTTGAAAGGAAGCAACGCTTGCTGCGCCACGCTGAAAAAATGTCATTTGAGCTTAGAGAAAAGTTTGTGGGCAGGGTTCTTTCTGTTTTATTTGAATCAATGGATGAGAAGAATCCGAAATTAATTAGTGGTCATACCGATAATTTTTTAAGAGTAATGACCCCAAAGGGCAACTTAAGGCGAAATAGCATCGCTCAAGTAGAGCTTATAGAAAATACTCCAGATGGTTTTTTAGGTAAGGTGGTTGAGTGAAAATTATAGTAAATAATTCCCTTAGACCGTTTTCTCATACTCCAGGTACTTTTTGTTTAATTCCAGGTACAAAATGGGGAGTTAGCGCCTATCCTAGCAAATTGTCTTTTATTGATTTAGAATCATTAGATTCAGGTGAAGTAACACTTGGAATTGAAGGGCCTGTAAAAAATTTTACCTGTGTTCAGGATTTGGACAAAGGTAGAGTTTATGTTTTTGGAATGGAGAAAAGGGGATATTTCCGTTTTGAAATTTTTGCAACAAGTGAGGGAATAGAACTTGCTCTTAATAGGTGCTTTAAAGAAGGGATAGCTATTTCTGTCTATGAAAAGTTAATTAGAACTCTTTATAGACAAGATAGAATAACGTTAGACATTAAAGTATCCGAAATTGAATGTTTTTCAAAAGACATAGAAAGACTTTCACTTGGATCAAGTAAAAAACAAGATTGGGATTTAATTGTTAGACGCTCAGATATACGGGAAATTTTTCCAATTTGGCTAAAATTAGGTATTTTGCTTCCAGAAAAAAACCCACCTGAAAACCATCCTTTGGTTCAAGAGATTGAGAAAAAAATTAAAAAAAGAGATCGAGTCAACATCGAGGGTGATTTTTTAAATTTATTTTTCTCAAACTTCAAAGGTATTATGTGCCCAATGAGACTTCCTCAAAACCATTTGGGGATAATTAATGCAAAGCCTTTTTCTTTTTCTCCATTTATTTTGCTGCAAAAAGGAGCTAAGTACATTCAAAGACTTTTCTTTGAACAAGAGGGACTTTGCATACATATTCTTCCATGCCTTCCAAAAGCATTAACCTGCGGTAGATATATCAATATCCAATGTGATGAAGTTGGAGTGCTTGATATGGAATGGAGCAAGAAAACAATAAAAAAATTAAAATTGCATGCAAAAGCTGATAATAAAATACGTTTTAAGTTACAAAAGAATATAGTCTCATATAGGGTAAGGACATCGCTTAAAGATAAAGGAAAAGTCTACAAAGCAGATGATGAGCTGCCGCTTCAAAGTGGTAAAATATACTTTTTTGATCGTTTTAAGAAATGATTACACAGACAAAAGAACAGTTTAAGCTTTTTTTAGATAACAAATGCTTTAATCCTAAAGATCTATTTGGAATTTTCGAAAATAAAAATGAAAAAGTAATTCGTTTTTTTTTACCAGATCATAGTGAAGCTGAAGTTGAAGTTAATAAAGACATTAAAAAAGCAACAAGGATCGATGAAAGAGGGTTATTTGAGCTTTCAGTTGCAAAAGATGTTAATAGTCCGGACTATCAGATCTTGTATCCATTTAAGAAAATGCACAGCCCCTATGGCTTCGATAGCTCACTTGGTGAGCTAGATGTTCATTTATTTAATCATGGAATTCACTACGAACTTTACAAAGTATTAGGCTCTCATATCGTAGAGTTAAATGAAGTTGAAGGAACTGTTTTTCGTGTTTGGGCTCCAAACGCTCAAAAAGTCTCATTAGTGGCAGACTTCAATAATTGGGATGGTAGATTATTTCCTCTCATTAAGCATGAGCACTGCGGCATTTGGGAGATTTTTATCCCTTTCAACTGTATCAATCAAAAATATAAATATGAAATTTTTACAAATGAAGGTCACTTAAGGGTTAAGACTGATCCTTTTGCCGCTCAATATGAGATGAGGCCAAATACCGCAGCTATTGTACATAAAGGTGATCAGTTTTTATTTGATGATCAAGAGTGGATTGAAAATCAAAAAAATCGAGATTTAAATTCTCCCATTAATATTTATGAGGTCCACTTAGGTTCCTGGAAAAAACAAGATGATCTTGAATTTGCAAACTATAGAAGTTATGCACATGAGCTTGCTGAGTATTGTAACCAGATGAACTACACCCATATTGAGCTGCTTCCAATAATGGAACATCCATTAGATGAGTCATGGGGATACCAAGTTTCGGGTTTTTTTGCTCCAACTTCTAGATATGGTAGCTTAGAAGATTTTAAATATTTTGTGAACCACATGCACAAACACAACATTGGAATTATCCTAGATTGGGTCCCAGGACATTTTCCAATGGATGACTTTGCACTAAATTATTTTGACGGAACTCCTTTATACGAAGAAAAGAATGCTAAGATGGCATTTCATCCTCACTGGTCTACATCAATATTTGACTATAGTTCTAAACAAGTTTGTAACTTTTTGATAGCGAGTGCTCTTTTTTGGTTAGAAGAGATGCACATAGATGGACTTAGGGTTGATGCAGTCGCCTCTCTTTTATACTTAGACTTTGGAAGGGATAAAAATGACTGGACTCCAAATGTTCATGGAACAAACTTTAATATCGAAGCAATTGAGTTCATTAAGCACTTAAATTCAATCATTCATAAAAGATGTAAGGGTAAGTTAATGATAGCTGAAGAATCTTCTTCATATGAAAAAGTAACAGCAAATGTTGAAGAAGGAGGGCTAGGTTTTGATTTAAAGTGGAAAATGGGTTGGATGAATGACTCGCTTAGTTATTTTTCAAGTGATCCAATCTATCGCAAATATAAACATAATAATCTTACATTCAGTATGTGGTATGCATATTCTGAAAAATTTCTACTGCCTTTGTCACATGATGAAGTTGTACATGGGAAAAAAAGCATTATTGATAAACTAAGTGCACACGAATGGACTCAGTTTGCCAATGTTAGGCTTTTATATAGTTACATGATATGCCATCCAGGTAAGAAACTAACATTTATGGGATTTGAGATTGGACAAAGAAGTGAATGGAACTGTAAGGATCAGTTAAGTTGGGATCTATTGAGTAAAGTTGAACACAAATCACTGCAAAAAATGATAAGGGACCTAAATAGTTTTTACCTTAAAAATGATGCATTTTGGAAATATGACTTTGATGGAAATAAGTTTAGATGGGTTGAAGTAAACGATGCAGATCAATCAATTATTTCATATGTGCGAGAGGGGACTGAAAAAACTTTTTTTTGTATTCACAACTGTACCCCAGTAAACAGACAAAATTATTTTGTTAATTATGGGGGAGTAGAGTTTGTGAAAGAGGTATTTAATACAGATATTTCAGAATATGGCGGATCGAATAACTGTAATTTGAAAGTTGAAAAAATAAATCCAGATGGGTTTGAGATAAACTTAGCGCCGATGGCTACAATGATCTTTGAGGTTGCATGCAAAAAGAGTTGAATAATCAAAATGAATATAATGATCTTGTAGATCAAATGATTGAATATGACAAACTTTACTATGATACACATAAGCCAGCTATTAGCGATTATGAATACGATCAATTGTTTAAACAGCTAGAAAAGTTTGAGGCAGAAAATCCCTCTTTAGTTCACCCCGAATCGCCAACTCAAAGAGTTAGTGAGGCTCTGCAAGAGGGCTTTAAGAAATGTGAGCATGTAGCTCCTATGCTTTCACTTGCAAATACTTATTCTAAAGATGAGCTTAGTGAGTTCATTAATAGAATCTATAAATTAACAAATGGAAAAACAGTTGATTTTTCTTGTGAGCTCAAAATGGATGGAGTCGCGATATCTCTTCGCTATGAAAATAAAAAGCTTGTAAGAGCACTTACAAGAGGAAATGGCCGCATTGGAGATGATGTTACACTTAATATAAGAACAATCAAAGGGCTGCCATTAGTTTTGAAGGGAGAAGATGTCCCAAATGCTTTAGAAGTAAGAGCTGAAGTTTTCATGGATGTTTCAACTTTTCACAAAATTAATTCAAAAAGAAAGGAAGAAGGGCAGGAACTTTGGGCAAACCCTAGAAATGCAGCAGCCGGCTCGCTTAAACTTCTAGACTCAAAAGAAGTAGCTAGAAGAAAGCTTAGACTCGTGTGCTATGCAGTAGCTGAAGGAAATCCCAACAATTCCCAATATGAAACTATCAAATATTTAAATGAACTAAAACTGCCGACGGCAAGTTCAGATCACTTAACAAGGTGCAAGAACTTAAATGAGATCATAGCTTTTTCAGATAAAATATTAGCTGAAAGAAAGAACCTTCCTTTTGAAATTGATGGAATTGTCATTAAGGTAGATGATCTTTCGTTACACCAAAAACTTGGAGTTACTGGAAAGCACCCAAGATTTGCTGTGGCTTACAAATACGCACCTGAGCAGGCAGAGACTAAGATTGAAGAGATCAGCGTGCAAGTCGGTAGAACAGGTGTTTTAACTCCGGTTGCAGAGCTTGATCCAGTACTTTTAGCTGGAAGTACAATATCTAGGGCAACTCTGCACAATGAAGATGAAATTGCAAAAAAAGATATTAGAGTAGGTGATTATGTTATTATCGAAAAAGGTGGTGATGTAATTCCAAAAGTAGTTCAAGTTATCAAAGAAAAAAGAAAAGAAGGCTTGAAAAAATGGCATATGCCAAAAGTTTGTCCAGCTTGCAATGGCCCTATAATCCATAAGGAAAATGAGGTCGCAGCCAGGTGCACAAACCCTAACTGCACAGCACAAAGACTGAGAACACTTATTTTCTACGCTTCAAAGCAAGCCCTTGATATTGAACATTTGGGAGATAAAGTAGTTTCTCAACTTGTAGAAAAAGGATTAGTCTCTAGACCTTCTGATTTCTATCTTTTGGATGAAAGTAGCCTATCAAAGTTAGAAGGGTTTAAAGAAAAATCAGTTCAAAACCTTTTAAACAGTATTGAAAAATCTAAATCATGTCCCTTTTCTCGCTTTATTATGGGACTTTCAATTCCCTATATCGGAATTGAGACGGCAGAAATTTTAGCAAATCACTTTGCCAGTATTGAAAACTTAATCAAAGCAAGCAAAGAGGAGCTAATCTCAATTGAAGGTATTGGAGATAAAATGGCTGATTCAATAGTTAATTTTTTCAAAAATCCTCATTCTTTAGAAGAGATTAACCTTCTTTTAAAACATGGTGTCACTATTCAAAAAGTGAAGAAAACAAGAGATCTTTCTCATAGTTTCTCGGGAAAAACATTTGTGATCACCGGTACGCTTGATAAGTATTCAAGGGATGAGGCAAAAGAGCTGATTAAACAAAGAGGCGGAAAAGTTACAAATTCAGTATCTAAAAATACCGATTATGTTCTTCTAGGCGCTGATCCTGGATCTAAGTATGATAAGGCTAAAAAGCTCAATATCGAAATTCTAAGCGAAGATAAATTTTTATCTCTTCTTTAAGACAACTCTAGACAAAAAATTTCGTTGAATCTAGTTTGCAAATTATGTAGATGCATTGATGCAAGGAGATATTAATGAAGAAAAAAAATCTAATTAAGTTAGCTTTGATAGGTTTGACCTCGACTGCTTGTCTAGCTGCTGAAGGATCAGATGAGCTCGATCAGACGCTTGCTATGTACCGCAGGAACTGCAAAGGGCATAGAAGATGTAAAGGACATAAAGAATGTGGTGGCCGTCGTAGACACAGAAGAGGATGTAGTGGCTATGGAGCTCGAACAAACGATGACTATAACAACTCTCAAAGAAGCTCTTGTAGAAGCAAATGCAGAGGCAAAAGTGGTTGTGAAAACAATGTTAATGGCGATAAAAATTCTTGTAATGGAAGAAACGATTGCAATGGCCAAAATAACTGCTCAGGTTCAAATGGAAAAACAAAAGATAAAACATCTTGTAGAGGAGGCTCTAAATGCCGCTCAGGAAACTCAAATGGTCAAAGCGATAGCTCATGCGCTGGAATGGGGGGATGTGGCAATAGCTCCATGAATCAAGAAAAAAATTTAAAAAAAGCTGATAAAAATGCCAAAAAACGTTATGAGTCATCTTTTTAAGCAATGAATAAAATGATGAAAAACGTTCCAAATTTAGGAATAGGAGTAGGTCTAAGACCTGCTCACTATTCTGAAATCTTTGTAACTCTACCAAAAATCGATTGGTTTGAGATTATTAGTGAAAACTATATGAACGACTCTATACCGATCCAAGACAACTTAGAGAAGATACTAGCTCATTATACAGTAGTTCAACACGGCGTAAGCCTTTCAATTGGAGGGCCTGATCCAATTGATTTTGAATACTTGAAAAAGCTAAAAAAATTAGCAAAAAAAACAAAGACCCCTTGGATTTCAGATCATCTTTGTTGGGGAAGGGTACCAGGCTCTCATTACCATGATCTATTACCGCTACCTTACACAAAAAAAACAATGGACTATGTAGTAGAAAGAGCTAAAATCGTCCAAGATTTTTTAGAAGTTCCTTTTGCCTTAGAAAATGTTTCATCGTACGCAAGCTTTAAAGAAGATGAAATGAGCGAATGGGATTTTTATGGAGAGGTCATTGAAAAAGCAGATATTTGTATGATGCTGGATGTTAACAATATTTATGTATCATCTAAAAATCATAACTTTGATCCAAAGGACTATTATAAAAGTCTTCCACTTGAAAGAGCTATCCAAATCCATCTGGCAGGTCATTCTAATTTAGGGGACTATCTAATCGATACTCATGATAACTATGTCTGTGATGAGGTCTGGGATATTTATTCTGAGGTGTATCCACTTACGGGTGGAGTGTCTACTTTACTAGAATGGGATGCAAATTTTATTTCTTTTGAAGACACTTGGAAAGAAGCGCTAAAGGCTAAAAAATTTCAAAAAGACTTAAAAACATGTCAAAAATAGATCCTAAAGTTCCAATAGGACTCTACACTCTTCAAAAATGGTTTGGCAAAGTGATTACAACTCCAATTACTAACATAGATGAAAAGGGGATTCCAACCATTGATGATGAAAAATATAAAGAAGATTCCAAAAGATTAATTACTCCAAATCAATTTTTAAGCTCAGATCAAAGAATAGGCATTTATAAAATGCAGTACTGGCTAAGGCTATTTGAGCTTTTGAAAGAAGACTTTCCTTTTGTTTTAAGGCTATTTGGAGATGATCTTTTTGAAGAAAAAATAGCAACGCCCTATCTGATGAAATACCCATCAGATACATGGGAGCTAGAGTCATTAGGAGAAATGCTACCAAAGTGGGTTGAAGACAACTATCTGGATAAAACCGATAAAAAACTTATATACTATGCAGCTGTTATCGATTTTGCATACATCAAGTTATTCTTTGCTCCCGAGTTTGATCAGATCTTAAATATTAATGATAAAACCAAAATATACCTGCAACCTACTGTGAAGTTATTTGAGCTAGATGCTGACTTATTTTCTTTTCGAGATAAATTCTTAGAAAAAGATCCAAACTATTGGCTTGAAAATCCATTTCCTAAACTTTCCAAAAATAGAAAGTTCTATACAATCTTATATAGAGACTATAGCAAGATAAAACACTTAAAAATATCAAAAGCAGAATACCTGCTTTTAAAAGCCTTCGAAACTGGCTCAAGTTTAGAAGAGGCCTTTCAAAATTTTCCTGAAAGACTTATAAAGAATGCTAATATTGAATTATGGTTTAAAAACTGGTCTGAGAATAATTGGTTAACAAATAAAAAGGCCTAAGACCTTAAAGGCCTTAGGCTACATTTTAATTAGTTGCCATCTCTTTCAAAATAATCACTTCTAAAAAAAGATGTGGTAAATATTTTAGTTTCATATATTGGATCCCATACTGCTAGCTTAAATACTTCTGTTATAACGCTTGACTTATCAATTTTCATTATTTTAATTCTTGTATCTATAAGTTCTTTGATTGCCTGATCACTTATGTGTCTTGGATTAACTTCGTAGGCATTATTATGCACATACTTGATTAAAACATAGGCATGTCCTAGTGCTAATTCAGCGCATTTTTTACATTTTTGATCTGTTTCTTCATTAATAAAATGTAAAGTGCTTATGTTATCATTAGGGCAATTCTCGCCAGTACAAGGAACTCTTAAAGGGTGTGTTATTAAAGACATGTATTCCTCCCAAAATAATTGTCTCTAATAACCATTATATCAAATAATTATTTTAATTTTAATTAAGATTATTGTCTTAATATAGCAAGTAATTAATTTTAAACTATTTAAGTGTGCTGTTTATTTTAAAACAATTACAAGAGATGTAATATCCAATATAAAGCTCATTAAAATTGTTTAACATCGATTAAGTGTAAAAACTAGCAAAAATAGACGTCAATTTTATTTAAAATTTAGAAAATATCTGTGTGTTTTTCATTGAAAAGCATTTCTTTGATGTTTAGCAAATTAAATAGTTGAATTAATTCTGAAAATTCTCTAACAAAGTAACTTGGCTTTAGATAAAACTTTGTTATGGCTTTAAAAAAAATTAGAAAAATTATAGTAGGCTTTCAGGAAATTACACGCAGCCATTATCACTTTGCTGTATCTAATAGAGGAAATAGAGATCTAGGTATTTCTTTGACAGTATCTGGTTGGCTTTTATTTGCCTTTTTCTTTGTTTTGTTCGAAAACCAACCTGAGAACTTACTTCCATGCTGTAATTTTACAGACCTCTTTTCACAATTTACTATTTTTCATTTTTTTATGACTTTTTTTTTCTTTACCTTATGTATTTCTAAAAATTTGGGAAGGTATAAAAAAAAGCGAACGTTACTTAAGCATAGTTTCTCTTGTAAAAAATTTTCAAAGGTTCTTTTGAGAGCTGTTTTTGCAATAATTAGTGTTTACAGTTTAGCTCTTTCAAGAATATGGAATCCAGAAGTTGATAACTCAATATTGTATATTACAGATGCGATGTGGATTTGGGTTTTATTAAGGCTAAGTGGAATAAGATTAAACAAACTTTCAGTTGTAGGAATTTTCTTAGGAACTTCTTCTGTTTTATATATGTATTTTAATAATATTGCTTGGAGTACACCTGGAGGATTTATTTTTGGAATTCTATCTGGCTTTACTTTAGGGGTTATTACTATTTTAACAAGTTATTTAATTGAATTTGTTCCTGTAAGAATTATTTGCTTTTATCATTCTGTTTTAGGTTTAGTGTTGTCATTTATTTTAGCAGTTTCAATTGGAGGTATTAGCGCATTTCAAAATATAGATTTTGGTGACTTTGTAAGCTTGGGAATATCTGGAATAACATTTTCAATTGCATTATATTCTGTAATTAGAGCTTTTCACTATTTAGAATCCTATGTAATAGGTGCCTTAGCATTTTTATTTCATGTATTCATTGAGTGCATTCATTATGCTTTTACTCAAGAAATGCCTTCTACTATAACAATTATAGGAACACTTGGCTTGTTGATTTCAGCCTTAATAATTTTAATTACTACAGAGGCATTTTCAAATACCCATGATGAGCTTTATTCTATTGATAAAGATCATTAATTTAATTATTATTAAAGTTTTTTAATAAAAATATAATAACTTTTTTATGGAACAGTATTTGTTTAAAGAATTTTCAATTATAGAGAAGGCCGCTAGCTTTGTTAAGATTGATGATCCTAAAAATACATATTTACTGGGTGTTCAACATCTTTCTTACTCAACATCAGTTATGTTTAAATTTCTAATTGAGCGAGGTTTTTTGGCAAAAAATATTTATTTACTAGGTAAATGTTATTCAACAAATCCTTACGCAGTAAAAATTTTAGAAGATCTTGGAGTAAACGTTTCACATGAAAGCAACAAATTCAATAGTCATAAAAATTTTGATGAGCAGTTTGACAGTTATACAAACCACTACTTTTCCAAGATTTTTAAAATTTTAAAGGGAAAAACTATACTTTTGGATGATGGAGCTGCACTTTTAAAGCTAGCTTCAAAATTACCCCTAAAAAGCGATATTGTCGCAATTGAGCAAACCTCAGCTGGATATCATCGGGCCAAATTGTTAAAAAACTTGTCTTTTCCAATAATCAATGTTGCTAGATCTGATATTAAACTTAATTATGAATCTATTTTTATATGTAGAATGATAAGTTATAAGGTGTCTCAGTTAATCAATAAAAACTTTAAAGACAATTATTCACCTAGAATTCTTATTATAGGAGCAGGAAAAATTGGGTTGGGAGTTCTATCTTTCATTAAAACTAGATACTTTGTTGATATAGTTGATCTAGAAAGGAAAATGAGTGATTTTGATATTAATGAACTAGATGAAAGATTATTTGATTATGATGTAGTTATTGGAGCTACTGGTAATTGCTCGATTTCAGAGAATAAATACCAATTCCTAAAACCTGGTGCAATACTAATAAGCTGCTCTTCTTCAGACAGAGAGTTTGACTCCGTGAAAATTAGAAAAAAAATTCCTTTGTACTTTAATTGCCACAGATCAATTAAAGTTGATGGTATAACTCTTGTAAATTCAGGATTTCCTGTAAATTTTGACAATAGTTATTTAGATAGCAAAGAATTTCAACTAACTAGAGCCCTTCTTATTTTTTCAATAGACCAAGCTTTAAAGACAAATGGATTTAGCAAGGAATCTTTTTTAGAATTAAAAAATGCTGAAGATATTTATAAAATATATTTAGAGAAATTTCCGGAATCCAATATTGGAATAAAAAAAAGCGAGCATGAGATAACTTTTTAAAGTTTATTTTAGTTTTCTAACAAATATAAACGGTTATCATAGTTATCTTCTTGATTTTTCCTTTTCCACAGCTTCCATTTAAACTCAAATTTATCAAAAAGATTTTCAAGTGCTTCAACATCTCCTTTATCAGAAAATGCTATAATTATTTGAGACTTTTCATTCATAAATTTTTTTGCTTGAGATAAAAACAAACTAACTCCTTTAAAATTTGGATCAAAAAAGGCTTTCTGAAGTGGATTGCTAATTTCCACATCATCGTTGTGAAAAGGAACATTAAAAATTATTAAGTCAAATATTTCAGCATTTACTGAAGAAAATGCATTACTCAGATAAATTGAAAATTTTTTTTCGGAGATTGAATTTAGAGCTAAATTTTTTCTAACATTTAAAATGGCATTTTCATTTATATCTACAAATACAGCTCTTTGGGCATTTTTATTTATCATAGCATGGATACCAACAATTCCCATCCCGCACCCCATATCACAAACTGTTTTATTGCTGCAATCTGGCAAAGAGCTTAAAAGGAAATCAGTAGTTCTAAATTTTTCACTTGGGTAAACATTTGGCAAAATCAAATATTCAATCCCTAGAATTTTAGTTTTTCGTATTTTTGATTTTTTTAAAATATCCTCAACTATTTTTTTAGGATCAATTTTAAAATATGAACTTGAAAAAGTTTTCATAAAAATATTTATATAGTTTTTTTTTATTTATGCTAGTTTAAGAGATATAAACTACAATGAATTTAAGTATTAAAGAAAGAAAAAATAGTTTTTTTATAATTACTTTATAATTTCTCCAATTAGAGTCTGATGGCTAAAACTGTGAATTTTTATTTTCTGCAAAGTGCCTATTAGATTCTCACTGCCTTTGAAAATGACTTTTTTCCAGCAAGATGTTCTACCTCTTAAATGTTCATTGTCACGGTTGAACCTATCTACTAGAACTTCAACAGTAGAGCCGAGCATTTCTTGCCTTTGCTCTGATCCAATTTGGTTATAAAGCTCCATAAGCCTATGAAGGCGATCGTCTTTAACCTCTTGAGGAACGTTATCTTTCCAGCGCATCGCTGGAGTGCCTTTTCTTGGACTGTAAGTGTAAATGAAAGCTACAGAGTAGCGGATGTCTTTAAAGACATTGTAGGTCTCTAAAAACTCTTCTTCTGTTTCTGTTGGAAATCCAACTATAATGTCAGTCCCAAGCGAAGCATTGGGAATAATTTCTTTAATTTTTGCAACTTTTTCAAGATATTGCTCTTTTGTATAGATGCGGTGCATTTTCCTTAAAATTCTTGAGGACCCGGCTTGGATTGGAAAGTGGATCAGATCACATAAAGAAGGTAGATCTCTAATTGCATACATCAGGTCTTCGGTAATATCGATCGGATGGCTAGTCATGAACCTGACTCTATATAAACCTTTAATTTGATCAAGCTTATATAATAGATCATGAAAAAGGCAGTTCCATTCAGGTTTGTCCTTTCCGTAACTGTTGACGTTCTGCCCTAGTAGAGTAATTTCTTTATAGCCGTCGTCAACTAATTTCTTACATTCTTCAACTATACTGTCTGGATGCCTAGATACTTCTTGGCCTCTTGTGTAAGGAACTACACAGTAAGTACAAAATTTATCGCAGCCACGTATGATAGATACATATGCTTTAAGGTTGTCATCGCGCTTGGCGATCATATAGTCAAGATTTTCCTCATATTTAGTGTCAGTTTTCAAAATTTGTTTATCGGTGTATAAAACTTCATCTAACACTGAATTCAAATCTGTAATGTTATTAGTACCTACAACAAAGTCTAGGTGAGGGAACTTTCTAAATAGGGATTCTTTTTTTGCCATGGCCATGCAGCCTGTAATTCCAATTATAGAATTTTTTTTCTTACCTCTTCCAAGCTGGCCAAGTTTTCCCATAACCTTTCTTTCAGCTAGATCTCTTATGGAGCAGGTGTTGTAGATTAATAAGTCGGCATCATCTTCAGAGTAGGTCCTGGTTAAACCTCGATTTGCGAGCTGTCCAATCATTATTTCAGAATCGAGCTCATTCATTTGACATCCAAATGTTCTAACGTAGAAAGTATTTAGCTTTTTCATATTAAATCTTTTAATATAGTTAACGATCTGCCAATTTTAGAAGAACCTATGATCTTTTTCAAGAATAGTTTGAATAGAAAAAAATATTGGCAAAAAACTAGGGTTTTCGCTATTCTTTGACTTTTGTTTAACCGGAAAATCAAGCGATGAATCATAAGCATAAAACTACTTTTTTAACGAAAGAGAAAGTTAGAACTAAAAATTGGTATCTGCTCGACGCAGCAGGCAAGACACTTGGTAGATTTTCAGCAGAAATCGCAAAAATTCTTAGAGGCAAGCACAAGACAGACTTTACTCCAAACGTAGATGGTGGAGATGGTGTTGTAGTCATTAATGCCGAGAAAATCAAAGTGACTGGAAATAAAGAAAACCAGAAAGTTTATAGGCATTATAGCGGACATATTGGTGGCCTAAAGGAAATTCCTTATAAAGAAATGCTAGCAAAACATCCAGAGAGAATTATTTTTAATGCTGTTAAAGGTATGTTACCTAAGACTCCATTAGGAAAAAGTCAAATTAAAAAACTTCGTGTTTATGCAGGTGCTGAGCATGACTTGCAAGCACAGAAACCACAAGCAGTTAATATTTAGGTAAAATAATGGAACAAGATTTTATTGGAACTGGACGAAGAAAGACCGCAATATCTTCAGTGCGCCTTAGAAGAGGTACTGGGAAGTGGAAGGTTAATGGCAAAGATTTAGAAGGATACTTCTTTTCTGAACACCACAGAAATGAACTGATAAAGCCTTTAGAAAAAGCTGAAGCCTTAAAGAACTTTGATATTCTTGTAAACGTAAAAGGTGGTGGACTGCATGCACAAGCAGAAGCTACAAGACTTGGACTTGCGAGAGCTTTAGTTCAGTCAAATGAAGATTTACATAAAAGATTTAAAGAGTTAGGATACCTAACACGTGATTCAAGAATGAAAGAGCGTAAAAAATACGGTCTTGCAGGAGCACGTAAGAGATTCCAGTTCTCTAAACGTTAATTCTTCCTCCTTGTTTATCAAGAAAGCCCCTGGAAATTTATTTTCGGGGGCTTTTTTTTAAAACTGCAACAAAAATAATATTTCACCGCCTAGGTACTGCCAGATAAACTTATTGAAAGGGACTCTTTCGTTAATTGCTTGGTCCGTAAAGATATTATTTACTAATTCTTGTGAAGAAGTTGTAATATGAGCTCCACTCGGGTCAGCGCTGGTATATTGATACTTTAATTTTAATCCAATATTCAAATGACATTTTAGATTAAGTAGCGCTTGGATAAAAAATCGATGTGAGTAAGCTCTTTTTTTTAGACTTAAATTTTCTTTTAGAATCAAGAAATCAGTTTGATTGCTAGTTTCGCTATGGTAGCTAGATGAAATATCTAATATACCCCAGTAAAATTGATATTCACTCATAAGTTTGAACATTCCACAAGGGTCAGGTCTTAAATGAAATCCAATTCCAAAAAGAGGAGAGTAATACTTGAAATCTAAATTTTTTGAAGGAAAAAAACTAAAATCTAGCCCACTTTCAAAAATACTGAAAACTGGTGGAGACTTTCTAATTATATTCTCTCTATCATATCCATATCCTAAATAAGCTAATAGCGTTACAGGTGATAGCTTAAGTGGAAATCCAATACTTATTGAAGAGTCAAGAGTATGAGACTTTGCATGATACCTATCCTGAAAATGTTGTTCGTTTATGAAATTATCTGAAAAGTCAACAAGTCGTCTTCTAGCTTCAATTATTGCATGTGATGTGCTGCCAAAGCCAACAGTTGAGCTGCCTCTTAAAAAAATTCTGCAAGGAATCAAAAGTTCCATATTTCCACCGATTTCAAAGACATGGAATGTATCAAAGTTTTCTCTTGTGGCATTAGGATCGGCTATTAGATCTGACCTGACTCCAAAATCTATCTCCTCTTGCCTATAGCCAAAAATAGGTCCAATTTGAAAGTATTTGAATTCGTGTGAAAAGACAAATGCTGGGTATATTAAACAAAAGATAGTAGTAAGTAAGAATGTCCTCATAAGCTTCAAATAGCAGCTTATGGATAAAATATGCAATTGTTTGTAATTTTTTAAAAATTATATATTTTTGAATATTTTTTATTTAGATACTTAATATAAGCAGTTATAGATAATGGTTTTTTAGTTGTCATCTCAACTATTTCATCCATTGAATAATACCTGCCGTGGCGGTGGATATTAGTCTTAAGCCAGTCTTTAACTGGATCTAAGTCTCCATTCTCAAGGTCTTTTTCCCAAGATTTATTAAAAGAAGTGTAGGTCTCAAAGAGTTGTCCGGCTATTACATTTCCAAGTGCATAAGTTGGGAAATATCCAAACTCTCCAAAAGACCAATGAATATCTTGCAGACATCCCTCTGCGTTTGTTTTTGGAGTTATGCCTAAGTAAGTTTTCATCTTATGGTTCCAGGCATCTGGAAGATCCTTGACGGTAACTTTTTTTTCCAGCATTTCAAGCTCTAACTCAAACCTTAGAATTATGTGTAAACAATAAGTTAATTCATCAGAATCAACTCGAATAAATGAAGGTGATACCTTGTTTGCTGCTTTATAAAAGTCTTGAAGGGATACATTTTCTAAGATATCTGCAAAATATTTCTGAGCAAATGGATAAAAGAACTTCCAAAAGGAAAAGCTCTTTCCGATAAAAACCTCCCAAAATCTTGATTGGCTTTCATGTAAGGCAAGTGATGTAGAGTCACAAATAGGAGAACCAAAATACTCAATAGGTAGGTTTCTTTCATAAAAGCCATGTCCAAACTCATGAAGAATTGATGCAATGTTTGCTAAGGGATTTTCTTGGATCCTAGTAGTTATCCTAACGTCTTTTGGATGGATCCCAGTTGAAAAAGGATGTGCTGATTCATCCATTCTAGAGTATCTTGAATCGAGTTTTAAGTGATCTAATAAGACATTTCCTAAGGCCCTTTGTTTGTCTTTTGGAAATGGCACATTTAAAAATGAGGTATCAGGTTTTTGCTTTTTTTGGATTTTATCCAAAATTTCTTTAAGAGCAGGCTTTAGCTTTGCAAAAAACCTGTGCAGCTTCTTTACTGTCATTTTAGACTCGAACTGATCCGCTAGAGCATCATATGGATGATCTTCGTATCCGAGGTATTCTGCCTTTTGAAGGTTAAAGTCTATAATCTTTTCTAAATATGGAGAGAAAATTTTATAATCATTTTTTTTTCTGGCATCAGCCCAAGCATTTACGGCTAAAGCTGCATGTTTTGAAATTTTATGAATGAAAGATGAAGGTATTTTTGAGAGCTTAATATAGTCTTCTCTCATCAGTTCCAATGTCTTTTTTTGAATATCTGTCAGTTTGTTTGTTTTAATTTTTCCTGACTTTAAGTTAATTAATTCTTCTAAGTTGTTCTTGAAGCTTGCCTGAGTTTTCATTTTGTGGATTAAAGCTGTCAATTCAGATACTTGATGAGATCGAACATCAATAGCTCCAGGAGGAAGATATGTTTCTTGGTCCCAGTTAAGAAGGCTTAAAATTCCGTTTAGGGTGACTATTTTTTCATTTTTTTTTAATAAGTTTTCGAATGATTTTTGGTATTTGTTCATTTGGATATCCTAAAAAAATTGTAAAGTCCTACCAGCGATAAAAAAATGCTGGGAATCCATAAAGCGGTAAAGACAGAGAATACCTGATTAACGCATAATATTGATAGTGCGTTTAGTATTGCATAAAAACAAGCAAAAGAAAGGCTTGCAAAGGCAAGTATATAAAGCGGAGAGAAATCTCTTGAAAAGTAAATACAAAATGGAAA